>Ga0207641_10000537_pt1 | contig 42595 bp, 31 predicted proteins | sample KBSSwiS62_FD_184306 | JGI IMG/M metagenome (GOLD analysis project Ga0207641, IMG submission 184306) | Switchgrass rhizosphere microbial communities from Kellogg Biological Station, Michigan, USA - KBS Switchgrass S6-2 (SPAdes) (version 2) | ecosystem: Host-associated > Plants > Roots >... | reverse complement strand
GACCGTGCAGGTCCTCACGCATGGTGGGGTTGAAGGCGTTCATCTTGTCCGGACGGTTCAGCGTGACCACGGCCACGCCGTCCTCGACCCGCACGCTGACGGTCTCGAACTCGGTCGCCGCGGTCATCGGACCACCACGGTCTCGCGCAGGGCCGTGGAAATCGCGGGCGTCAGGTTCACGGTCTTGAGCTCGGTGAAGAACTCCAGGCCTTCCCGGTCGTGTTCGCGGCCGATGCCCGATGCCTTGACCCCGCCGAACGGCGACGTCGGATTGTTGACGCAGCTGTTGATGCTGAACGTCCCCGTCCGGATGCGCCCGGCGACGTCCAGCGCGCGCTGGACGTCCGCGGTGAACACCGCTCCGTGCAGCCCATAGGCGGAGTCGTTCGCGATCCGCACGGCGTCCGCGTCGCCATCGTGCGGGATCACGACCGCGACCGGGCCGAAGATCTCCTCCCGCGCGACGGTCATGCCGTTGTCCACGTCGCGCAGCACGGTCGGCTCGAAGTAGTAGCCGCGGTCCAGCCCCTTCGGCCGGCCGCCGCCCGCGGCGATCCGCGCGCCCTGGGCGAGCCCGTCGGCGATCGACTTCTCGACGCGGTCCCGCTGGGCCGCGTTCGCCAGGGGCCCCATCTCCGTGGCCGCATCCATCGGGTCGCCGACGACGATGGCGTTCGCGGCGTCGCACAGCGCCTCGGTGAACTCCTCGTAGCGCGAACGCGGGACGACGACGCGGGTCAGCGCGGTGCAGACCTGCCCGGCGTTGCGGAACACCCCGCTGCGCAGGACCTTGGCGACGGCCTGCGGGTCGGCGTCGTCGAGGACGACGGCCGCGGACTTGCCGCCGAGCTCGAGCTGGACCCGGGCGAACCTGCGCCCGCAGATCTCACCGATCCGGGCGCCGACGGCCGTGCTGCCGGTGAAGGTGACGGCGTCGACGGCCGGGTGGGAGATCAGCGCCTCGGAGACGCCCGCGCCCGCGGGCAGCACGCTGAGCAGGCCCTCGGGCAGGCCGGCCTCGGTGAGGGCTTCGGCGAGATAAGCGATGTCGAGCGGGGTCTGCGGCGATGGCTTGCAGATCACCGGGCAGCCCATGAGCAGCGCGGCAACGGCCTTGTTCACCGCCGTCGCGAACGGGCCGTTCCAGGGGGTCAGCGCCGCGACCACGCCGACCGGCTCCCGCAGCATGAGCGCGTCCGGGCCGCGGCCGGTGCGGATCTCCTGTTCGGGGATGCGGCGGGCGATGTCGGCGAGCTCGCGGATGGTCGCCACGGAGGCAGACACGTGGCCGCCGACGGTGCCACTCAGCGGAGCGCCCATCTCCTGGGTCATCGTCAGGCCGATCTCGCCGGCCCGCTCGCCGATCAGCACGGCGGCCCGTTCGAGGACGGCTGCCCGGGCGTCCACCCCGGCCCGTCGCCAGCCGCCATCCCGGTCGGCGTCCGTCGCCGCCGCGATCGCGCGGTCCAGGTCGGCGGCGCTCGCCTCGGGGACGCTGATCACCACCTCCTCGGTGGCCGGGTTGACCACCTCCAGCCTCGCGTCGGTGGCCGGCGCGGACCACGCTCCCGCGATGAACAACTGATCGATGTGGCGGTCCAAGGCTCGCCTGCCTCCTCCGGATCGAACGATGTGTGGCATCTCGCGGCGGGCCGCGCGGCCGCCGCGTGGGGGCGCGACCCCGCGGTCGGGCTTCTGGCCGCCCGCCAGAGGGCCAAAAGAGGTGCGGAGATGTTCTTCCTTCGCACCTCCGGCGGCCCCACTCCCAGAAGCGCTAGACGTCCCAGGCGACGGGCAGCGAGGCGAGCCCCCGCAGACGGTAGAGCCCGTCGCGCCTGGCCGGACCAGCCTTGCGCAGGTTTGGGTGATGGCGACTTTTGGAGTATCAAACACCCGATAGATACTGCGACGCAATGCTAGCGCCGAGCACACCATGGCCACGCGCCCTAGCCGTGTGCTGGGCCCTTGCTCATGCGGACGGCCGGTTGACCTCGTGCCCCTGGTGGTCGCCGGGGGGTCGTGGCGGCGACGGGTGACGGACCCGTCGCGGTTCACCGGTACGTTGCCCGCCGAGCCTGACGCGGTGTTCGTCGGACCTGCCGGACGCCGGCTCGGGCGCCGTCCCCGGCTCGCCGTCGCCCGTGGCCAGACGGCGGGCCCAGTCCGGGAACGGCTCACTGCCCTGCAGGCTCTCGGTGATCCGGCGGGTCCCGGCGAGCAGGCGGTCGGTGTAGGCCCGTGCCGTCCGGCCGGTCGGGTACGGATTGAACTGTCCGATGCCCAGCGACAGCACGACACGTCCGCCTGGGCCGAAGACCGGTGCCCTGATCGCGGCGACCAGCCCCAGCTCGTCGATCTGCGGCTGGCGCGGCTGGCTGACCAGATTCCTGATCGCGCTTTCGAGTTCCACCGCTCCGGGCATCCCGGCGAGCTGCTCCAGGACGCGGCGCAGCGCCATCACCTGTTCCAGCGACGTGGCGAAATAGCCGGCGAGGCGAATCCGGTTCAGCGCCTCGTAGTGCTCGGCCCGTTCCGCGTCGGACAGCGGGGGGTCGCGCTGGTCGAGCCAGGCCTCCACCTCCTCGGTGGGCGCCCAGGCGACGAACTCGCTCCCGTACGGAGGGGAGAACGGCGACCGGTTGCCGACGGGCAGGTAGCCGACGAGGGGACGCGCCACGTCCTCGCGCGCGAGGACCACGATGTCGTTGCCCACCAGGCTGGTGGCGACGCAGGAGACGTCGAGCTCGGAGTGGATGGCCGCCATCTCCGACCTGGCGTGGTCAAGCGCCTGGTGGGCGTCGTGCGCGGCGGCGCTGCCGAGCTGGACCAGGGTGGGCCCGAGCATGTAGGTCTTGTCTGCTGGATGCCGAATCAGTACACCCTCTTCGAGGAGCTCCGACAGCATCGCGTGACAGGTCGCCTTGTTGGAGGCGAGCCGGCGGGCGATGTCCGACAGCGAGAAGCGTTCGCGCGGGTGGTCGGCCAGCAGCTTGAGCAGCGCCACCGTGCGTTCGACCGATGGGGCCGGCCGGGCCATATAGTCCTCCGTCGCCGCATGGAAACGAACTCCGACATTACCGCACTGTTCGGTATGGCAAACGACTGTAGGCCTCTGCGTCCGGTTTTGCTTGACAGTCGGAGAGCTGCATGCCTAGTTTGTAACTGCAAACGACTTATCGATATAGCGGCACGTGCGGCCTCTTGGGGACCGTGCCGATGGGGACCCGTGTCGATCTAAGGAGCAGCGGTGGATTTTGCAGGGGCGTCGGCCGTCGTCACCGGTGGTGCGTCCGGCCTCGGTGCGGCCGTTGTGCATGCGCTCGCCGCACGCGGTACCAAGGTCGTGATCGTCGACCTGCAGGACGAGAAGGGGGCCCAGACCGCGGCGGACGCCGGCGGCCGGTACGTGCGGGCCGACGTGACCTCGCCGGAGGAGGTCGCCGCCGCCCTCGACGAGGCGGTCAGTCTCGCGCCGCTGCGGATTCTGGTCAACTGCGCGGGGATCGGCGGGTCCGCGCGGACGATCGGCCGGGACGGCCAGTACGACTCGGCCTTCCCGCTGGACCGGTTCACCCGGATCGTGACGGTCAACCTGATCGGCACGTTCAACTGCATCCGGCTTGCGGCGACGGCGATCGGGCGCTCCGAGCCGGGTCCGGACGGCGAGCGTGGAGCGATCGTGAACACGGCGTCGGTCGCCGCGTTCGACGGCCAGATCGGGCAGGCCGCCTACTCGGCGTCCAAGGGCGGCATCGTCGGGCTCACCCTCCCGGTCGCCCGGGACCTCGCGGTCGCCGGGATCCGGGTGAACACGATCGCTCCGGGCCTGATCGACACCCCGATCTACGACGGCTTCCCCGACCCGGCGGCGATGAAGGACAAGCTGCGCCGCGACGTGGTCTTCCCGTCACGGCTGGGCCGGCCCGACGAGTTCGCGAGCCTGGCGCTGGAGCTGCTCGGCAACTCCTACCTCAACGGCGAGGTCATCCGCATCGACGGAGCCGCCCGGCTGCCACCGAAGTAGTCCGCCGAAGCGGCGTTTGCTATATCGTACATTCGATCGCATTGTTGATCGACGGTGGGCAGGGTCGACCAGCGGGTCCAGGAAAGGGTGGGAGCAGCAGGTGGACATCGAGGACTCCCCCGAGGAGGCCGAGTTCCGCGCGCGGGTCCGGGACTTCCTCACCGAGAACCGTGCGCGGCTCGCGCCAGCCGGGACGATGCCCGAGGGCCGGGTGGAGGAGTTCAAGCACACCCAGGCTGTCCTGGCCGACGCGGGCCTGGTCGGGGCTACCTGGCCGGTCGAGCACGGCGGGCGCGGGGCGAGCGCCATCCAGCAGGTCATCATCGATCAGGAGCTCCGGCGCGCCGGGGTGCCGCGAATGATCAACTGGATCGGGCTGGGGATGTGCGGCCCGGCGATCCTCGAGCACGGCACGGACGAGCAGCGGGTGCGCTACCTGCGCCCGCTGCTGCGCGCCGACGAGGTGTGGTGCCAGCTGTTCAGCGAACCGGGCGCCGGCAGCGACCTGGCCGCCGTCGCGACGAAGGCGGTGCGCGACGGCGACGGCTGGCGGGTCACCGGGCAGAAGGTGTGGACCACCGGCGCCCAGTGGTGCGACTTCGGCATCCTGCTCGCCCGCACCGACCCGGACGTGCCGAAGCACCGGGGCCTGACCATGTTCCTGCTGGACATGAAGGCGCCCGGGGTCACCGTCCGCCCGCTGCGGGAGATGACCGGCAAGGCGCTGTTCAACGAGGTGTTCCTCGACGACGTCCTGGTGCCGGACGGCGACCGGGTGGGCGAGGTCGGCCAGGGCTGGTCCGTGGCCCTCACCGTGCTCATGAACGAGCGGTTCACCGTCGCCGGCGACGGGTCGGTGTACGGCGCCGGTCCGGACGCGCTCGCCGAGGCCGTGCGCCGGCGGCTGCCACAGCTCGCGGACGACCGGCGGCCGGGCGTCCTCCAGGAGTTCGCGAGCTGCTGGGTCGAGGCGCTGGCCTGCCGGATGACCGGGAACCGGATGCTGACCGCCATCGCCCAGGGCCGCCAGCCCGGCCCGGAGGGCAGCACCGGCAAGCTCGCCGCGGCGCAGCTGCTCGCCCGGGTCGCGGACCTGGGCCTGCGGATGCAGGGCGACGACGCGCTGTTCGGCGCGAGCGTGGACGGCGACACGAAGTGGCAGTACGTCGCGACGTTCGCGCACGGCGCGGCGCTCGCCGGCGGCACCACCGAGATCATGAAGAACATCCTGGGGGAGCGGGTGCTCGGTCTGCCCCAGGAGCCGCGTCCCGACAAGGCGCCTGCCACAGCGAAAGCGAGGGCGTGACCGTGGACTTCCAGCTTTCCGCCGAGCAGCTCGCGCTCCAGGAGATGGCCCGCGACTTCTTCGGGGAGCACTCCGGCGTGGCGAACGGCCGCGCGGTCCTCGACGGCACCGCGGACCTGTCCGACCCGCGCGCCGAGCTCGCCGAGCTCGGGCTGCTCGGCCTGCTCGCGGAGCCAGCCGGCGCGGCCGGCTCCGAGTCCGACGGCGGCACCCTGCTCGACCTCGCCGTCGTCGCGGAGCAGGCCGGCCGGGAACTGAGCCCCGCCCCACTGCTGTCCACGGCGGGATGGGCGGTCCCGCTGCTCGCGGGGCTCGCCGAGCCCGGGGCGAGCAGCCTGCTCGCGGACGTCGTGAAGGGCGCGGTCGCGGTCGCGGTCGCGGAGCCGGCCGGCGTCGAGCTCTCGCCAGACGGCACGCTCACCGGCTCGACGCGGCCCACCGTGGACGGGGCCCGCGCACAGACCATCCTCACCCTGGCGGCGTCGCCGGACGGGCCGGCGCTCGTCGCGGCCGAGCTCGGGCCGGCGGCCGAGGCGGTCGCGCAGCCGCCGTTCGACCCGACCAGGGCGTTGGCGACGATCACGCTGTCCGGGGCGCCGGCCACGGTGCTGGCGTCCGGCGAGAGCGCCGTGGCGCGGTGGAACCGGGCCCTCGACGTGGCACGGGTGGTGCTCGCCGCCGAGGACCTCGGAACCGTCGGCGAGGCCGTCCGCCGTGGCGTGGAGTATGCCGGCACCCGGGAGGCATTCGGCCGGCTCATCGGCGGGTTCCAGGCGGTCAAGCACGCCCTCGTCGACGCCTACGTGCGGGAGGAGCAGCTGCGGTCGCTGGTCTGGCTCGCGGCCTGGTCCGCGGACGCTGCCCCGGCGGACCTGCCGCTGTACTCGGCGGCCGCCTCCGCCTACGCGGCGGACGCCGTCGCCCACGCGACCGACGTCCTCGTGCACGTGCACGGGGGCATCGGCTTCACCTGGGAGCACGACGCGCACCTGTTCTGGCGCCGGGGCCGCGTGGACCGGCTCCTGCTCGGTGACGAGCACGCGCGGCGCGCCCGCGTCGCCGAGCTGGCGCTGGCGGCCGCCACCACCGAGGGGGAGGCATGACGAGCACGGCCGCGTCTGGCGAGGCCGAGCGTGCCGGCGTCACCAGCCGCGACGTGGTGATCTGTTCGCCGGTGCGTACGCCCGTCGGCGGATTCGGCGGGGTGTTCCGGGACCTGCAGGCGCACGAGCTGGGCGCGACGGTGGTCAGCGGGCTGCTCGAGCGCACGGGGCTCGCTCCGGAGGCGGTCGATGACGTCCTGTTCGCGCAGTGCTACTCGAGCATGGAGGCTCCCGCGCTCGGCCGGGTGGTCGCGCTCGACGCGGGCCTGCCGACCGACGTCGGCGGCCTGCAGCTCGACCGGCGCTGCGGCTCGGGCCTGCAGACCGTCATCTACGCGGCCATGCAGGTGGCGACGGGGGCGTCCGACGTCGTCATCGCCGGTGGCGCGGAATCAATGAGCAACGCGCCGATGTTCACCCTCCAGGGCCGCTGGGGGATACGCGGCGCGGGGCTGATGCTGCACGACGCGCTCGCGCGCGGGCGGGTGACCGCCGGTGGGCGGCGGTACCCGGTGCCGGGCGGGATGATCGAGACCGCGGAGAACCTGCGGCGGGAGTACACGATCTCCCGCGCCGAGCAGGATGAGCTGGCGCTGCGCTCGCACCGGCGGGCGGTGGCCGCGCAGCGGGACGGCACCTTCGCCGAGGAGATCATCCCGGTGACGGTCCGCGGCCGGCGCGGTGAGACCGTGGTCGACACCGACGAGCACCCGCGGCCCGACTCCAGCCTGGAGTCGCTCGCCAAGCTCCGGCCGATCATGCGCGATCCGGAGTCGACCGTCACGGCGGGCAACGCCAGCGGACAGAACGACGGGGCGTCCGCCTGTGTGGTGACCACCCTGGCGCGCGCCGAGTCGCTGGGGCTGGAACCGATGGCCCGGCTGGTGTCCTGGGCGGTGGCGGGCGTGGGACCCGAGGTGATGGGCATCGGCCCCGTCCCCGCCACCCAGAAGGCGCTCGACCGCGCCGGCCTGTCCCTGGCGGACATCGACCTCATTGAGCTCAACGAGGCGTTCGCCGCCCAGGTTCTCGCGGTGACCCGCTGCTGGAAGCTCGGCGAGGCAGACGACGACCGGTTCAACGTCCACGGCTCGGGAATCTCGCTGGGCCACCCGGTCGGCGCCACCGGCGGGCGCATTCTCGCGACCCTGCTGCACGAGATGCGCCGGCGGGAGGCCCGCTACGGCCTGGAGACCATGTGCATCGGCGGGGGGCAGGGGCTGACCGCCGTCTTCGAAAGGGTGGCTGGGTGAGCGTCCCGACCGCGCTCCGACGCCGTTTCTGTCCGCTCTCCGCGGACCCGCTGTCTCTGGAAGGGAAGCTCCATGGCTGACGCAGTGATCGTCGAGGCGGTGCGGACCGCGACCGGCAAGCGGCACGGCTCGCTGTCCGGCTGGCATCCGGCCGACCTGCTCGCGCTGACGCTGAACGAGCTCGTCCGGCGCACCGGCCTCGACCCCGCGCTCGTGGACGACGTCATCACCGGCTGCGTGAACCAGGTCGGCGCCCAGGCGCTGAACATCGGCCGGTCGGCCGTGCTGGCGGCGGGCTGGCCCGAGAGCGTCCCGGCCACCACGATCGACCGGCAGTGCGGCTCGTCGCAGCAGGCGGCGCACTTCGCCGCGCAGGGCGTGATGGCGGGCGCCTACGACATCGTCATCGCGGCGGGCGTCGAGAACATGACGCTGATCCCGATGCGCTCCCAGGTGGCGGACCCCAAGCTGGGCCAGCCGTTCGGCCCGCTGGTGGACGCCCGGTACGCCGACCGGGACACCTTCGGCCACCGCGGGCGCGTCCACCAGGGGCTGTCCGCCGAGCTGATCGCCCGGGACTGGAAGCTCACCCGGGACGACATGGACGAGCTCGGGGCGCGCAGCCAGCAGCGCGCGGCCAAGGCCACCGCCGAGGGCCGGTTCGCGAACGAGATCCTCGAGGTGCCGGCGCGCCGCCTCGACAAGGAGACCGGCGAGCTGGTGGAGGGCGGCACGCTCAGCCAGGACGAGGGGATTCGGGCGGGCACCTCGCCCGAGGTCCTGGGCAAACTCAAGCCCTCGTTCCTGCCCGACGGGGTGGTCACCGCCGGCAACAGCTCGCAGATCAGCGACGGCGCGTCGGCGATCCTGATCATGTCCGAGGCCAGGGCGGCGCAGCTCGGGCTGCGGCCGCGGGCCCGTTTCCACTCCTTCGCGGTCACCGGCGTCAACCCGATCCACATGCTCACCGGCCCGATCCCGGCGACCACCAAGGTGCTGGAGCGGGCGAAGCTGACGCTCGACGACATCGACGCCTTCGAGGTCAACGAGGCCTTCGCCTCGGTGGTCCTGGCCTGGCAGCGGGAGCACCCGGTCGAGTGGGAGCGGGTCAACCCGAACGGCGGCGCGATCGCGCTCGGCCACCCGCTCGGCGCGTCCGGCGGCCGCATCCTCTCGACGCTGCTGAACCACCTCGAGCAGACCGGCGGCCGGTACGGGCTGCAGACCATGTGCGAGGGCGGCGGCCTGGCCAACGCCACGATCATCGAGCGGCTGTAGTCCTCCGTCCTCGCCTACCGCGTTCTCGCCCACCGCAACCGCCCCGGCGTCCGTATCCGTCCCTTCCCGTTCCCGGCGCCGCGGCACCGACCGCCGCCGGGAACGGTGATGGGTCCGCCGGGATCGCTCACCGAACGGCTCAGGGAGCCGTCGCACATCCACCTCACTCCGGGCGCACCCGCGGCGCGCGGAGACCGGGAGTAGCCATGACCGAGGTGCTGGACAGCGCGCCGGCCGAGTTCGACCTCCAGAGCAAGTACAGCCGGGAGGAAGGCCGCATCTACCTGACCGGGCTGCAGGGCCTGGTCCGGGTGATCATTGATCGGATCCGGACGGACCGGCGTGCCGGCCTCGCCACGCGGGGCTTCGTGTCCGGGTACCCGGGCTCGCCGCTGGCGGGGCTGGACCTGGAGCTGGAGAGCCGCCAGCAGCTGCTGGACGAGTTCGGGGTCGTCCATCGCCCCGGGCTCAACGAGGAGCTGGCCGCGACCTCGGTCATGGGCAGCCAGATCGCGGCCCGGTTCGGCCAGATGAGCTCCGACGGCGTCGCCGGCTTCTGGTACGGCAAGGCTCCCGGGCTGGACCGGTCCGCCGACGCGATCCGGCACGCGAACTACTACGGGACGACGCGGCACGGCGGCGTGCTGGCCTTCGTCGGCGACGACCCGACCTGCAAGTCCTCCACGCTTCCCAGCAGCTCGGAGTCGCTGCTCGCCGACCTCGGGCTCCCGACCCTGCACCCGGGCAACGTGCAGGAGGTGCTCGACTTCGGCCTGCACGGCATCGCGCTGTCGCGGGTGACGTCGCTGTGGACGGGGTTCAAGGTGGTCACCGCGGTCGCGGACGGCGCCGGCAGCGCCGTCGTCGGACCCGACCGGATCCGCCCGGTCCTGCCGGTCGGCACGGACGGGCGGCCGCTGGGCCGGGACGAGCCGGCCTCCCTGTCGCCGCCGCAGATCCTCGCGGTCGAGCGGGACATCCACGAGGTGCGGTTGCCCGCCGCCCTGCGGTACGCCCGCGAGAACGGGCTCAACACCATCACGCACGCCACCGGGGACGCGTGGCTGGGCATCATCGCGCCGGGGCACCTGTACTACGAGACGATCGAGGCGTTGCGCCAGCTCGGGCTCGAGGGCGACGACCTGGCGCGCCGGGGGATCCGGCTGCTGCGCCTGGGCATGGTGAACCCGGTCGACGACGAGCTGATCCGCGAGTTCGCCCGCGGCCTCTCGGAGATCCTCGTCGTGGAGGACAAGCTGCCGCGGCTGGAGTACCTGGTCCGGGACGCCCTGTACCGGGTTCCGGACGCGCCGCTCGTGCTCGGCAAGCGGGACGACGACGGCCGGGCGCTGCTGCCGTCGCACGGCGCGATCGACGCCGACGTGCTCGCCCGGCCGATGCGCAAGCGGCTGTCGCGGCGGATCGACCCGTCGGTGCTGCGGCAGGCGCCCGCGCAGGAGACGCGGATGCTGCTCCCGCTGATTCCCCGCACCCCGTACTTCTGCTCGGGCTGCCCGCACAACTCCAGCCTGCGGGTCCCGGAGGGCAGCCTGGTCGGCGCGGGCATCGGCTGCCACTCGATGGTCGCGTTCATGGCGCCCGACGTCGTCGGCGAGGTCACCGGAGTGACCCAGATGGGCGGCGAGGGGGCGCAGTGGATCGGCGCCGCGCCGTTCGTCGACACGCCGCACATCTTCCAGAACCTGGGGGAGGGCACCTTCTTCCACTCCGGTGAGATGGCGGTGCGGGCCGCGGTGGCCGCCGGGACCACGGTCACGTTCAAGATCCTCTACAACCGGGCCGTCGCGATGACGGGCGGCCAGGAGGCGAACGGGCTGCTCGAGGTGCCCGAGATGGCGGCCATGCTCGACACGGTCGGCGTCAAGAAGATCATCATCACGACGGAGGACACGTCCCGGTACCGGGGGCGCAAGCTGCCCCGTGGCGTCACCGTCCAGCCCCGCGAGCGGATCCTCGAGGCCGAGGAGGAGCTGCGGGGGGTCCAGGGCGTCACCGTGCTCATCCACGACCAGCAGTGCGCCGCCGAGGCGCGCCGGCTGCGCCGGCGTGGCCGTCAGGTCGAGCCGCCCACGAAGGTGCTCATCAACGAGCGGGTCTGCGAGGGGTGCGGCGACTGCGGGGCGAAGTCGAACTGCCTGTCGGTCCGGCCCGTCGACACCGAGTTCGGGCCGAAGACGGTCATCGACCAGTCCTCCTGCAACAAGGACTTCTCCTGCCTGAACGGGGACTGCCCGTCGTTCATCACCCTGGAGCCGGCCCGCGGCCGCCGGGCCCGCCGCCGCGCCGAACGGGCCGCGAAGAAGGCCGCCGAGCGCTCCGCCGCGAGCGCCGGGCCCGCTCGTCCCGACCGGCTGGCGGCCGACGCGGCACCGGAGCCGGCCTTGATCGTGTCCGGCGACGACTTCCGGGTGCGCATGCCCGGCATCGGCGGGACCGGGGTCGTCACGGTCGCGCAGGTCCTCGGGACGGCCGCGCTGCTCGACGGCCGGTACGTGACCGGCATGGACCAGACCGGGCTGGCGCAGAAGGGCGGCGCCGTGGTCTCGGACCTGCGGATCACCACCGCGCCGCTGGCCACCAGCGCGAAGATCCCGGCCGGCGCGGTCGACCTCTACCTGGCCTTCGACCTCATCGTGGGCCTGATGCCGAACAACCTCTCGGGAGTCGCGGCGGACCGGACCGTCGTGGTCGCCTCGCTGACCGAGACGCCCACCGGACGGATGATCGGAACCGGCGCCCGGCAGCCGGAGATGCCGCGCATCCGCGAGGTCCTCGACGAGCGGACCCGGGCGGACCGCAACGTCTTCGTCGACATGGCGAAGGTGACCGAGACGCTGTTCGGCCGCTCGACGACCGCCAACATCTTCGGGCTCGGAATCGCCTACCAGCGCGGCGCGGTGCCGGTGTCGGCGGCCTCGATCGAACGAGCGATCGACCTCAACGGCGTCGCCGTGGAGGCCAACATTCAGGCGTTCCGCTGGGGGCGGATGTTCGTCCACGACCCGGTGGCCGTCGACGCGGCGCTGGCCCGGGCCCAGCAGGGGGCGGGGTCCGGGGGCGCCGACGCCGGTGACCGGACCGGCCACCGGCAGCATCTGCTCGGCGGCATCATCGGCGGCGCCGGGGCGCAGGGTGCGCACGGGCTTGGCGGCGAGCTCGGCCGGCTGGTCGCGATCCGGTTCCCGGACCTGGCGGACTACCAGGACACCCCGTACGCGCAGCGGTATCTCGACGTCGTGCGCCGCGTCGCCGAGGCCGAACAGCGGGTGCTGCCCGGCAGCACGGCGCTCGCGGAGGCGGTCGCCCACGACCTGCACAAGCTGATGGCCTACAAGGACGAGTACGAGGTGGGGCGGCTGCAGCTCACCGAGCAGGCGCGCGCGCAGGTAGAGGCGGTCGCCGCGGGCAAGCCGGTGAAGGTCTACTGGCATCTGCACCCGCCGCTCCTGCGGGCGATGGGAATGCACAACAAGCTGCGGCTCGGGCCGTGGTTCACGCCCGCGTACCGGGCGCTGCGCGCCTCTCGCCGGCTGCGCGGCACGCCGTTCGACATCTTCGGCTACGCCGGTGTCCGGCGGACCGAGCGGGAGCTCGTCGCCGAGTACGTGCGGACCATCGACCACGTGCTGGAGCGGCTCTCGGCCGACAACCACGCCGTGGCCGTCCGCCTCGCCGCGCTCCCGGACGTCATCAGGGGCTACGAGGAGATCAAGATGGCGTCCGTCGAGCGGTACCACGAGCAGCGGGCCGCGCTGGTCGCGGAGTTCGACAGCGCCGAGGCCGTGCCCGCCGTGACGGGTTGAGACCCGCGCCGGCCGGAACCGTGAGGTTCCGGCCGGTGCGGCACTCCAAGGGCGACCGGCGGGGTGCCGTCACATTGGCACTCGGATGCGGGTACTGTTCGCAGTGTTGAACAGATTTGGCGCGCCGATGCCAGCCTGGCGGTTCGCGTGCCGACACGTCGGTGGAATGAGGAGAGATGGCCCGGCCGGCACCCTCGGTGGAACGTACCGTCAGGTTGTTGAAGTTCCTCGCGAGTCACCCGAAGGAACGGTTCTCCCTCTCGGACATCGCGCGCAGCCTGGAGTTCAACAAGGCGACCTGCCACGCCATGCTGACGGAGCTCGTCGACGAGGGCATGCTGATCCGCCACCCGGCGGACAAGACGTACATGCTGGGTCCGGCGCTGGTGAACCTCGGGACGGCCGCGGCCCTGGACGCGAACGAGGCGCTCGACATCGCCCGGGTCGAGCTCGTCGCCATCCACGAGGAGCTCAGCGTCTCGTGCGTCGCCACCAGCCTCGTCGGCCGAGAGGTGGTCGTGATGGCGCGCCGCGACGTCGACCGCCCGCTGTTCGGCTACCTCCCGGTGGGGAACCGCTCGCCGGCGGTGCCTCCCTACGCGAAGGAGTTCATGGCCTGGTCCCGGCAGGAGGAGGTCGAGGCCTGGCTGGACTCGGCCACGTCAAGGATCAGCGTGGCCGAGCGCGCCGCGTACTACCGCGACCTCGACCGTGTCCGGATCACCGGCTACCACGCGACCACGCTGGACCAGGCCATGTCGCTGCGTCGCATCCTCGAGCAGCTCCAGGGTCTCGACGGCGCGCGGGAACTGCTCGACTCGATCGAGGCCCACGTGCACGAGCGGCATGACCTGTCGGAGCAGGACTCGGATCCGCGTCTCGCGGCCGTCATGTCCTTCCGCGCGCCGATCTTCGGCCCGTCCGGCCGGGTCGTGCTCGCTCTCGGAATCGGGCAGTTCAAGCCGGACGTGAGCGTGGAGGAGCTGAAGCGCTACGCGGAGCGCCTGATCGAGGGCACCCGACGGGTGACCGAGGCGCTCCATGGCAGCGAGCCCTTCCCGAACTGGGCCCGGCCCGTGGAGGCCGGCGGCATGGTGCGGGCCGTCTCGGCCTGAGGAACGGCTCACGACGGCCGAGGGAGGCGCGGGAGCGTTGCCCTCGGCTGTTCTGTGTGGGCGGATCGTTTGCTAAGTTGAATCACAGGTCGATAATATGAATCGTCGATGTGTTTGATCAGTAGGTGGCGCGACGGGAAGGCGGTCCGGTGCGGCTCAAGGGAGAGACGGCCCTCGTCACGGGAAGCACCGGTGGCGGCCTCGGAACGGAGATCGCCCGGCTGTTCGCGAGCGAGGGCGCCGCGGTGGTCGTCACGGGGCGGACGGTGGCCCGCGGGACGGCGCTGGTCGAGGATCTGCGGTCCGGGGGGTGCCAGGCGGAGTTCGTCGCAGCGGACCTGTCGCGCCGGTCCGAGTGCGCCCGGCTGGTCGACGACGCCATCGCGGCACTCGGTTCGCTGTCGATCCTGGTGAACTGCGCGGTGCCGCTGCGTACCGGTGACGACGGCCCGGCCGGGGCGGTGTCCGACGAGATCTGGGACGAGATGTTCCTGGTCAACGCCACCGCGCCGCGGTGGCTCGTCGAGCGGGTCGTCCCGCACATGCTCGCCGCCGGCCGCGGCTCGATCGTGAACGTGACGTCGAGGACGGCGCTGCGCGGGACGCCGGACCTCGCGGCCTACTCGGCGAGCAAGGCGGCGCTGGAGGGCCTGACCAGGTCGATCGCGATGGACTACTCCCGCGCGGGGATCCGGTGCAACGCCGTCGCTCCCGGCTTCATTACCGGCAAGGACCGCGTGGGTGCCCTGGCGGAGGAGACTCGTCGGCGCTTCGAGGCCATGCACCTGACCCGGATGCCGACGACCCGGGACGTGGCGCACGCGGTGCTGTTCCTCGCCTCCGAGGAGGCCGGAGCCATCACCGGTGTGACGCTGCCGGTCGACGGCGGTGGCAGCGCGGTGCGCGGCCTTACGCTCGGCTGATCGCCGAAGACCGGGACTGTGCGGCGGACCACCGGCGTTTCGTCCCGTTCGCCGTCGCGGCGGTGGCGTGCCCGCGTGCGACACGCTCGGGGGCTCGAGATTCCTCACGTCCCGTGACCGATTGGGTCAGGGGTTGTGACCTTTGACATACCTTGGGCCCCGCCCTAACCTTTCTGCAATCAGCCGGTTGTCATTGCGAACATTGGCGCCTCCCTAGGCGCGTCGCGCAGCCTTGGTCGCTTGTGGTTGAAAAGACAAACAAGTGTTTGTAGAGTGATAAGAAGGTGGAGTGGCGCGACTAGAGAACGACGGAGCGCGCGCTGCGCGGGTGGACGAGGTCACAACCGGAGAGCCGAGCACGGCCCCGGACGACGGTGGCTCCGACGAGACCGTGCTGCTGCGCATCGACGGTCCGGTTGCCGAGGTCCAGCTCAACCGGCCCGCCAGCCTGAACGCCGTCAACACCCACATGCTGCGCGAGATCCTGGCCGTCGGCGAGCGCCTGAAGGCCGAGACGTCGGTGCGCGCCGTGGTGCTGACGGGCGTCGGGCGGGCCTTCTGCTCCGGTCTGGACTTCACGGAGTTCGGCCGGATGCTGGACGGGGATCCCATCCTCAAGGGGCGCCTGCCCGGGCGCGCCGGCAATCTCGGCCAGCAGGCCGTCCTCGTCTGGACCGAGCTCGCCGTGCCCGTCATCGCGGCGGTGCGGGGCCCGGCGCTCGGCGCCGGCCTGCAGATCGCGCTCGGCGCCGACATCCGCATCGTCACGCCCGACGCGATGCTCGGCCTGCTGGAGGTCCGGTGGGGCCTGGTGCCCGACATGGCCGGAAGCCAACTGCTCGGCCGCCTCGTCGGGCCCGACGTCGCGAAGGAGCTGGTGTTCACGGGCGCGACGGTGCGCGGGACGGAAGCCGTGCGCATCGGTCTCGCCACGCGGATCGCCGAGGACCCGCGGGCGGCCGCGCTCGCGCTCGCCCGTGAGATCGCCGAACGCAGCCCGGACGCGGTGCGAGGCGCCAAGCGTCTGCTCGACCTGGCGGGCGCGGTCGACCTCGCCGCCGGGCTCGCGGAGGAAGAACGGATCGAGAAGTCGCTGATCGGCAGCCCGAACCAGCTCGAGGCGGTCCGGGCGCGTCGTGCCGGCCGCCTGCCGCGGTTCGCGGACCCCGTCGTCGACCGGAACACCGTCACCGACCGGAACACCGCCGGCGGCTCGGACGCCGGCGGCCCCGGCCACGCGGCCGTGGACGACCCTTCTGGCGGTGAGGCCGACATCGAGGCTGAGGAACAGGAGCGGGTGACGGACCGGTGAGCGACACCACCGGCGGGCCGGCGCACTCCTCCACCAGCGCCCGCCTCGACGGACCCGGCCCCGGCATGGTGCTGCGCACCTGGCTGCACGCCGAGGGCTTCGGCGCGTCCGCGGCCTCGGCCCGGCCGGTCATTGGGGTGTGCGCGAGCCCCAGCGAGCTCAACCCCTGCGACGCCGGGCTGCGTGAGCTCGCCGAGGCGGTCAAGCGGGGTGTGCTGATCGCCGGCGGCCTGCCGCTGGAGTTCCCGACGATCAGCATCGGCGAGAACTTCGTGCGGCCGACCTCGATGCTGCTGCGCAACCTGCTCGCGATGGACGTCGAGGAGATGGTCAACCGCACGCCGATCGACGGCGTGGTCTTCCTCGGCGGCTGCGACAAGACGCTGCCTGGCCAGCTCATGGGCGCGGCGAGCGCGGGCAAGCCGGCGCTGGTGGTGCCCGCGGGCCCACGGCTGGAGAGCGCCTTCGGAGGCCGGCCGCTGGTCACCGACGACTTCTGGACGCTTGCCGCCCAGCGCGCGGCGGGCCAGCTCTCCGACCACGACTGGTCCTGCCTCGAGACCTGCCTGAACGTGTCGGTCGGAACGTGCAACGTGATGGGGACGGCCACGACGATGGCGGTCGTCGCCGAGGCGCTCGGCATGGCGCTGCCCGGGGCTGCCCTGCTGCCGGCCGTCGACGCGCGCCGCCGTCAGCTCGCCGAGCACACCGGGCGCGCCGCCGTGGAGGCAGTCCGGAGCGGCATGACCCCGGGCCGGGTGATGACCGCCGCCGCGCTGGACAACGCCCTGCGCGCGGTGCTCGCGATCGCCGGCTCCACGAACGCGATCATTCACCTGGAGGCGATCGCGGGGCGGCTCGGGCTGCGCATCGGGCTCGACCACGTCGCCGAGCTCGCAGCGTCGACCCCCGTCCTGGCCGACGTGCGCCCCTCCGGCCCGCGGCTGCTGAGCGAGCTGGCCGCGGCGGGCGGAGTTCCCACCCTTCTGCGCGCGCTCGGCCCGCTGCTGCGCCGCGACGCGGTCCACGTCGCCGGGGCGACGATGGGCGAGATCGTCGACGAGGCGCCAGAGCCGGACGGCCAGGTCATCCGGACCCCCGCCGACCCGGTGCGGGCCGGTGGGGGACTGACGGTGCTGCGCGGGACGCTGGCGCCGCGCGGAGCAGTGATCAAGAGCTCGGCGGCTTCCCCGGAGCTGTGGAGCCACACCGGGCCGGCGCTGGTGTTCCGGAATCCCGCCGATCTCGCCGCCCGTATTCACGACCCGGACCTGCCGGTGACGGCCGACAGCGTCCTCGTGCTGCGCGACGCCGGGCCCTGCGGCGGGCCGGGCATGCCGGAGGCCGGTGGCATCCCGATCCCCGCGAAGCTCTACGCCACCGGGGTCAGGGATCTGGTCCGGGTGTCGGACGCCCGGATGAGCGGCACCCAGGCCGGAACCATCGTCCTGCACGTGACGCCGGAGTCCGCGGTGGGCGGCCCGCTGGGCTTGGTGCGCGACGGCGACCTCGTTCGCCTCGACATCGCCGCCGGCACCCTGGACCTGCTCGTCGACGAGCCCGAGCTCGCCCGACGCCGCGGTGACCGGACTCCGGCGCGACCGGCGGCCACCCGTGGCTACGAGGCGTTGTACGTCGCCCATGTCCTGCAGGCCGACGAGGGATGCGACTTCGACTTCCTCCGCGCAACCGGCACCGTTTCGACGCAGGCCACCGATCGCGAGGAGGAGATGGCGTGACGCACGTGCTCGACCACATGGGGCTCACGGTCAGCGACCTCGACCGTTCCATCGCCTTCTACTGCGACGTCGTAGGCATGGAGTTCCAGAAGCGCGGGTTCAAGACCGGCGGCGAGTGGTTCGACACCCTGACCAACAACTCCGGCGCGGTCATCGACGCCGCGCGTGTGGGATTCGACGGCTTCTGCCTGCAGCTCGTGCAGTACCAGGAGGGCGGCGGCGGGACCGCGCTCAATGGTCACAACCGGGTGGGGAACCCACACCTGTGCATCAGGGTGCCCGACGTGGACGAGAAGCGGCGACAGGTCGTCGCGTCCGGGGACCACCAGGCCACCCCGATCGTGGAGGTGGCGGGTGGCCCCGCGCGCAGCTTCTACATCAGCGACCCGGACGGCACCCCCATCGAGTTCATCCAACTGAGGCCCTGACCCCCACCTGGCGGCCGGGGTCCAGCGCGGATGCCGCGGCCCGCACCGGGCGGCGTGAGCCCGCGAACACACCCCAGGAGAGACAGCGACCATGGACGTTCTTGTGTCGGCCGCCGCCTTCGACCAGTTCGGCGAACATCTTGCCGCGGCCGCTCCGGGCGCTCGGTTTCTCCTCGCCGCCGAGGACGGGGTGCGCGACCGAGACGGCGAGGCCGTCCTCGACGGCGAACCGACCGTCGTGTGGTTCTCCAGCGACCTGTTCGCAGGCGGCCGCGGCGTCGCCTGGTTCCGGTCGGCGTTCATCGACTCTCCCCGGCTCGCCTGGGTACACAGCTCGACGGCCGGACTCGATTCCCCGCTGTTCACGCAGCTGCTGGCTCGCGGGGTCCGGGTGAGCTCCGCGCACATCTACGCCGTCCCACTGGCCGAGTACGTTCTGCGGGCCGCCCTCGACCATTTCCAGCGGGCCGACCAATGGCGCGCCGCCGAGGCGGACCGCGCCTGGCGCCCGCACGAGTGCGCCGAGATGGCTGGATCCACCTGGCTGGTGGTTGGGCTGGGCAACATCGGACGGCGGATCACCCAGGTCGCCACGGCGCTGGGAGCGAACGTATTGGGCGCGGACCGGATAGAGCCGTCCGACGCGTCGATCCACGAGTTCGTCGCCGCGAACGAGCTGCTCGGGCACCTGTCACGCTGTGACGTCGTCGTCCTGGCGCGGCCCGCCGCCCCCGACGAGCCGCCGCTCGTCGACACCCGGTTCCTGGCCGCGATGCGGCCCGGCTCCCTGCTCGTCAACGTCGCCCGCGGCAGCCTCGTCGACGAGTCCGCCCTGGTGGCGGCGGTCGACCGCGGCACCCCGGGCCGGGCGGTCCTCGACGTCATGGCCCACGAGCCGCTTCCCGATGACAGCCCGCTGTGGGCGCACCCGGCGATCACCATCACACCCCACTCCGCCGGCCAGGGCCTCGGCCGGTACCGGCGGGGAGCGGAGGTGTTCGAGCAGAACCTGCGTGCCTTCCTCGCCGGCTGCCCGATCCACGGCGAGGCGGCCGCGCCGGCCGGCACCTCCTGACGCCGCGCGACGACGACCGCGGGCTCCGCCGGCCGTGCTCGCGGCCGCTGTCTGACACGGCCGAGCCAGGGCCTGGCGGCCACCGAGGCTGAGTATGACGGCTAGATCCGCTCTGGTGTTGTTTGCGGGCATGTGTTGACGGCCACATGGTCCGTGGTTACGGTATCTCAATCAACTTTTTGTCTTTGCAAACGAACACCTAGTTGCCGAAGTTGCGGGAAGTTCGATCCACCTCTCGTCCCGCGGTGGCGAGGGCAGTAAGGCGGCCTTCCGGAGCGGAGCACGATGACACCCTCTGTCCCCACGGTGTGCGCCCAGGCGACGGCATCGGAGCAACAGGCCCGGACCGGCCTGCGGTTCGAGCATGTGACCCACTGGTACGTCTCCGACCGCGATACGAAGTTGGTGGTCGAGGACCTCACGTTCGAGGTGCCGGACGGCCAGTTCATCGCCATCGTCGGCGGCAGCGGATGCGGCAAGACCACGGTGTTGAACATGGTCGCCGGCCTGGTCCGGCCGACGGAGGGGCTGATCGAGGCGCGGGTCGACGACGAGGTCCTCACGCTGCCGAGCAACCGGCTGGGGTACATGTGGGCCCGGGACAGCCTGCTGCCCTGGCGGTCGCTGCAGCGCAACGTCGAGTTCGGCCTCGAGGTCCGGGGTATGTCGAGGGCCGGGCGGCGGGAACGCGCCGCGCGCTACATCACGATGGTCGGCCTGGCCGGCAGCGAGCGGAAGTTCCCCCGTCAGCTGTCCCACGGCATGCGCCAGCGGGGGAATCTCGCCCGGCTGCTGGCGACCGAGCCCGAGTTCTATCTCATGGACGAGCCGTTCTCGGCGCTCGACGCGCAGACCAAGGCAGTCATGCAGCAGGAGTTCAGCCAGATCTGGGAGAGCCGGCGCCGGACCACCGTCTACGTGACCCATGACCTCACTGAGGCGGCCCTGCTCGCCGACCGGGTGCTGGTCATGGGAGCTGGCTACATCGCCTATGACCTGGTGGTTCCGTTCGAGCGTCCCCGCGGCCTCGACGAGCTGCGGTTCACCCCGGAGTTCCAGAAGTTCGACCGTCACCTGTGGGACTGCCTGCAGAGGGCACAGCGAGGAGAGCGGGGATGACCGCCGTCCACCACACGATCCCCGACGAGGAGGTCGCCGCGACGGCCGCTCCGGCGGGCCGGACGAGCGGCCCGCCGGCGCTGGACCGGGACCGGCGGATGGAGGCCGCGAGGAAGGCCGTCCGCCGCGGGAAGCGGAACCGCACCCTCACCGTCCGGGGCCTGCAGGTCCTGCTGGTCGTCGTGATCCTCGGCTCGTGGGAGATCATGTCGCGCACCGGCGTGCTCCACGATGCCAACCTCTTCTACGGCAGGCCGTCCGGTGTGGTCCAGTTCCTGTACGACGAACGGTCGCACCTGTGGACCAACGCGTGGGCGACCATCTACGCCGCGTTCCTGGGCTTCGCCATCGGCGCCGGTTCCGGTGTCGTCGTCGGGCTTCTCTTCGGGCGGTGGCCGCTGCTGGAGCGCACCTTCGACCCGGTGATGAACGTCCTCGCGAGTCTTCCGCGGCTCGCCCTGGCTCCGCTGTTCCTGCTGTGGTTCGGTATCAGCGACATGAGCAAGGTGCTGCTCGCGGTCTCGATCGTCTTCTTCGTGGTGCTGTTCAACACCATTGCCGGCGTCCGGAGCGTGGACAGCGAGCTGCGTACCGTGGCGAGCCTGTTGGGAGCGTCCCCCCGGCAGGTGTTCCTGAAGGTCGTGCTGCCCGGCGCGGTGCCGGTGGTCTTCGCGGGTCTCCGGCTCGCGCTGATGTTCTCGATGCTGGGCGTGGTGGGTAGCGAGATGATCGCGGCCCGTACCGGTCTCGGGCTTGACGTGGTCACCTACGGCCAGAACCTCCAGCCCAACGGTGTGTTCGCCGTGCTCGCCATCCTCGCGGTCGTCGCCGCGGTCTTCTCGGCGGTGCTGCGCGCGATCGAGACCCGTCTCCTGCGCTGGATGCCCGAACAGCACTGACCTCACGCGTGTCGCGCACCGTCGCCTCGACGGGACGGACGTCCCGCACGGGGGACGGACGCGAACACGGCGCACCGCGGCGTCACGGCTGTGTCGCGACGTGCCCTCGTTGAATGCAATGTCATCTCAGAGAAGGACGATTTCTCATGCGCTTTCGCCTGCGGCCATTAAGAACCGGCGCCACCCACGCCGCCGTGGCGGCCGCCCTGACGGTCGGCCTGGTGGCGGCCGGCTGCTCCTCGAACGACTCCGGCTCGGCGTCCCCGGCGTCCTCCGCCGCCGCCGGACAGAGCACCCTCAAGGTCACCATCGCGACGTCCAAGGGATCCCTTCCGGGTCTTCCGATGATCGTCGCTCAGGAGGAGGGCTTCTTCGCCAAGCACGGGCTCGACGCCGAGCTGATCACCAGCCTGCGCGGCGGAGCCGCCATCATGTCCGCGCTCTCCAGTGGATCCGCGCAGATCGTGGCGCAGACGGTGTCGGCCGCGGCGCAGGCCAAGCAGAAGGGGGCGACGGACCCGGTCATCGCCTCACTGAGCGGCGGCGTGCCCTACGTCCTCGTGGTCGGCAAGAAGTTCGCCTCGGTGCCGAACGCGACGGCCGGCGAGAACGGCTGGCAGGCCACGATCAAGGCGCTCAAGGGTGCGACGATCTCGGCAGCCGGTCCGGGCACCGCGTTCGACGTCATCCTGAAGGCGCTCTTCAAGCAGGCCGGGCTCTCGGAGAGCGACTTCGCCAACATCAACATCCAGCACGGCGGCCCTGAGGTCGCGGCGCTCAAGAGCGGCCAGGTCGACGCCTCGCTGGTCGACATCGGCAACGCCCTCTCCCTCGTCAGCGACGCCGGCGGGCGCACCGTGATGGACCTGGCCAAGCAGGGGCCCAGCTGGGTCACGAACCAGGCGTGGTCCGGGTTCCTGTCGTCGGACAAGGTGCTGAAGGCCCACCCGGACCTGACGGAGAAGTTCGCCGGCGTCATGGCGGATGTCCGGAAGTTCTACCAGGACCCGGCGAACATCAAGGAACTGCACCGGATCGCGGTGAACGTGTCGGGAATCCCCGACCATCCGGACCTGGACAACGCGCTGCGTCAGTATGTCGGCCTCATGCTGCCCGCGTTCTCGACGGCGCAGGTCCAGACGACGATCGATTTCATGGTCGACTCGGGCCAGCTCAAGCAGACTCCGCAGGTCAAGCCCGCCGACATCGTCGTCGCGTCCGCCCTGTCGGCCTGACGGTCGACGGCCCCGCGCCGACGGGGGCCCACCGGCGGAATCCGGGGCCGTTCCGCATTCCTGCGGCACGGCCCGTCCGTCATGGGATACCCGGCCTAAGTAGTAGGATATAACCGCTTGTTCGTCATATCGAACGTCCTTCAACGGGCTGTTTATGGGTAGTCACGGGGTGAGAAGGCGCGGCGCTGAACCGCGATGACGGAAGTGGGGGTTGGATGGCTCGCCCGGCACCTTCGGTGGAGCGCACGGTCAGACTGCTGAAGTACCTGGCGAGCCGTCCCAAGGAGCGGTTCTCGCTTTCGGACATCGCGCGCAACCTGGAGTTCAACAAGGCCACCTGCCACGCGATGCTCACCGAGCTGGTCGACGAGGGCATGCTGATCCGTCACCCGGCGGACAAGACGTACATGCTGGGCCCGGCGCTGGTGAACCTTGGGATGGCGGCGGCGCTGGACGCCAATGAGGCGCTCGACATCGCCCGGGTCGAGCTGGGCGCGATCCACGAGGAGCTTGGCGTCTCCTGCGTGGCGACGAGCCTCGTCGGCAGCGCGGTCGTCGTTATGGCGCGCCGTGACGTCGACCGGCCGCTGTTCGGCTACCTCCCGGTGGGCAACCGGTCACCCGCGACGCCGCCGTATGCCAAGGAGTTCATGGCGTGGGCGCCGCAGGAGGAGGTCGAGGCCTGGCTCGACCGTGCGACCCCCAGGCTCAGCTCCACCGAGCGCGCCGCCTACTACCAGGACCTCGACCGCATCCGGCTCGGCGGCTACCACGCCACGACGCTGGAACAGGCGATGGCGCTGCGCCGCATCCTGGAACAGCTCAGGGGGCTGGCCGGCGCGGAAGAGCTCCTGGTGGCCGTGGAGACGCACGTGCACGAACTCCATGACGTGGCCGGTGGCGTCTCGGCCTCGTACCGAGGCATCGGAGCCGTGATGGCGATCCGGGCGCCCATCTTCGGCCCCGGTGGCAGGATCGTCCTCGCGCTGGGGATCGGCCAGTTCCGTCCAGGGATCGACCTGGACGAGCTGCGGCACTACGCCGACCGACTGGTGGCCGGGACGCGTCGGGTGACAGAGGCTCTGCACGGCAGCGAGCCGTTCCCGGACTGGGCCCGGCCGACGGACGCCGGCGGCCTGCTGCAGGCACGTTCCGCCTGACCACGGCACCTACCCGGGGTGCGGCAGCCTTGGTCGAGCTGGCCGACGCCGCGCGCTATCGAGCCAAGCGCGCCCGACGCAACCGCGTGGAGACGGCGCCTCCCGGCCCACACCGCGACAGACGCGCGTCCAGGTGACCTGGGCCCGGTGGCGCGGCATCACCTGCCTGGGCGCCTCATGTCCCGGCGGCCGCGGCCGCCGCCGAGCTCACCGGTTGCGCCAGCGCGGCGGGCGCTTCTCGGCGAAGGCGGCCAGGCCCTCGCGCATGTCCTCGGACAGCACGAGGTCGTCGAGGGCGTCGCTGTGGTCGATGATCGCGTCGACCGGGTCGGGGACGAGCCGGGTCTGCTCCATGATCTCCAGCGAGGTCCGCACCGAGGTCGGCGACGCCTCGGTGATCTCCCGCGCCAGCGCGCGCGCCCCGTCGAGCGCGGTGCCGGCGGGCAGGACCCGGTTGACCAGGCCGTGCTGCAGCGCCTCGTCGGCGTTGATCCGCCGGCCGGTGAGGATCATCTCGTTGGCCACCTTCGGCGGCACCGCCCGGGGAAGCCGAACGAGCCCGCCAGCGGCGGCGGCCAGGCCGACCCTGACCTCGCTAAGCGCGAACTGGGCCGTCTCGTCCGCGACGACGAGGTGGCAGGCCAGGGCAATCTCGCACCCACCCCCCATCGCGAATCCGTTGACGGCCGCGATCACCGGCTTGGGCAGTGAGCGGCGGCTGGTCAGGCCGCCGAAACCGCTCTCGGGGCCCCACATCGGCTTGCCCCGCGCCGACCAGAGCAGGTCGTTGCCCGCGCAGAACGCCTTGTCGCCGGCGCCCGTGAGGACCGCGACCCACAGGTCCCGGTCGGCGAAGAACGCGTCGAATACCGACGCGAGCTCGTCGTTCGCGGGTGGGTGCAGCGCGTTGCGATGCTCGGGCCGGTTGATGGTGATCTCCAGGACGTGCCCGTCGCGCCGGACCAGGACGTACTCGTAGTCCGAACGCAGCGCCGGCGCAGAGGCCGGCAGCAGCCGCGCCATGCGCCGGGCCGTCGTGGTCACCCGGTTCACCCGGGACGTGGAACGGGCGAAGACGCGCTGCCCGATGGGCTCGTCGCCGTCCAGCAGCGCGAGCATCTCGTCGTCCTCGGCAAGGACCTGCGCGAGGAACCGGCGGTCGTCCCGCTCGAGCCGCCCGACGACGATGCCGGTGCGGTTCCCCGCCCGGTCGAACCGCACGGTGTACGTCTCGACGGTGGCCCACCCGCCCGCCGACCGCGTCCGCTCCGGGGCGGCCCACGCGTCGACCTCGGCCTGCAGCACCGCGCTGTCGTCGGGACGCCACGGGGCTGGACGGGTGGAGTAGACCCCGGCCGAGTACTTGCTGAGCACGCCGCCGTTGGCGCCGACGAAGCCGTAGCTGCCCGGCGCGCTACGGGCCCGCTCGACGGTCTCGGCGATCGCGTGCATCGAGTAGTTGTTCCCGGCGCCGCCGAAGAAGGGCAGCCCGCCGGTGAGGGTGAGCCCGCGCGGGTCGTCGGGCGCGAGCCCCAGGCCGTCGACGGCCGTGGCGAAGACCGCGACCGGGAAACAGCTGTAGAAGTCGAAGGTGCTGACGTCGGCGAGGGTCACGCCGGCGACCTCCAGCGCGTGCCGGGCGGCGAGCACCGACGCGGGGGCGCGGCCGAGGTCCGCCCGGTCGAGCAGGTCGCGTTCGCGCAGGTCGGCGTGGCCGTGGAGGAAGACCCACCTGTCGGGGGCGATGCCGAGGCGCTGGGCCACCGCGAGCGACGTCAGCAGGACGGCCGCGCCCTGGTTGACCTGGTCGCGGGCCACGATGTAGCGGGTGTACGGATCGGTGATCATCCGGTTGGCGTCCGTGACCGTGACGAGCCCGGCGGCGTCGCGTTCGACCGGGGCCGCGGCGTGCGGGTTCTTCGCCGCCACCCGCGTGAACGGGGCGAACAGCTCGCCCATCGCCCGGGCGTAGGCCTCGCGGGAGAGGCCCAGCCGCGCGCGGCGGGCGTTCTCGAACAGGGCGTAGGTCGTGGGCGCGCCGACCAGGCCGTGCGTCGTCCCGTACCTGCTGATCATGCCGTGCAGGCCGTAGCCGCGGTCCTCCAGCTGACCGTCCACGTGCTCGGTGAAGTCGGGCCTGTCGGGGGCGTCGGCGAGGTGCCGCGTCGTCGAGATGATCTCCGAGCCGAAGAGGAGGACGGCCTCGGGGCCGCCCGCGGCGATCGCCGCCGCGAATTCGTTGACGAGGTGCTGGGGCGACTGGCCACCGCCCACCTCCAGCACGGCGCGCCGGGGGGAGGCTCCGACGCGGGAGGCCACCGACCGCGGATAGTTGTCCGACCTGCCCAGCGGGGCGGGCTGGCCGGGCACGGAGATGTCGGCCTGCCGGACGCCGGCGACGGCGTCGACCGCCGCGGCCACGGCGGTCACGTCGGCGCCCGTGTCGGCCAGCGCCGCCCGCGCGGCCGCCGCGGCGAGGTCCACGGCGGACAGGCGGCGGTAGCCGGGCTGGCCGATGCGCTCCGACGCCTGGCCGACGCCCACGAGGACGGGCGTGCGCGGGTCGAGCTCGGTGAGGTTCATGCGGGACTCCGGGGCGGACGGCCGGCTCAGGCCCGGCATCAGACGAGGACGGTCGACGTCAGTTGGCGCAGCCGCCGCTCGCAGTCGGCGACGATCGCGCGCGCGATGTCGGCGGCGGGCCGCAGCTCGGTGAACGACCCGACGATCTGGCCGATGAAGAACGACCCCAGCTCGCGGGCGCCGTCGTGGCCGGCCGCGGCGGCGGCGTCGATGCGGTCCCACGCCTCATGGACGAGCAGCGGTTGCAGGGGCATGGGCAACGGCCGCGGGCTGCCCTCCGCCTCCCACTCGTCGTGCCAGGCACTGCGGAGCTGACGGGACGGCTTCCCGGTGCGCGTGGGCGAGCGCACGGTGTCCATGCTCCTGGCGGCGAGGAACTTCTCCTTGATGTGCACCGGCGTAATGTCCTCGACGCTGGACAGCCAGACCGAGCCGCACCAGGCGCCCGCGGCGCCGAGCGCGAGGGCCGCGGCCAGCTGCCGGCCGGTGCCGATCCCGCCGGCCGCCAGCACCGGCAGATCGCCGGCCAGGTCGACGATCTCCGGCGTCAAGATCATGGTGGCGACGGTTCCGGTATGCCCGCCGGCTTCCGTCCCCTGCGCGACCAGGACGTCGACACCGGCGGCGAGCTGACGGGCGGCGTGCTTCGGCTGCCCGACCAGCGCCGCCACCGCGATGCCCGCGGCGTGCGCCCGCTCGACGAGACGCGGCGGGGCGGTGCCGAGGGCGCTGGCGACGAGGGCGATCGGGTGGCCCAACGCCACGTCCAGCAGGGCCGCCGCGCCGGTGGGGTTGACCTGCGCGGCGACGTCGTCCCGTCCGGGGCCCGCGGCCGCGGGCAGCGGAGGGATACCGTACTTGTCCAGCAGGCGGCCGACGAACTCCCGATGCTCGGCAGGAATCTGCGCCCGTAGGCTGGCGACCAGGTCCGCCGGGTCGCCAGCCACGAACTTCTCGGGTATCAGCAGGTCGACGCCGTACGGCCTGCCGCCCACCTGCTCGTCGATCCAGCTGAGCTGGGCGTCCAGTTCCTCGGGGGTGTAGGCCGTCGCGGCCAGCACGCCCAGCCCGCCCGCGTTGGTGACGGCGGCGACGACCGCGGGAGACCGGTTGAAACCAGCCAGCGGGTGCTCCACGCCGACGAGCTCGGTGAACCGGGTGCGCATCAGTCCCGCCCTCCCCGCCAGGTGACCACCGCGTCCAGGGCCTCGATCTCGCAGCCGTCGACCCACAACGGGTTGATCTCGATGGACTCCAGGTCGTCGCCCAGGGCGAGCGCGAGGTCACCCACCCGCGCGACGGTCGCGGCCAGGCGGTCGAGGTCGGCGGGCCTGGCGCCGCGCGTGCCCGCCAGCACCGCCGCGCCGCGCAGGCTCTCCAACAGGTGACGCGCCCGCGCCGGCGTGACGGGCAGCGGTGACAGCGCCGAGTCCCGTAGGACCTCGACGAAGATCCCGCCCAGCGCGACGGCCAGCGTCGGCCCCCAGCCCGGATCCCGGACGACGCCGACGAGCAGCTCGACGCCTCCCCGGCGCATCGGCGAGACCAGCACCCCGTCGATGCGGGCGCCGGCGACCGCGCCGCCGGCGGCGCGCACCTCCTCGAAGGCGGCTCGCACCTCGCCCTCGCCCCGCACGTCGAGACGGACCCCTCCGACCTCCGACTTGTGCAACACGTCCGGGGACACGAGCTTCAAGGCCACCGGGCCGTCGAACTCGGCCGCGGCCGCCACCGCCTCCGCCGCGGTCTGGACGGTCCGTCCCGGGACGACCGGGATCCCGGCGGCCGCGAGCAGCGCGCGGGCACGCTCCTCGGACCAGGAGCCGGTCCGGTCGGTGACCTCGGGGAACGTGGTCGGCGGGGGCGGTGCCGGCGGCTGTTCGGCCATCTGGCGGGTCACCCCCGACCACCAGGCGACGCGGCTCAACGCCGACACCGCCTGGGCGAGCCCGCACACCGAGTGGGGGATCCTCGCCTCCCGCAGCGCCTCGACGGTCCTCGCGGTGACCGGTTGCATGACCTGGTTCACGAGGACGGTCGGCACGGGCGAGAGCGCCGCCCCGGCGCCGATCGCGTCGAGCATCGGCTGGGCGGAGTATGGCCGCTGCGTCTCGCGCCACGGGAGCGCGCCGATCGCGGCCAGGACTCCGATCGCCGGATCGGCCGACACCGCCGCGATCGCCTTGGTGAACAGGGACGGGTCGATGAGTGCCGCGCCGGTGACGTCGAGGGGGTTCTGCACGGTGCCGTAGTCCGGCATCACCGCGCCGAGCGCCGCGACGGTGCCGTCGGACAGCGCGGGGAGCTGTCCGCCGGCGTCCTCGGCGCGGTCAGCGAAGATGTCGCAGGCGCCGCCGGAGATGCTGACCACGCCGATGCCCGGCCTGGCCAGCCGGCCGGTGTGCGCGGCGACGCCCGCGGTGATCAGCATGTCCTCGATGGTGTCGACCCGGATCACACCGAGGTTCCGGAAGACGGCGGCGATCGTGCGGTCGTCGCCGACGAGGGCGCCGGTGTGCGCGGCGGCCGTGCGGGCGGACAGCTCGCTGCTGCCGGCCTTCAGGGCGACCACGGCCTTGCCCGCGCGGGCGGCCCGGGCCGCGGCGTCGCGGAAGGTGTCCGGGTCTCGGACGGTCTCCAGGAACATCGCCACGGCGCGGGTGTGCGGGTCGTCGACGAGGAAGTCCAGGACGTGGCCCGCGGTGATCATTGCCTCGTTGCCGAGGGTCACCATGTACGACAGGCCCACACCGGCCAGGCCAGCGAAGTCGCACATCGCGGCCGAGCTGGCGCCGCTCTGCGACAGCAGCGCGACGGGACCCGCCTCGGCGGGCAGCCCGGGGATGGACGTCACCGGTGTGCGGTCGACGATGTTCGCGAAACCGAGCATGTTCGGGCCGAGCAGCAGCATTCCGAGGGACTCGGCGTGGGCCACGAGCTCGGCCTGCGCCGCGCGTCCGGACTCGCCTGCCTCGCCATAGCCGGAGGACAGGACGACCGCGTTGCGGATGCCGGCGGCCGCGGCGTCCGAGAGGGCATCGAGGGTGCCCGCCCGCGGGACCATCATGAACGCGATGTCGACCGGTGTGCCGATCTCCTGGCAGGACGTGACCGTCGGGCGGCCGTGCGTCTCGGTGCCCCGGCGATTCACCAGGTGCAGGTTCCCGTCGAACCCGAACTGGGTGAGGTTCTGAAATACTCCGCGCGAGAACGGGGATTTATTGGATGCGCCGACGAGGGCGATGCTCCGTGGCCGAAAGAGAGCGCTGAGCCGGCCCGACGAGATCGTCGTCATAGGCGGAGTCCCTCGCCGTGTTCGCCGGAGAGGCCGGTGCGCGCATTACTGACCCCGTGTATTCGTAATCGCAACCGCATGGTTGCATAAAAGCACTGGCCCGTCGCCCAGGCAAGGGAACCGTCGACGCCGGCGAGCGCCCGGACCGACGGTCGCCGAGATCATCAGGTCGATCGCGTCAGGCGGGTGTCCTGCCCGCTCGGCCGCGGTGGCGGACATGGCCATCCAGCCCGGGTCCGCCACCACGGCCGCGACGATCGCCCCGAGGGGCCCTATCCGCTCATGCTCCGAGGCACGTCAGCCTTGGGCGAGCGCTTCCTTGGAGAGCGGGCCGGCCTGCGGGGCCCTGTCGTCGGGGGCGGGGCTGTCCGGCCCGGGCGGCGGGAGGGCGCGCATCCGGCGCTCGTCGAGCTTGCGGCCGACCCAGCGTCCACCCTGCTGCAGCCGGCCCGCGAAGCCCTCGGGGTTGCGGACGGCGGCGTCGATGAGCAGCAGGCCGGTGACCAGCTCGAAGTAGCCGCCGGGGTCGACCCAGTTGCTGAGCACCACGTAGAAGATGCCGCCGGGGAAGAAGACCGCGGCGAGCAGCGAGCCGGTGATCGAGGTGATGCCCGACAGGTAGACCAGCGCGAACAGGCTGAGGCCGAGGAACACGTCGAACGAGGCCCCGCTGACGGTGCCCGACTGGTAGGCCATCAGCGACCCCGCGATACCGGCGATGAACGCGGCGAAGGCGAAGCTCGTGAGCTTGATCATCGGCACGTTGATCCCGCCCGCGGCGGCGGCGCGGTCGTTCACGCGCACCGCCAGCATCTGGCTGCCCAGGCGGCTACGACGCAGCGAGGCGACCAGGAGCCCGACGAGGACCACGAAGACGGCGAGCATGACGGCGAACTCCACCCGCGGGTAGGAGCGCCCGCTGCCGATGCCGAGATCGAGGCCGAACAGCGAGGGGTTGGTCACCTTGGCGCCGGAGACGCCGCCGTTGAACTGGTTGTTGTTGAACCAGGCGGACTGCAGGGCGACGCCCGCGCCGAGAGTGATGATCGCCAGGTTGACGCCCCGGATCCGCAGCGCCGGCAGGCCGACGATGACGCCGACGACCACGGCGACGAGCGCGGAGAACAGCACCGAGAGCGGGAACGGCACGTGCCAGTCGGTGGTGAACCGGCTGCACATGAACGCGCTCACGCCGCCCAGGCTGAGCTGGGCCAGGGAGATCTGCCCGACGTAGCCGACGACGACCACGTAGGACATGGCGATGAGGGCGGCGCACATCGACGTCATCAGGCCGGCGCGGTACTGGTGCTCGAGCAGCAGGCTCGCGACGACCAGCACGACGAAGCCGACGCCCGCGGTGGGCAGCACGGCCCGGGGCCGCGGGGAGTGCGGCAGCGTCGCGATGAAGCTCATCCCACGCTGCGGAATCGCCTTGCCGCGGAAGAACAGCACCAGGATGATCAGCACGAACGGCACCGCGTCGCCGATCCCCGACTTCGGGAACCAGGAGAAGGTCTGGAACTTGGTGATCTCCGACTGGAGCGCCCCGATGAGCAGGCCGGTGATCACCGTCGGGCCCAGGGACGTCAGTCGGCCAACCAGGGCGGCCGCCAGGGCCGGGACGATGAACAGGGTGTAGCCGCCGGGGGTGAGCGGGACGATCGGCGCGATCAGGATGCCGGAGAGGCCCGTGACGACGGCACCGATCGTCCAGTTCAGCGACGCGATGCGGTGCGGCGAGATCCCGACCATCATCGCCCCGCGCTCGCTGTCGGCCGCGGCGCGGGTCATCAGCCCGAAGCGCGTGAACCGGAAGAACAGCCAGAGCAGGACGGCGATCCCCACGATCGTCACCGTGAGGTAGAGGCGGTCCTTCGGCAGGCGCAGGTCACCGTTGCTGAACACCCCGGCGGGCATGATCGGCGAGACGGGCAGCGCCTCGGTGCCGAAGCGCAGGCCCACCAGGGCCTGGAGCACGATCATGACGCCCAGGGAGGCGACGATCTTGGCCAGCGGCAGGGCGTTGATCAGCCAGCGGAAGACGACCCAGTACATCAGCAGACCCAGCACGGCGGCCGTCGCCAGCGCGATCAGCATCGACGGCCACAGCGAGAGCGGGCCGCCCAGGTCGATGAACTTCGGCAGCCAGGGGATCGGCTGGAAGTACTTTCCGTCGGAGCGCAGCGTCGCGAAGGTGTAGGCGGTGTAGCTGGCGATCGCGCCGGTGGCGAAGTTGATGGCGCCCGAGCTGCGGTACGTGACCACCAGGCTGGTGCCCAGGGCGGCGTACACCGCCCCGGAGCCGAGGCCGAGCAGAAGGAAGGAGAGGTAGATCATGCGGGCACGTCCTGGCTGTCGACGGTGAGCGCGGGGTCCACGGACTGGCCGAGATAGGCGCGTTCCAACTGGTCCGGGTCCCCCCGCAGGACGTCGCCGGGCGCGGAGACCCGGACGTCGCCGTGGACCAGGACGATCGCGTGGTCGGCGATCGCCAGGGCCTGCTGGACGTGCTGCTCCACGAGCACGATCGCGGTGTTCAGCTCGTCGCTGATCCGGCGCAGCACCGGCAGCACCTTGGCCACGATCGCGGGTGCCAGGCCCATGCTGAGCTCGTCGATCATGAGGATCTTCGGCCGGCCGACCAGCGCACGGGCGATGACCAGCATCTGCTGCTCACCGCCGGACAGCGAGCCCGCCTTCACGTCGAGGCGCTTGCGCAGCTCGGGGAAGTAGTCCAGCGCCAGGTCGAGGGTCCCGCCGCCGTGCCGGGCGACCTTGAGGTTCTCCCGGACTGACAGGCTCGTGAACAGCGCCCGGTCGTCGGGCACGTAGCCCAGGCCGTAGCGCGCGAGCTGGTGGGGCGAGTGTCTGTGGGCGGGGTGACCCAGGACCTCGACCGATCCGCTGATCGCGGGGAGGAAGCCGGAGACGGTCATCAGGGTCGTGGTCTTGCCGGCCCCGTTGGGCCCGAGCAGCGCCAGGATCTCGCCGGCGCGCAGCTCGAAGCTCAGGTCGCGCAGCACCGTGTGCCGGGCGTAGCCGCCGTTGAGATGGGTGACACGCAGGACGACGTCGCTCATACCCGCTCCGCCTCCGTTGCCTCCGCCGCCTGGGCGGCCTCCGTCGTCTGGGTGGCCTCTGCCGTCTGGGTGGTCCCTTCCGCCGGGGCGGTCTGCGCCGGTTGCGCGGTCTGCGCCGGCAGGGCGGCCTTCGGGTCGGCCGACTCCGCGTCGGCGACGGCGGGCCCGCCGAGGTAGGCGGCGACCACCTGTGGGTCCTTGCTGACCTTGTCGGCGGTGCCCTGCGCGATCAGCCGGCCGAAGTCGAGCACGTACAGGTAGTCGCACGTGCTGAGCACCAGGTCCATGTCGTGCTCGACCAGCAGGATCGAGATGCCGGAGCGGACGACGGAACGCAGCTGCTCGCCGAACCAGCGGCTCTCGGTGCTGTCCAGCCCCGCCGCCGGCTCGTCCAGGAGCAGGACGGACGGCTGCGAGGCCATGGCGCGGGCGATGCTGACGATCTTGCGATGTCCGTGCGAGAGGTTGTTGACGCGCTCGGAACGCAGGTGCCGCAGGTTGAGCAGGTCGAGCAGCTGCTCGACGAACTCCGGCGGGCGCCCCGGCCGCCCCGTGACGACGTCTCGCGCCATCTGCCACGGCGAGATGTTGCAGTTGGCGACCATGTTCTCGACCACGGTGAGGTCGTCGAACAGCTCGAGGGACTGGAAGGTCCGGGCGACTCCGAGCCGCTGGCGCAGGTGCGGGCGCAGTCCCGAGATGACCCGGTCACCGAGGCGCACCTCGCCGGCCGCGGGCACGAACCCGGACAGCGCGTCGATGAAGGTGGTCTTCCCCGCGCCGTTCGGGCCGATCAGCCCCGTGATCGAGCCCTCGGCCACGTCGAGGCTGACGTCGTTGACCGCTACCACGGCCCCGTAACGCACGGTCAGGTTCCTGACGCGAAGCGCGGAGTCGGGGCGCGGGGCGGTGGGGACCACCGGGCTGTCGGCCCCTAAGGGGGAGCGATGGTTGGGGTCGACCGCGCTAGCGGGCGTTGTCATCGTCGTTTCTCCATCTGATGGCAGGTCCACTATTCGGTTGTCAGTCGTCCTCAAGGCGCCTGTGCCCCGAGGGCCTCATCGCGCGTTGGTCCAGGCGATGGGCAGGGTGGCCAGGCTGCGGAGGTTGTCGAGGTCCTCGTAGCTCTCGCCGCCCGGCAGCCTCAGGTCGTCGACGCGCAGCAGGATGACATCGGGGGCCTCCTCGCTACGACGTACCCGGTCGGACTGCGCCAGACGGGCGCGTTCTCGCGCAGGAGCGCGTAGGCCGGGAAGGGGTCGGTGATGAGCGTGGAGGAGGACAGTGCTGCCCAAATCGCCGCGTCGTTGGGGTCGGGCGATGCCTTGGCGCCAGCCGCAGGGCTGCTCTGCTGGTTCCCCACGAGACCTCCCATCCCACACGTCGTGATTTGCAATAACAACCAAGTGTTCGCCAGTAAACAGTGAGTGGCGCCACTTGGCAAGGTTTTCCCGGGGCCCGCGGCCGACCGCCCGTTTCTGCTGCCGGTTTGCGGTCGGTGCCGTCGCCAGGCGCGTGGGTGTAGGGGGTAATGGCGTCGGTGTCGCACGCGGTGTGCCGCCCGCCGCGCCGTCGTCTGGGCGCGGGCCGCCGTGATGATCTTCTGGGCGGGCCAGGCGACGCGCCGGGTGGGCGGTCCGTCCGCGGCTGGCACAGCAGGGTGGCTTGCACAGCAGAAACGACGGAACCACCTGGCCCCACGGGTCAAGTCCGCAGATCGCGTTCTGCCCGGGCCAGGCGGCCCCGATCGCGTCGAGTTCAGCAGCTAGTTCAGCCGTCGATCAATGAGCACACGGGCGCCTCAGGCCGGCAGGTGCACCGACTTGCTCTCCAGGAACGGCTCCAGGCCTTCGATGCCGCCCTCACGCCCGACACCGGACTCGCGGTAACCCCCGAAGGGCGTCGTGACGTGCGCGCCGACGAAGCAGTTGATCTGCACCGTTCCCGTCCGGATGCGCTGGGCGATTCCGTAGGCGCGCTCCACGTCATCGCCGAAGACGGCCCCGCCGAGACCGTAGGGGGTGTCGTTCGCGATGGCGACGGCGTCGTCGACGTCCTTGTACGTGAGGACGCTGACGACTGGCCCGAATATCTCCTCCTGGGCCACGCGCATCGAGTTCTCGACGTCCACCAGCACGGTGGGCTCGAAGAAGAAACCCTTCTCGAGGTGCTCGGGCCGCTTTCCGCCGACCGCGACCCGCGCGCCCTCGGCGGCCGCGATCGCCAGGTAGTTCTCCACCCGGTCGCGGTGTCGCCGGCCCGCCAGCGGACCCGTCGTCGTCTTCGGGTCGTGCGCGTCGCCCACCACCAGCGCGCCGATGAACCCCTTCATGGCGTCGACGAGCTCGTCGCGACGGCGCTCGGAGACCAGCACCCGCGTCAGGCCGAAGCAGGCCTGCCCGGTGTTGATGAGCCCGCCGCCCAGCAGCGGCGCGATGATCTGGTCGATCGGGGCGTCGTCCAGGACGATCGCCGCGGACTTCCCGCCGAGCTCCAGGGTGACCCGGCCGATGCGCTGGCCGGTGGTCGCGATGATGTGCTTGGCGACCGCCGTGCTGCCCGTGAACGTGACCTTGTCGATGTCGGGCGAGGCCACCAGCGCCTCGCTGCCCTCCCGGTCGGCGACCACGACGTTGATGACGCCAGGCGGCAGCGCCCCGTCCTTCGTCATCTCCGCCACGACGTCCCCGAGGAGGTTCACGGCCAGCGGCGTCTCCGGCGACGGCTTCACGACGACCGTGCAGCCCGCGGCCAGCGCGGGGGCGAGCTTCATGCCCGCGACCGGGAGCGCCCCGTTGAAGGGGACGATCGCCGCGGTCGGTCCCACCGGCTCCCGCAGGATTCGGGTGGTGGACCCGTCCAGGCGCAGGCGGTCCTCACGGAACGCGAACGTGCGGATGAGGTCCGCGTAGTACCGAAGATAGAGCCCGGGAACCACCTGCGACTGGCGAGCCATGGTGATGGGCATGCCGATCTCGGCCGTAGCGGCCTGCGCCAGCTCCTCGGTGCGCGCGTCCAGCCGAGCGGCGAGGTCCTCGAGCACGGTGGCACGCTGCTCAGGGCTCAGCGTGGGCCACGGCCCCCGCTCGAACGCGTCGCGGGCGGCCCGCGCGCTGCGCTCGACGTCGGCGGCGGACGACTCGCGCACCGTCGCGACCAGTTCCTCGGTGGACGGGTCGATCACCTCGATGACCCGGTCACCGGTCGCGGCTACCCACTCACCTCCGATAAAGCATTCATCGCGGTGCGACACCTGTCCTTGGGCAGAGCCCGGCTGCGCGATCGTCGTCATCAGGCGACTCCTTCCGTGCGTAAAAAAGAGAGACTTCGGCTGCGAACGGGCTACCGACGGGACGGCGGGACGCGGAACGACGGAAGCGGGGGCGGCAGCGCTGACGTCGGGAGCCCGCTGTCGTCGCCCCCTCCGGGCGCGACGACAGCGGTTGGGTCCAGAACAACTGGTCCCGCGTCGCCCGCCAGATCGCGTCCGTGACAGCCAGCGCCGCCATCCTCACGCAAGGCCATCGGCTTACCAGGTGACTGGGAGTGCGTTGAGGCCGTAGACCGCCAGTTCGTGCTTGAAGTCGAGCTTGTCGACCGGCTCGGCGAGGGCCAGGGTGGGGATGCGCTTGTAGAGGGTGCCGTAGACCACCTGCAGCTCCAAGCGTGCCAGAGACTGCCCGAGACACTGGTGGATGCCGAAACCGAAAGCAACATGTTCGCGGGGGTTACGACCTAGGTCCAGCCTGTCCGGGTCCGCGAAGACCCGCGGATCGCGGTTGGCGATGTCGGCCGCGGCGATGATGCCCTCACCTGCGGCGATGTGCGCACCGTCGACGTCGAGGTCTTCCAACGCGACCCGGCGCCGCCCGAGATGGGTGACCGTCAGGTAGCGCAGCAGTTCCTCGACAGCACTCGACACGAAGGCCAGATCATCAGACTTCTCCCGCAGGCGAGCCAGCTCGTCCGGGTTCTCCAGCAGCAACGCCGTACCGAGGGCGATCATGTTCGCCGTGGTGTCGTGGCCCGCCACCAGCAGCAGCCGCGCCATGCGGGCGAGCTCGTCGCGAGCCATCGTCCCGCCGCGCAGCTCGGAGACGACCAGCCGGCTGAGCAGATCATTTCCGGGATCGGCGTTCTTACGGTCGACCAGCCCCTCCAGGTAGGCGATGAGGTCGTCCATCGCCGCGGCCGACGCGGCCGGGGTGGCCGTCTGGCTGTTCAGCGTCACGCTCAGCCGGTGGAACAGGGCGCGGTCCTCGTACGGGACGCCGAGCAGTTCGCAGATCACCAGCGACGGGACCGGCAGCGCCAGCGCCTGGACCAGGTCGGCCGGCTTCGGGCTCGCCAGCATGTCGTCGATCAGCCCGTCGACGATCTGCTGCACCTTCGGACGCATCGTCTCGATGCGCCGCACCGTGAAGTCCGCGTTCAGCTTGCGCCGCTGCGCGGCATGGTCCGGGTCGTCCATGTTGATGAACGTCCGCCCCTTGCTGTGCCGGGCCGCCATGCTGGCGCTCATGTGGGGGAAACCAGGCAGCGCCGTGTCGCCACTGGCACGCCGGTCGGCCAGCACGGCACGTAGCTCGTCATAGCCGGTCACCAGCCACGGAGTCCCGCCGTCCCACTGCGTCACCCGGCTGACCGGCGCCTCGGCCTGCAGCCGCGCCAGCTCCCGCGGCGGGTCGAACGGGCATTTCGGATCCCGCGCCATGGGGTACGCGGGGCACGTGCTGTCGCTGCTCGTCACTACAACTCCTTGAGTCCTGTCAGGTCCTTCGCCTCGCGGGAGCCGAAATGGCATGCGAGTCGGCGGCACGGCCGATCGTGGTGCCCGTTCGCGATGTCCGCCTTCTTCACCTGGGCGGTCCTGCGTCTGCCGAGCTGAAAGGATCCGAGGTTCGGCGGGCTTAGCCGTTCTCGTCGAGAGAGATGGCGCGCGCCGGGCAGACCGACGCGGCCTCGCGGACCCTGTTGGCGAGTTCCTCCGGGGGCGACGCGTCGAGCAGTACGACCAGGCCGGTGTCCTCGTCCTGGTCGAAGACGGCCCCGGCGGACAGGACGCACTGCCCGGCCCCGATACAGACGTCCGGGTCGATGGTGATCTTCATCAGGCTCCTTGCGGGAATCCCAGGTGATCGGAAGTTCGGTCACGCCACAGACCACGGCGGTCTCGCGGAAGGTCAGGAGTGGGCCGCACGCCAGTCCACCTGGCCCGACGTGACCCATCTGGCAGCCTATGACGATTTTTGCATATCATGTCAAGCGCAGCCCTCCGGAGCAGGTCACGCAGGTGCCGCGGGCCGCGCGGCGGCGTGGGGCGACCGCCCGACGTCGGCGGCACACGCGGCGGGCGCCGGTGTCGACCGAGCAGGCGGCGCCCCCAACGAGCACCGTCAGCCATCGCCGCATGCGACCGCGCCAAGGCTCGCGGGGGCGCCGCGCGTGGGGCGATGACGTCGGCGGCCACTCGGCGAGACGGCCGCCGATCGAGCGACAACCTCCTGGCAGGGGGAGTAGGCATTGACATCGACTGTCAACTGCATCATGCTCTGCCGAGCAGCGCCCCCCATGTGGCGCCAGTCACTTATCCGCAAGGTGCCGTGCTCGACCCTTAGCAGGAGATGCGATGTTCAGCCGTCCAATAGCCGCCGCAGCGGCAGTGGTAGTGATCGCGTCTGCGTTAGCCGCGTGCGGCGGCTCAGACGACAACAAGTCGACGGGTGTACCCGGCTCGACCGGCTCCGGCGCGGCCGCGGCCCCGACGAAGAGCCCCCTCGACGTGTTCTTCATCAACGAGCAGGGCTCGACGACCGGGGCGAGCTATCCGCAGGAGACCACCGCCGCCAAGGCCACCGTCGAATACATCAACACCAAGCTCGGTGGTGTCGACGGACATCCGATCAAACTGGCCACCTGCTTCACCGACACGACCCCGGCCTCGACGACGACATGCGCCAACAAGGCGGTGTCGGCCAACCCGGTCGTCATCACCGCCGGAACTCTCGCCACTGACGACAGCATCATCGCGGTGACCGGCAAGACCGACATCCCGTACGTGTCCAACGCCGGCTACACGGCTGACACGCTCACGGCCAAGGGCAAGGCCTTCATCATATCGAACTACGCCGACGCGAACGACACGTCCTTCCCGATTGTGATGAAGCGGAACGGTGTCAAGAAGGTCGCCGAGATCTACGTGAACGTGCCGGCGGTTGTGAACGGGCTCCTTCCGCTCACCAAGAAGGCATTTGAGGCACAGGGCATCGCGTACGACCTCTACCCCGTGCCGTATCCCTCGAGCGACCTGACACCCACAATCTCCGCGATAGCGCGGACGGACGCCGACGCGATCCATTTCCAGACCGACCCCGTCACGTGCGGCGCGGCGCTCAACGCGATCAAGACCTTCCAGTTCACGAAGCCCCTCTACGCCGGGTCGGCCTGCCGCACGGCCGCGAACATCGCGATCGTCTCCAGCCTGCCCCAGACGGTCTACGGCCAGCTCGGAGCACTCCCAGGTGACTCCGACGATCCGGACGCCGCGGCGCTCCGGGAGGTCTTCGCCGCCGCGGGCCTCAAGGACAAGCTCAACGACCAGTGGGCGGTCGACGGCTTCACGGACATCATGAACATCTACGGCGCGTTGAAGAAGGCCTCGCAGGCCGGTGGCGACATCACGAGCGCTTCGCTCGTCAAGGCCCTTCAGAGCGGCGGTATTCACCAGTTCCTGATGGGCAAGAACGCGACCTTCACCTGTGACGGCACCGTGCTGCCGGACCTGCCGGCGCTTTGCTCGCTGACCACGCTGGTGGGCAAGTGGAAGGGCAACAAGATCGACAACGTGGAGACGATCAACGGGGCGGACGTATTCAAGAAGTAGGCCCAAGGACCGGCCGGCCGTGGGTATGCCCAGCCTGGGGCATACCCACGGCTGTCCCGTTCTCGCCAGCATCGTCCCGGCCCTGGTCCGCCGCTTCCCGGATCTGACGCGCTGCCTGACCAGGACCCGACTACCCGGGCTACTCCAGTCAGGGCCCTAGCCCATCTTCGCCTGCGCGCCCACGGGAGGGACCACCAGTGATCGTCATTCACTGCCGTTTCGTCATCGCCCCGAAGGACCGTGAGGCGTGGACCGAGTCGGCCCAGCGCACGGCGACACTCAGCCGGGCCGAGGACGGCTGCATCGCGTATGACTTCTCCTTCGACGTCATCGATCCGAACGTCGCCTACGCCTACGAGGCCTGGGAGTCACAGGAACAGCTGGACGCGCACATCGCCGCCCCACACCACGTCGCGAGGGCCAAAGAGCTCGAGGCGTGGGACGTCGACTACCAGCAGATCTTCCTCTACGGGGTCGAATGGGAGCGCGACCTGCTGGCCGAGCGCGTGGTGCGCCAAGCCGCCCGCTGATCCCATGGAGCTACCTCGCGACCCGCGCGCGGTCTTCGACTTCCACGGCCGACGCGGTGACGCGCGGGCCCGCCGAAGGTCAACACCAGTGTGCGCGGCGCACCAGCGTTGATCCGCCCCTCCACCCGGGTGGCCGTGGTCCTACTGTCCGCACGTCACTCGGCCGAGAGGTCCCAGCGGAATGAGCCTCAAGATCGAACTACCCGGGCTCGCGAAACTGGAGCCCCGCGGCAAGGTCACCCTGCTGCCCGAGCCCGAACGCCCGGAGGTCTTCCACCCGTTCATCTCCGCGGACGACCATCTTCTCGAGCCACCGGATCTCTTTCATGGCCGCGTTGCGAAACGGGACGCGGAGGCGGCGCCCCGGATATTCACACATGACGACGGAAATCCCTACTGGTGGATAGACGACTCCTTGGTTCCCATCACCCTCGTGAACGGGGCGGCTGGTCGGCCGATCGAGGAGTGGAAGAACGCGCCGCAGCGCTACACGGACTTCCGGGAGGGCGTCTACGACCCGCGCGCCCGCCTGCGCGACATGGACCTGGTCGGCATGTGGGCCTCGGTCTGCTTCCCTTCCATGATCTGGGGCTTCGCCGGCAGCCGCTTCATCCGCATGCGGGATCCGCGCGTCGGCCTGGCCTGTCTACGGGCCTACAACGACTGGATGACCGAGGAATGGTGCGCGGCCGACCCGGACCGTTTCATACCGTGCCAGCTGACGTGGCTGGCCGACCCCGAGGTCGCGGCCGCCGAGATCCGGCGGAACGCCGAGCGCGGCTTCCGGGCCGTCAGCTTCACGGAGAACCCAGAAGGGCAGGGGCTTCCGTCCATCTACTCCCGGCACTGGGATCCGTTCTTCGAGGCGTGCCAGGAAACCGGTACGGTCATCAACCTGCATGTGGGCTCCTCTGGGCGTATCACGAGCCCCTCCACGGACTCGGCGACCGACGCGCGGGTCGCGCTGTTCCCGGTGAGCGGGATGGTGGCCATGGTCGACTGGATATTCGCGCGCGTCCCGCTGCGGTTCCCCGGACTCAGGATCGTCTTGTCCGAAGCCGGGTTCTCGTGGGTACCGGCAATACTGGAGCGGCTGGTGCGCGCCGAACGGCAGCGTGCGGCGTCCGAAGTCTGGTTGCCCGACGACCCGACTCCCGCGAGCGTGGCCCGAAGAAACTTCTGGTTCACCTCCATCGAGGACCCCTCCGGGTTCAGGAGCCTGGATCTGGTAGGCGACGACAAGGTGATGGTGGAGGCGGACTTCCCACACCAGGACACGACCTGGCCAGACACCCAGAACCATCTGCGGGCACAGCTGGAAGGGTTGGACGACCGGGTGGTCAGAAATGTCTGCCTGTCGAACGCGGCCGAGGTCTACCGATGGCGTCCTCCGTCCACCGAGTTTCTCCACACCATCGGTTGCACCAACCTGCCGTGAAGCCGGCCCACGGCGCGGCTCTCATCGCTGCCCGCAGACCGGCGCGCGGCGCGCGGCGCGGCAAGGCCAGGTCGGTGGGCGACCCCGGCCGCCGAAAGCCGACATGGATCGCTCGCCGGCAACCTGGATGCCAGACGTGTCCGTTCGATACAACGAGGAGGGGAATTGTGCCCCGCACTGGAAAGAACCGATGGTTACAGAACACAAGCTGGGCAGCGGCAGTAGGTAGTTTACTCGGCTTGCTTACCGCCTGCAGTGCGTCGAGCGGGGCCGCCGCCACTTCGTGCACAACTCCGGGAATATCGGACAAAGAGGTACGGGTCGGCCTGCTGCTGAGCGACACCGGATCGTTCTCGGCCGCGTTGACTGCCTACCGGGCCGGCATCGACGCGCGCCTCGGCACCCTTAACGCGCAGGGCGGCGTCAACAACAGAGAGATCATCTACTCCTGGGCGGACGACGCCGACAATCCCGACCGGAACAGCACGGCGGCCCGTAGCCTCGTCGAACAACAGCAGATCTTCGGCCTCATGGAAGGCGCCGGCGGCAGCTCCGGATCGGCGGCCTACCTCAACAAAGCCGGGATCCCGGTCACCGGCCTCAGCAGCGACCCCGCCTGGGGTAAATACCAGAACATGTTCGCCCCGTACTATCTGGTGACGGAGGGCACGGTCACCACCTGGGGCGACTTCATTCGCAGCGAGGGCGGAACCCGCGCGGCACTGGTGCGAGACGAGCGAGCCGGCCGCCCCGGCCAGATCTATGCGCAGCAGGAAACCGCGAGCCTGCAGGCCGCGGGCGTCACCGTCGCCCTCACAGCCGAGGTCACACCCGACATCAGCGACTTCAACCGCCTGGCCGACCAGATGAAGGCCGCCCACATCGACACCATCACCGGCGGCGTCACCCCACCTATCCTGGCGAAACTGATCCCGGCGGCCCGGGCCGCCAACCTTCCGCTGAAGGTCATCCTGACGCCCCTCGGCTACGATC
>Ga0207641_10000536_pt1 | contig 42607 bp, 64 predicted proteins | sample KBSSwiS62_FD_184306 | JGI IMG/M metagenome (GOLD analysis project Ga0207641, IMG submission 184306) | Switchgrass rhizosphere microbial communities from Kellogg Biological Station, Michigan, USA - KBS Switchgrass S6-2 (SPAdes) (version 2) | ecosystem: Host-associated > Plants > Roots >... | reverse complement strand
GCGCTGGAGATCATCAAAGAGGAACGCGAGAAGGTTCACGGCTACAAGAAGCGCGCGCTGATGCCGACGCTCGCGGACCACTACGCGACCTACAAGGCCGCCTTCCTCGCCGAGAAGCCCACCCAGGAGCAGATCCACTCGCACCTCGGACGCATCGAGCCGTTCGTCGCGCGCTACGGCCACAAGGATCTCGACGCCATCGAGCGCGACGACTGCGCGCAGTACATCATCGACCGCAGGAAGGTCACCCACCGCCTGCACACGACCTACAAGGAGGGCACGATCCGCACGCACTGCGAGACGATCCGGTCGTTCTTTCAGAAGGCCGTGGGCAAGAACAAGCTGCTGGTCGAAAACCCCTGGAAGGGCGTCAAGCTGCCCGACCAGTCGTCGCGTGAGCGCGTGCTGACCGACGAGGAGTTTCTCGCGATCTTCACGGCGCTGCCGGTGCTGATGCGCCGGCTGCTGGTGTTCGTGATTAACTGCGGGCTCCGACGGAACGAGTTTACCTACATCAAGAGCAGCGACATCCGGGGGCACCTGATCCACGTGCCCGCCGCGATCGCCAAACGCAAGAAGGCGCGCACGGTGTCGATCACCGACGACGTCGTCGCGCTGGTGGACCTGCAGCGCGCGCACCTGGGCATCAGCGCCACCAGCCGCGAGCGCGTGTTCCCCTACTTCAAGGAGAAACTCGGACGCGCGATCCACCAGGCGTGCAAGGATGCCGGCATCATCGACCCGGGCGACGGCACGCTGAAGGTCACCGCGCACGACCTGCGCCGCACGTGGGCCACGCGGCTGACGGCGCTGCTGCACCCCAAGGAGCTGATGGTGCTGCTCGGGCATTCACCGTCGAGCCTGGCCGTGACGATGCGCCACTACATCATCGCGGACAAGCTGAAGGTCGCCGAGAAGGTGCATCAGGCGCCCACGCTGTTCCCGGTGGGCGACGTCACACTCGACGTCACAGCGACGACGAAAAACGCGTAATTACTCAGCGTTTTCGTCGGTCGCACGGTCGTGATGAAATTGTGACAGGGGTCGAAAACACCGCGTTTTCGGCCCCTAACTCGTTGTGAATGCAGAGGTTACGTGAAGCCACAGTAAGGCCCTGTAAAACCCTGTAAGTTGTTGATAAATCCTCGAAAACGGGGGGCCGATGTCACACTCGATGTTACAGTTCCAGACGAGGTTGGGGCCCGGAATCATTGGGGCAAACGCCCCCGAGGCCTGCTGAGACATGGCCCCCAACCCCTTCCCCCGCCCGGGACTGCCGGCGGCCCCAGCGGCCCCCGAGGCCCTCCTGCCGCCCCCCAGGCCGACCCTCCGGACGGGCATCAGCCTGCGCCCGTCAGACGCCATCAACCCCTACAAGCTCGGTCGCCTGACGCCCGACAAGCTCGGCGCCAAGTACCTCACCGTCTGGTGTCCCCGCTGTGAATCGAGCCTGCTGGTGACTGCCTTGCAAATGATCCCGGGTCGTGGCCTGTTCATCGAGGGCGTCTGCTACACCTGCAGCAACCCCGAGGGAGCCAGCCCCGGGATCTACCGTCAGTTTCTGATGGCCCTGCCCGAAGGCGATCTCCCGTCGGTCACCTGACGGAGGAACCCTGCCATGACCATCCTCGGCCTGCTCGTCGCGCTGATCCTGATCTGCCTGGTGATCTGGGGCGCCCGTACGATCCTGACTGCCTTCGGAGTCGGCGAGCCGCTCCACTCGGTGATCTGGGTCCTGGTCGTGATCGTCGCCGTGCTGATCGTCCTGGGGTACGTCGGCGCCCCCATCCCGCGTCTCCGGTGAGTGGATGCTGCCCCCGCCTGTCGCGTGCGGCGCGCCCTCGACGTTTCGCACGTGGCGGGCGGGGCAGCCCGAGGCCCTCTGCGCGGTCGTAGATGCCCCTACGCGCGTCTCAGGGCTCGTCCTGCCGACGGGCGCCGGCAAGAGCCTCATCACGACCACCCTGGCAACTCTGACAGGCTGGCGCACTGTCATTTTGACCAGCACCAAAGCGCTGCAGGACCAGGTCGGGGAGGCCTTCCCGGTGACCGACCTGCGCGGCCAGTCGAACTACCCCTGCGTCGCGCTCCAGCTCGGTGGGCTATTTCAGCAGTACCGGACCAGCGCCGGCGCGGGCTGCGACCTGGGGCCGTGCAAGGTCGGGCTGCGGTGTCCGCTCAGAGACGCCGGGTGCGCGTACTTCGACGCGCTGGGGGCCGCCAGGCGCGCCCCGGTGCTCGTGACGAACTACCAGGCCTGGATGGCCCAGCAGGTGTACGGCGAAGGGCTCGGGACGTTCGACTGCCTGGTGTGCGACGAGGCCCACGCGGCGCCCGATGAGGTCGCGCAGTTTCTCGCCTCGACGCTGAGCCTCAAAGACCTGGCCGAGGCCGGCCTGCCGGCGCCTGACGACGTCGAGACGATGGACGCGTGGATCGACTGGGCCGACCAGCAGTACGCCGGCCTCAAGCGCCAGGTGGACCGGCTCGGCGAGCAGGTGAAACTCGGCGCCGGCCCGAGTGACGTGCAGCAGCTGCGGGGCTGGCGGCGCACGCTGGGGGTCGTGGAGCGGCTGCACGGCGCCACCGCAGAGCAGTGGCTCGTGACGGTCGAGGGGCAGACGTTTCACTTCCACCCGCTCGACATCGGCGCGCACGTCGAGTCGGTGCTGTTCCACGACATCCCGCACGTGGTGCTGACCAGCGCGACGCTGACCAGGAAGACCGCTGAGACCCTGGGCCTCGACCCGGCGACCGTCACGTGGCATGAGCAGCCCTCGACGTTTCCCGTGGAACGCAGACCCATCGTCCACGTGCAGACCGCGCGGATCGATCACCGCCTCGACCATACCGGCACGCAGCTCTGGCTCGCGCGGGTCGATCAGATCCTCCGAGCCCGGCGCGACCGCAAAGGGATCATCCACACCGGCTCGTATGCGCGCGCGAAGCTCATCTATGGCTACAGTGAATTTTCCAACGACCTGATCCTGCCGACGAGCACCTCGACCCGAAGCGCCGTCGCCGTGTTTCGCGCGGCAGGTCCAGGAACGGTGCTCGTGAGCCCCGCGCTGACGACGGGTTTTGATTTTCCCGACGACGCGTGCGAGTTTCAGATCATCCTCAAGGTGCCGTGGCCCGACTCGCGCGAGCCGGTGATGGTCGCGCGCACGCAGCAGGACAAGAGCTACCCGGCCTACGTCGCGATGCAGGCACTGGTGCAGGCGGTCGGGCGCGGGATGCGCAGCCCGAGTGACCGCTGCGAGACGCTGATCCTCGATGACCACGTGCGCTGGTTCCTGCAGACCTACCGCGCGTTTGCGCCGCAGTGGTTCCTCGACGCGTACAGATCCAGCCGCACCATCCCGGCGCCGCCGCCCCGACTATGAAACGGTACGCATCCTGCGATCGGGGGGCCCGTCTCGCAGAGTGAGACCACTAGCAACCAACAACCAACAAGCAGGTGAGCCATGGAAGGTATCAGTCTCAGGCCGAGTGACGCGCAGGCTGGCGGGTTCCTCGATGACGCCGACGTCACGCTGACCGAATGCCGCTTCGTGACGTGGGACTACATGGGCAAGGCCAAGCCCTCGGTCGCGCTCAAGATCGCGATGCTCGATGAGGAAGGGCGCGTCCACGATCAGTACTACAGCGCCGGCGACCCCGCGAAGCTGCAGCCGAGCGCCGATGGCAAAGCGATCCAGGGCGTCGAGGGCGCCGCGCCTGGGGGCCTGACGTCGAGCACCAACGCGGTCGCGTTCCTTAGTGCGCTGGTGAATGCCGGCTTCCCTGAAGATCAGATCACCAACGACGTCAGCGTGTTCGACGGCATGGTGGTCCACGTCAACCAGGTCGCGCAGCCCAAGCGCGCCGGGCTGAAGAACCAGAAGGAAGGCCAGACCTATCTGCTCGTCACGCGGATCGTGCGGATGCCTGGTGAGGCGGCGCCGCCCAAGGCCGCGAAGGGTGCGCCGGTCACGCGTCCAACCGCAGTCACCGGCCCGCGTCCGGTCAACAGCGTCGCGACACCCGCCGCAGTCGCCACGCAACCCGCAGCCGCTGCCCCCACCGCAGTCGCCGTCGAGGTGTCCGGTGATCTCGTGGCGAAAGCTCGCGCGACCGTGATGGAGATCCTCGCGGCCAAGGGCGGCACCGTGCCCAAGCAGCGGCTGCCCACCGAGGCCTTCCGGGTGCTCGGCAACGATCCGGATCGCAACAGCATCGTGACGCTGGTCTTTCAGGATGCGTTCCTCGCGCAGGCCGTCGCCGAGGGCGCGTTCGCCTACGACGGCACCAACGTCAGCTTCGGGGCGTAGTGATCGCCACGCTGCGGGCAGGCACGATCGCGGATCTCGGCGTCGCGCCAGGCCCAGCGCGCGAGGCCGGGGTCCACGTGTCCACGGTGATCAAGCAGCTGTGTCGTGCGCTGGACCCGGCACGCTTCAGCGGCGAGATTACCGACTGGACGCGCATCGAGGTCGGCTTCACCGTCGAGGCGTGGATCGAGCAGGCGTGGCAGGCGCGGCGTGCGCACACGTTTCGGCCAGGCGCGATCAGCAAGGACGGGATCATCGGCAGCCCTGACGCGGTCACCTTCGACGGCGATGATGTGATTGTCGATGAAATTAAATGCACGTGGATGAGCAGTAAGGGCTGCCCCGACGAGAAAAAATTCTGGCACTGGCTCGTGCAGATCAAGGCCTACTGTCATCTGCTCGACACCACCCGCGCGCGCCTTCATGCGATCTTTATGAACGGCGACTACAAGGACCATCGGGAGCCGCAGTACTTGAGTTGGGACCTGCAGTTCCACGACGGAGAGATCGCCGAAAACTGGGCGATGCTCGTGAACCAAGCGACTGCACTGAGGAGAGATCATGAACAGCAAGCTGGTACTACTGACGTTCCTTGATGACCACGTGCCCGGCCTCACGCCGGGGTACCCACTGCCGACGCCGCCTGTTGATCCTGGCTTCGGTCAGGGCCGGCCGCCAGTGGATCCCGGGTACGGGCGGCCTGGGTACGGCGGGCGTCCCGATCAGGGACTGCCTGGCTTCAGTGGGCGTCCCGACAACACGCTGCCTGGCTTCAGCGGCCATCCCGATCAGGATCTACCTGGCCGGCCGCCGCACGGCAGCACACTCCCGGTACCGCCGCCGGTGACGCCTGACAACACGCTGCCGCCGCATTCACCGGCGCCGACCGTGTCGCTGCCCGTGGTGCTGACCACGCCGGTCGATCCCGATCGGTTCTTTGAGATGAAGTACTCGGTGCAGTACGGCTGGGTGCTCGTGCCCGTCGAGGACGAGACCGCGCAACCGAAGTAGATCGCGTGTTCGCACGAGGGGTCGTGGTACGCAGCGTGCTTTGGTCAGCCCCATCATGCCCAACACCACGACCCCTCCGTTTCTCCCTGGCTTCACGCGCGCGGCAACGACTCCCAAGCGGCGCCTGATCCTCTCGCTGGAAGCCCTGGAGGGCGCCGGCAAAACCCGCTTCACGCTCTCGGCGCCCGGGCCGATCGCGTTCATCAATTTTGATTACGGCCTGGAGGGGGTGGTCGAAGCCTTTCAGGATCGCAAGCCCATCTATGTGGCCACGGTGAAACTCGACTTCACTGGCGGGAAAGAATCGATCATCACCGCTGCCGAGAAAGAGCTAGCGAAGGTCGAGACGAACTATCAGACCGCGCTCAAGCAGGCCAGGACGATCGTGATCGACACGGGCACCGAGCTGTGGCAGCTGCTGCGGCTCGCGGCGTTTGGGCGCCTCGATAAGGTCATGCCCCACCAGTACGCGGAAGTGAACCAGGCGATGACGCGGCTGATCAAACTCGCCTACGACAGCGAGGCCAACCTGCTCGTCACGCACCGATTGAAAGAGCAGTGGGTGAATGACAAGCGCACCGGACAGTTTGAGTTTGATGGCATGAAGGACATCCCGTACCTCGTGCAGGCGCACGCCAGGATGTGGGTCGCCGAGGACGGGTATCACCTGAAGGTCGGCAAGTGTCGGCAGAACGCGACGCTGGTCGGCTTGGAGTTGATGAACGAGATGATCACGTTCCCGATGCTGGCGGGGATGGTGTTCCCCGATAGTGAGCCAAAAGACTGGGCATGATCAGGAGGCGAGCCATGAACGTCGTGCAGGCCGCGCGGTTCAGTCACTGTAGTGGATCGACCATCCATCGACTGGTGAAGGAGGGCAAACTCTCGGGCGCGAAGTCGGGGCGCACGCTGATGATCACGACCCCGAGGGAACAGCTACAAGCCATCGTCGCGAAAGAATCCCCGCGCAGCGGGTTTCATAAACGCGCGCGCGGGACGCCCGCGACCAACGGGCACAAGGCGGGGCCGCTCTGGGACTGGTTAGCGCTGCCCGCCGAGACGCGCACGCTGCTGCTCGCGCTCGCGGCCAGGTGTGATCTGAAGGAGCTGCAGGTCCTCGTGGAGCTGGTGGCGGATTGATCCTCCTCGACCGCCGCATCGGGAGCAGTGATCTGTTCTCCCCGCTGCGCGCCTTCGGGCTGCCGGTGGAGCTGACCACTCTCGACAGCGCCGACGCCGCCTGGCTCGGGCGCGGACCCGACGAGACGCCGGCCCCGATCGGGGTCGAGATCAAACGCATCTCGGATCTGCTGCAGTCGATCACGAGCGGACGGTTGAGCGGGCACCAGCTGCCTAAGCTCGTCCATGACTATGCGCACACCTGGCTGCTCATCGAGGGCCGGTACCGGAGTGGCGCCGACGGCGTGCTGGAGACGCAGCAGGGGCGCGTGTGGGCGCCGCACGCCCAGGGCCGGCGGGTCTGGACCTACCGCGAGGTCGAGGCCTTCCTGACCACCCTAGAGGTGCGTGCGGGCGTTCACGTCCGCAAGGCCTGGGACCGCAGCGAGACGGCAGCCCTGGTGGCGATGCTGTACCAGTGGTGGACCGCGAAGAGTTACGACGAGCACCGGGCCCACGTCGCGCTGCATAGTCCCATGCTCGACGCGGGGCTGCTCTACAAGCCGAGCCTGGCCAGACGCGTGGCGGCGGAGCTGCCCGGCATCGGCGTCGGCAAGAGCGGCGCGGTCGCCGATCACTTCAAGACGGTGCGCGCGCTGGTCGAGGCGAACGAAGACGAGTGGATCCAGATCCCAGGCATCGGCAAGGGGCTGGCGAAAAAGATCACGGCGGCGCTGGAGGGCGAGTGAGATGACGACGACGATCACGATCCTGTTTCTCACGCTGGCGTTCGTCGCGTTGATCTGGGCCGCGTACCAGAAACCAGATCGCTAGGTGGTACGCATCCTGCCTTCGTGGAGCCCATGTCCCGTATCCAGGGGGAAGGGTCTCCCACCGCGACGGTCGTCTTCCTGAGTCACCTCGCGCCGGCGGTCCTCGGACGCGCGCTCGCTCCGGTGTTCGATCCCACGACGGTGTTTTGCTCACAGCTCGGCTGTGGTGACGACTGGCCGGACGTGGAGCTGGAGCTGAATGTCGTATGGCCGCACGCGATCGTCACGGTAGGCGAGCCGGCGACCGGTCTCGTGCTCGGCGATGTGGTACTCGCCCAGATCCACGGGAGCCCCTATCGCGTGGGCGACTTTCTCGTGGTCCCGATCCACGCGCCGAGCCCGCCGCCCTGGCACGTCCGGTTTGCGTGCGACCTCCAGGCCCTGCACGGCTACCTCTATCCCAAGCCCTCGCCGGCCGTCGCGCCCACCCCGACGATACCCGTGCCACGACGGACGAAGCCGAAGCCGGCGTCGCCCCCGCGTCTGTGGAAAGACGGAGACCTCCCATGAGCCTACTGAGATCCAACATCGAGCAGTCGCTCTCCACGATTGTCGGACTGGCCGAGAACCTGCGGCCCAAGGTGGACGAGCGTCAAGCGTTGATCGCCGAGCGGGACCGCATCCTCGCCGAGATCGCCACCCTGAGTGACGAGATCAGCTCCACGCTGGCGATCGCCGACACGAAACACCTGAAGGTCGGGCCGTACCAGCTCACGCTGGTCGAGAACCCGGGCCGGCTCACGCTCGACAAGCACCGACTCATTGAGTTGGGCGTCAGTCCCGAGACGCTGACGGCCGCGACCACACGCGGGACCCCGTCGATCAGTTTGCAGGTCCGCACCACTACGGAGGACTAATGTGGGTACTCATTCACTGGCTGCGCCGCGCCTGGTGCCACGCGAGGAATCATCCGACGGTGCTGGAGCACCGAAGCGGTTGCGCCTCGTGGGTGTGCCTGACGTGCGGCGTGACGCGCGGCGTGACGACGTGGGACGGCCCCCGGCCTCGCCCGAGGTATCCGTAACCCAGGAGCTGCGGCTGCTCGGGTGCGAGGGGGGCTGCTCGACCCGGCGCGCGCAGTTTCTCGACTCCGAGCGCGCGCTGCTGGCCGCCGGCTACTCGCCCTACTCGACGCGCGCGGTCGAAAGCGCGACGCTGACGCCGACGCCGCACTACTTCGTCCGCACCTGGACGCTGGCCCACACCGTGTACCAGACCTGGGCCTGCGAGGCCTGCGGCACCGAGCGCACCTACGGCGCCGAGGAGGCGTGATGATCGTTGTCTACACGGCAGGGCCCTACCGCGCGGGGAACAGCTGGGCGATCGAGCAGAACATCCGCGACGCCGAGCTGGCCTCCCTCCAGGTGTGGCGCCTCGGGGCGGTGCCGATCTGCCCGCACACCATGACGCGTCACTTCCAGGGCGCGCTGCCGGATGCGACCTGGCTGACCGGCGACCTGGAGCTGGTGAAGCGGTCGGATGCGGTCGTGATGATCGGCGACTGGCAACACTCGCAAGGGGCGTGTGCCGAGAAGGCCTACGCGGAGGCGCGTGACGTGCCGGTGTTTGAGTCGATGGAGCTGCTCGCGACGTGGCTGCAGTGGCGGAGTACAAAGAAAGTGGGAGACCCGCTGCGTGAGCAGTACGGCCTCCCACTGATGGGCACGGCGCTCGCGCGCTAGAGCCGCTTCTGAACGGCCAATGCTACAGCTCGGTGTACGCGGCGACGATCGTCGGTGTCGCCGCGCGTCGGTTGCGTTCGATATCTGAGAGGTACGGGCCCGACACGCCGACGCTCGCCGCGAAGGTCCGTTGATCGAGGCCGGCGCGCTCGCGTTTCCAGCGGAGCCACGCGCCGTTGATCATGCGGCGTCGAGCCTGACAGTGCGGGCACACATCCAGGCGGAATCGCGACGGGGGTACGACAGCCGGCTCTCGCACGTGTTGGCCCATTTAGGTCGTCGTCGCCTCGGCGGCCTTTCTCGCCGCGACACGGGCCGCCGCGTTTTTGTGCAGCCCCTTGAGCAGCTTCGCGCGGTTGGTCTTCCAGCGCTTCCTCATGATCGCCGCCTGCTTCTTGCGCGCGGCAGCGGACCACTGCTTCCGCGAGGGCGGCATCGTGCGCGCGTTCACTTGCTCGTGACCGTTCCCGTTGCCGTTCGACGCGTGCTGCAGCAGGGCCGCATCCATGATCGCGACGCGGCGACTGTGGGTGTGCTTGGCGAAGTCGGTGTCGCCGCGCACGACAGCGATCAGCTCGCTGAACTTCTCGGCCATCGCGAGATGGTGATCGCGTTTCTTCATCAACGTGTCGAGTAACTTCATGACTGGTCTCCTGAGTTAGTGAGTGGCGTGCGCGGTGCGTTCACTCTCGCGCACCTGTCGAGTACTCCGCAGCCGACGACGTTTCCGTTCACTCTCCATCGTGCGCGCCTTGGCTTTCTGCTCGCGCACCTTCAGCGTGTCGAACGTGCGCACGGCTTGATCCTTCCCGCGCACGTACCACTTATCGACATCGAGCCCGATCGCCTGGAAGGCCGCCAGCGCGACATACAACGTCGTCACCCCGACGCCCTCTAAGCCGGCGAGGACGTACGGCGATGACTTCGCGTAGAGGTCTTTGGTGTTTCTAACTTTCAGGTCGTGCGCGATCTTGGAGAGGATGCGACAGGCGCGCGGTTGAATCACGCCCAGGCTGGCGACTTCCTGGTAGCTCCAGCGATCCGATCCGATCACGAGGAGGGGGAAGGCTTTGGCGTCGGTGAAGCGCGAGAGAAAGTGGGTGCCGACGTAGCGTGCTAACTCCATGAGGTTCCTTTCACTGATGCTCCTGATCAGCAGTGGGGACGGCGTGCCTCGCCTTCTTACCACACCTTGACGGGTACCTAGCAAGGGGAAACCCCCTAGCGTCGGGCTTGGGGCTTGTAACCGTGTGCAGAAATACCAAAGGGCGGGGTCAGGATGCGCCAGTCCTTTACAAAGATGAGCCACTCGGTCGTGCAGGCGTCGTTGCGCCCGTCGCCGGTGTAGCTGTAGCGCTCCAGCACGATCCGCTGGTCGTGCGGGTGCTGGACGAGCCACGGGCCACGCACGCGCGTCGGCTCGATGAAGGTGACCCGCGACAGGTAGGCGACGCCGACGGTGGCCGTGCGGATCGCGTGCTGCAGGATCGGGAAGGCGTCGGCGAACGGCGGGTTGGTGACGATCCAGTCGGGCGCGCCGAAACTTTCGACGGCCTGGTCCCACGGCTCGGGCGCGCGCATGTCGGCGACGATCATCGGCGAGACCCCCGGCGCGATGTCGAAGGTGATGACGGTGATCTCGGGTAGGCGCGTCAGGAGCTGCGCGAGCAGGGACCCGTCGCCGGCGCAGGGCTCCCAGACGACGCCGCTGATCGCAGGGACGTGATCGACCAGCGCATCGACCTGCCAGGCCGGCGTGTCGTAAGCATCGAGCAGGTGACGACTCATTGATCGAATCTCCCGAGGTGGGTGCAGACCGGGTGCGGGTGGTAGTCGGCGCCGCGCCGCAGCTGCAGGTGGAGGTGCTCGGTCGGCTCGCCCTGGTGGACAACGGCGCCGTGAAACTCAGGCCCCAGGCGCTTGAGCAGATCCTTGAGCAGGCCGGCGGCGTGCCTCCCCTGGCGGTCGTGGCAGCGCAGATCGACAGCGTGCCCCAGGTCGTGGCCCGAGTAGACGGCGTGCTGGCCGTCGGTCGCCGATAGGACGACCACCGTCAGCGCGTGGTGCCGGGCGTACTCCTCGATGACACTCAGCAGGAAGAGCAGCGGGGGCGTGATGGTCCCGAAGCGGCAGCTGGCGCGGGCGAGCAGCATACAGGGTGCGTACCAGATCCACGCACCACACGGCTGTCAAGGCGAAGCGTAACCTTTTTTTCTGAGGCCTGGCGCACCAGGGTAATGTGGTTACGGATGGCCCCAGCTCGACTATAATTGCAGGTATGGTGAGACCGATTACGACATGCCTGGCGCGGGCCCGGTGCCCCAAGTGCGGCCTGGTCGTGGTGGCCGCGTCACCGAAGTTCCGCAACCAGCTCTGCGTGCTCCACGACCTGGAGGTTCACTGGCGGATGTTGCCGCCGGTGTCGCCACCTGCTGCCGCCGCGTTGGCCTCCTCGTTGTGCCCGAGCGCCTTGAGTAGCCCGGCGATCCCAAACGCCGACCAGCCCGCCGTCTGAAGCGCTTCGCGCAGCCGCTTCGGATCGAGCATCGCGCCGTACTCCAGCAGGCCCTTCTTGCGGAGGATGTCGATCGGGCCGCCCTGCGGCATCTTCCCCTTGGCGGCGCGCGCCCCTTCCCACATCGTCGCGAAGGTCTCCCCGACGTTGCCCTCGGGCGCGATCTGGCGCAGGGTGTCGCCGAGCATCCCCTGGTAATTCAGGTACGCCTGCCGGTCGGTGATGGAGGCCAGCCCGTGCGGCCCCTTGTCGAGCATGAATTGCTTCAGTGCCGGAAGCTGCTGATCGAGCTTGGCCTTGCTGCCCGACGTGGCCCAGATCGCATGCACGTCCAGCGGCAGTGGTGTCCCGCTGCCCCGCTCGACGCCCTGCATGTAGTCACTCATGTCGTTGACCTTGTCGCCCGACATCAGCGACTCGCCCTTGATCGCGGTGTTCAGATTCGGCACCTTCGATCCGGCCTGCGTGATCGCACCGGTCGAGCCCTCTTCACTGTTGGGGAAGATCGGCCGCTCCATGAAGGGTAGGCCGTTGGGCTGCACCAGCTGCTTGCCGATCATCGTCGGCTCGCTGATGTGGCGCGCAGCGGCCACCGTGAACGGCAGGTCGGGGTGCTCCAGGTGATAGAGCTGCGCGCTGACAGATTCAGCGGTGTCACGTGGCACGTCGGTGTTGGGCGAGGTGGCACCCCAGAAACGCCCGTAGCGTTTGGCGGCCTCTTGATCCCCCGCGAAGGCGTGCTGCATCGCCGGGTCTTCGGCGCCGTGCCAGTTGGCCTGGAAGGGGAGACTCTCGCCGATCTCGGTGATGTGCGCGATCCGTTCGCCGGCAGCATCCTTCAGGGCGCCGCTGCGTGCGGCCCCGCGCCCGGCGTACTGGATCGTGTGGGCGAGATCACCGAAGGCCTTGCCGCGCAGCGGCTGCTTGCTGATCGATCTGATCAGCGCCTTCATGTCGTTGAGGTCGGCCAGCGACAACCCGCTCGGTAGTTCGACCGACGCCGTCGGGGCTGCCCCCATCACCTGGGCCACCGGATCCGCCGCGCCGATGATCCCGCCGGCCATCCGCATCGCTTTGGCGCCCGGCGAGTCGAGCACACTCGCGTTGGCCGGGTCGGCCCAGTCGGGGATGCGCACGCCTTTGCCGAGGCCGGGGCCCGCGCCAGGCCCGCCTCCGGTGACTGGTGCCGGGGCCCCTGCGGTTTCGAGATTGACCCCTCCGGCCTGCTTGGCGCGCGCCAGCAGCGCGTGGAGGCGCGCCTCGGCCTCGGCGTCGGGGTCGGGGCCTGACGCGTCCACAGGGCCCTGTGGCGGGTCCGTCTCCTGCTGAAGCTGCTGCAGGATCTTCAGGTAGCGCAGCTGATCGACGTAGCTGGTTTCGCTGCTCGGGTCAGGCACGGGCTACTCCGGAGTCTGCGGCGTGTCCTGGTCCTCGCCCATCAGCTTGAGCAGGGCCAGGCGCGCGGCGCCCCCCAACCCTGGGGCGATGCGGTCGAGCGTGATCGCGGCGGCCGACTTCAGCATCGGGCTGCGCGCGGCCTTGAGGCCCAGGCCCAGGCCGCCGCCGATCACCGCACCGGGCAGGCCACCGAAGTAGCCACCGATGCCGGCGCCGGTCGTGGGCAGGCCGACGTTGCGCGCCACTTCACCCAGCGACGTCGAGACGGGCTTGGCGGCACGCGCGCCGCGCATCGCCTGGGCGAGGGCGCCGGCCTCGTCGCCGCTCGCCTTGAGACTCGCCTTCCCTGCCTTGCCGAGAAAGTTGGCGGTCGGCTTGCCCAGCTTCGCGGCGGTGTCGGCTTCGATCCCCGCCATCTTCCGGGTGCCGCCGCGCGTGACGGTGGCCGCCTCTTCGATCCCCCGGCGCGCCAGCCCCGGGTTGGCTTCCAGGATCGCTTCGTCGGCGCCCTTGAGCGCGCTGCCATACAGCCCACGGGCGACGGGCCGCGCGAGCACCCCAGTGGCTTCCTGCGCCGCGCCATACGCGCCCTGCTTACCGATCTCCAGTGCCGCGTCGGTGGGTGTATTCGGCGCCCCGCGATCGAGCCCGTAGTTGTAGGCCTTCGGATCAAAGTTCCTGATGCGGTTGACGAGCTGCTTCAGCGACTCGCCACCCGCACCGCCGAGCGCACCGCCGCCGATGATCCCCAGCGGCCCGCCCGCAGCACCGAGACCGCCACCGATCATGGCGCCGGCAATGGGCAGCGCGTTGACCATCGAGTCGGCCGACGGCGGCGTCGTGTTCTGGACGAACGTCTCACCGAGCCGCTCGCCAAAGGATCCGTCCTCGTAGTTGGTCGGGCTCGGCGGTGTCGGCGGCCGACGCTGCGGCTCGGGCGCGTTGATGCGTGACGAGCGGCGCGCGTCGAACAGCTCGCGGATGTCGGCGTCGTCGGGGACCTGACTGCCGGCGATGATCATCGTCTCGCCGGTTTCCGGATCGGTGATTTTGATCTTGGCCATGGCTAGTTGTCCGGAATGATCTCGATCCCGTAGGCGCTCTTCGGCGGCGCGACCTGCGCACCACCACCGGCACCCGCGCCGCCAAACGAAAACGTGCGCCCGCTCTTGGTGGTGTAGTCGCCACCCAACCCGCCACTGTCGCCCTCGTCGCCGGCATCAGGGACGATGGCGCCCTTGCGCCGCAGCCCGGCGATCGCGTCGAGCAGCATTTGATAGTTCGCACGCGACGCCTGCAGGTTCGCCATGAAGGTGACCGGCGGATCGGTGACCTTGGGGATCTGCCCCTTGATGCGCGAGGCCTCGGCCTCACTCATCTGCGCGCCGGTGATCGCCTGAATGATCCGGTTCTGCACCGCAGCGGCCTCGGAGTAAAACTGGGCCATCTTCGGATCCAGCTCCTTGCCGTCGATCGTCTTGCCGGCCAGCAGCTCGCCCTGGTGCAGGCGCCCGGCCAGCGGGCCCACGTAGTCCGCGCTGTAGAGACTCTCCAGCGTGTCGAGGCCGCCCATCGCAGCGACGGTGGCGCTCTGCTGCCCGCGCTGCGCGCCGGTCGGGGGCGCGTTGCCCAGGGGGATTTGTCCACCGCTCGGGTCGCGCCGATTCACCGCGACGATATGCGGAGGCTGCCCGTCCTCGCCCCCGCCCAGCGTGACGAAGCCGAAGCTCGGAGGTGGCGCCGGCCTGAGCGCAGCGGCGAGACGGATCTGCTCCAGCCTGTCAGCCTGCTTCTCTTCCGGCGTCTGCCCCACCTTCACCATGCCGCCAGGCACGCCTTGCCCCAGCCGGATCGAGGTGATGAGCAGCAGCTTGTCGCGCGGGTCCAGCGTCGTGTCGGCCTGGATCTGTTCGATCGCGTCCTGGCGCGACTGCACCAGCGCGTTTTCCTTCGCGGTGTCGGCCTCGTACTTCGCGCCCTGCTGTTTCCGAAACAACCCCAGCTCGGTGTTCTGCTCGCCCAGGCGCTGTTCGTTCACGAGGTTCTGCCGCTGCTCCTCGCGAAACTTCGCCGCATCCAGCAGGCGTGCTTGCTGCGCGTCGGCTTCCCGCTGCGCGAGCAGCTCGTCCTTCTTGCGCGTCGCGATGATCTCGTTGAGCGTGTCCCACCCGCCCTGGAGGCCGTAGGCGCCCTGCAGTCCGAGGCCCATGACTAGAACGTCCCTCCGCTATCGGTGCCGCCGTTGAGGACCATGGCGCGCTGGTTCGCTTCGTCCTGGCGCCGCTTGAGATCCAGCATCGCCGCGAGGATCGACGTGCCCCGGTTGCCACTACTCGCCATGGCCGCCTCTGGGCCCGGCGCCCCCGGCAGCGTCGGCGCGCCCGCCGGTGGAATCATGCCGGCGTTGGATCGATTGATGATGGGCGCGTTTTTCGCTTCGGCCTCGGCGCGTGCTTTGTCGCGCTCGGTCTGCGCCTCGCTGATCCCTTTGGCGCCCAACCCGACGGCGCTCGCGGTGTTGAGGATCGTGTCGAGCGTGCCCGACTGCGGCAGTGGGGTCGGCTGCGGCGCATTCCCTCCGAGCTGACTCACGTCAGGCAGCCCCGGGATGTCGCTGCCACTCATCTGCGCGGCCAGCGCCTGCTGCGCCAGGTTGCGACCGGCTTGTCGCGTCGCAGGTCCGAAGGCCGCCGGCGTCAGCCCGCCGTTGAATTGGATCTTGGGGATGTAGTCGGGCATCCCCGACACGGTGACCGGCTGTACGTTGGCCAGGAGGTCGCCCTCGCGCACCTGCTTGGCTCGCGTTTCTGCATTGGTCAGCGTGCGATCCGCACGGTCCTTCGTCGCGTCTTCCAGCAGCTTCGCCCGGGCCTCGCGCGCGTTCTGCTCGGCGATGTACGAGAGCAGCGCATTCCTGTCCTGCGCCTGGTTGGCGACCCCTTCCGTCGCGCGTCCTTGCGCGCGGTTGGCCGCGATCGAGCCGAGCACCTCGCCGCCGACCTTGATGTAGTCGCCGTACCCGCCGCCCTTACTGTTGCCGAAGATGTTGCCGAGCGTGCTGAGCCATCCCATCGCTTAACCCCCGGCCGCCTTGTTGTTCTGATTCGCCTGGAATGTCCCGATGTTGTAGCCCAGCTGATTGTTCGCCTGGCGGTCGCCGAGCAGCGCCTGCAGCAGGCCGAGACTGAGCTGGCCCGAGCCGAGCATGGCGCGCAGGTTGAGATCGCCCTGGCCCAGCGACGACTGCACGCCTTGCGCGGAGGCCGAGTTGATCAGATCCCCGCCGAGCCCCAGCGAGCTGAGTAGCGTCGAGAGCCGCTGCTGCTTCGCCTGCGAGAGCAGGTTCGCGTTGAATTGCCCGATCGCTTCCCCCTGCTGCTGCTGCAGCGCGCCGAGGGTCGTGCCATACGCGCCCGTGTGCAGCGCGCCACTAGCAAACCCCTGCTCGGCGGCCGTGCGCTGCTGCTCGCCCAGCGACCGCGTCTGTGCATCCTGATACGCGCGGGCTTGCGGCGCGAGATCGGGATCGGAGAGCTTCACGTCGTTGGGGTTGGTGTTGAGGACCCCGAGCAGCGCGTCGCGGAACGTGTTCTGGATCGTGCCGCCGCCGGCGCCCGAGCTCGTGACGGTTTGCTGCGCGAGTGGCGAGCCGACGTTGTACGAGCTGACGGACGTGTTGACGCCGCCCGCGCTGGCGCCACCGGCCTGCGGAATCGGCGCGGCCTGGTTGTTCGCGCCCGCAATGTTGGCCGAGCCTGTGGCCCCGGCAGTCCCCGCCGCCCCACCAGGCTGCGCGAGCGGATGGTTTTTCGGCACCCACTGGCCGCCGGCCAGCTGCACGCCGCCGCCCGAGGCTGCAAACGGATCAGGAGTCGTCGCCATCACACCCTCAAGTTATTCAGGACCGCATCGCGCGCGGAGATCACGCCGCCCTTACCTCGGACGCCGCCGATCTTGCCGAGCTGCGCGATGAGTTTGCTGATCGTGCTGGAATCCGCCGCGTCGCCGCCGATGTTGTAGCCGGCCGCACTATTCGCCGCGCCACTCCCGCCGTCGCCGCCGCCACTTTTCGCAATCGGGTTGCCCTGCGCGTCAGTCTCGGCGCCCCACCAGAATCCGCCGCCGGCTTTCACGACATCGATCTCGCCGACGCCGGGAATTTTGATCGTATCCTCGCCGGTCTGCACGGCCCCCGGGTACGCCTTGATGATCTCGGGCATCGCTTGCTTGAGGCCCTCGGTCGTCTGCGGGTACTGCGACAGGATCCGACCGACCGCGTACTTCGGCGACTGGTGCGCGGTGTTCGCCCACTTCGCTTGATCCCACCCCGGAGGCGCTTGCGGCGATCCCGCGACGGCGTACCCCGGCTTCGCGTACCCGTTGGTGTCCACGTCGGCGGGCAGCGTGATGCCGCCGGCAGGAGTCGCGGCAGCATCAGTCGTCCCTGTCGCCGCTGCCGTGTTCGTCGCTGGCTGATTCATCACGCTGGTGCCGGCAGGACCGCCCGTAGGATTCGGATCGACGGCGCCACGCCCGTCGGTGAACGGGTTGCCCATCGCATCGCGCGGCACGTTCGCGCTCGTCGCCGCATCGACCACCGCGCCTCCGATCGTGGCCGCCGCCAGGGGACCAGTGCTGAGCCCGCCCGTCAGCCCTCCGATCGTGGTGGCCGTCATCACGTCGTCAAACTTGTTCCAGCCCGGCTCTTTCATCAGCCCGCCGTTGGCGTTGTAGACGTAGCCGTGCGGCGCGGGCCCGAGTTGGTCACTCCAGAAACTGCCGCCCTCCTGCTTATTCAGGTAGTCGCGGTTCCCGAGCTTGTCGTAATCGATCTTCGGATCGGGCGCGCCGTACACCGGCTGCGTGCTGCCCCAGTTGGCGGGGTCGGCCGATGGCACCACGCCATTGACCGCTTTGTTCGATCCGGGTGACGAGAACGATCCTGGCGTGTTCGTCACGGGAGCCGGAGCCGTGCCTGGAGCCGCAGGCGCAGGGAGCGCAGGGGTCGCAGGGGGCGCCGTCGGGGACACCGGCCCGAGATTGAAGTCGGGCCTCGCGCCAGGAGGCGCCAGCCCCCGCAGGATCGCATCGCGCCGCAGCGTCTCCTGTGACGGTTGCGATCCTTGGCCGTAGTAGTCGTACGCCATGCTCAGCTTCCTATCATCAGCAGCGCTGCCGAATGCAAGGGAGTCCTCAGATCGAATAGATCATCATCGCCTGGACACGCACGTTGCCCGCCCCGGCCACCCACGTCGATCCGAATGCTGGATCCTTGAAGAAGGTCATGCTCGCCCCAGCGATACTCGCCACGCCGATCACGCCCGCCGCGTTTTGGACCCAGCACGGCAGAATCGATCCGACCGTCGCCGCGAAGGGCAGCTTCACAATCAGCTGCTGGCCCGCGCCGGTCAGCGTGGTGTTGGCGATGTCGCAGTGGAGGAAGCAGGTGCGCCCCATAAGCATGTAGCGCCACGCCACGAGGTTCCCGGCCGCGACAGTCCAGGTGAGCCCGCCCGACGTGCTGAAGTCGGCAGCGTTGAAGGGAATGTTGGTCCACTCGCCCATCGCTGCCGCACGTCCACGCTCCGCGACACTCCCCGCCATCGACAGATTGCCCGCTCGATCGACGGTGAGTGCTTGCACGAGGCCGCCGAAGTTATCCGCCAGCGTGTGAACCCGAAAGGTCTGCGCCTCCGCGTAGAGTTGCCAGTTTTTGAGGTTCACCCCCTGGTCGTTTTCGATGAAGTAGAGGATGGGCGTGGGCGCGTTGATCGTGAACCCTGGCGCTTGCGGGTTGCCCGCAAAGACCGGGGCGCTCATATCGAGCCCGGAGTCCTTGATCAGTTTGCCGGTCGCGTCGGCGTAAGCCGCGATCCGATTCGCCACCACGCTGGCGGGACCAACCACGTTCCCCGTACCGGCTGGACCCGTGGCGCCTGTCGCTCCGGTTGGTCCCTGCGGACCTGTCGCGCCGGTGGGCCCTTGCGGACCTTGCGGGCCAGGGACGGTACTCGCGGCTCCCGTCGCGCCCGTGTCGCCCTTCGCCCCTTGCGGGCCTGTCGGGCCTGTGGGGCCAGGCACGGTGCTCGCCGCACCTGTGGCGCCCGTGTCCCCCTTGGGTCCGGTGGGTCCCGTCGCACCCTGCGGTCCCTGGGGCCCTGCAGGCCCACTCGACATCGGGTTCCAGATCGGCACCCATTCGGTCGTGGCGGGATTAGGACCGGCCATGATTCGTCAACCAGTCGAGGGTGTCGAGCGCGTGGCGTCCCGGGGATCCCGACTGCCACGGCACGGCCGCGATGTAGTTGTAGAGCATGTCAAACTCCGCTCCGTCGATCTGTAGTTGCCGCTCGCCGTCGGGAAGCAGCTGGCGATCCGCTTCGCCGTTGACCAACTTCTTGCCGCACGGCTTGGGCTCGCTGATCGCTTCCAGCTTCTCAAACAGCTGCATCTCGCGACGCAGGATCGTCAGCCCCTTCTTATCGAGCAGGCTGCCTCCGAGGACAAAACCGACGAAGCAAAACTCAAAGTGGCGCTTGCCCTGGTCGTCGGTGAAGGTGAGGGTCATCGGGTTAGTCTTTCTGACACGCGAACAGATCGACGTAGAGCGGCAGGTTGGCCTGCGCATCCGACGCGCCGGCGATCGCGAGCCCGCCTGATGCTGCCGTCGCCCCGGAGATCGCGCCGGCGTTTGCTGCGGTCGCTCCGGTGAGCGTCACGGCGATCCCTTGGGTCGCGCCACCCGTGATGCCGGGGTTGGCGTTCCCGGTGTTCCCCATCGTGTGAAAGTGATCGCCGGTCGTGTTGGTGTTGCCACTCACGCCATGGGTATGGGGCGCCCGGGTGCAGTTTTGGTTGCCGCCCGCATCCATGATCCCCGAGCCGTTCGACTCCACGTCGGTCTGCGCGGTAAACGAGTGCGCGTGGTTCCCCGCCGTATCGGTGTTGGGCAGACTGTGCGAGTGCGCAGCGACGGTGAGTGTCCCGCCGCCATGAGTGTGCGCCGGGCTCGCGAGGGTGCCGACCGCATGTGTATGCGCGGCCTCCACCAGCGTGCCGACCCCGTGCGTGTGTGACGGCGCCGCGTAGGTGCCCGGCCCGTGGGAATGCGACGACGCCCCACCCACACCGTACGCGGCGCCGGCGCGGATGAAGCGTCCGTCCAGCGCGGTGACTCGCGTGTAACCCGGCGGACACGGCGACGTGAAAAAGATGATCGATCCCGACTCGACCCCCACGCTTTGCGGAGGCGATGTCCACCCGCCCGCCCCGTTCAGGTACTGCGCGGCGTTGCCATTCAGGTTGAGAGTGCCGACACTGCCGACGCCGAGATTGGTTCTCGCGGCTGCCGGAGTCCCCGCCCCGGTCCCGCCATCCACGATCGGGATCTGCGCGACGGTGGACGGTTCGCCAAGGGTCGCCTTGACGTAGCCATTCGACAGCGTGCTCATCACCCGTTCATTGGTCAACGAGCCGTGCGGCGATACCACCCAGTAGGTCGCATCGACCGTCGCGTTGACGGCGACGCCACCCCCAGGCCAGGGCTCGGGCGGCGTGGTCGTGCCGTCCACCACACACACGTACGCGATGCCGTCGGGGGCCACGACGATGTCGCCATCGACGTACGCGGGACCCGGGCGGTAGTCCCCGAGGTACTCCATCCCCCCGGAGCCCCCGCCGCCACCACCGCCACCGCCGGCCGAGGGGATGATCGGAATGCCGCCGACCGTGATCGAGTCCACGTGGATGTCGCCGTGACTCCCGTTCGCCTTGTGCTCGACGTCCCAAAACCCGGAGATGGTCGCGACGAGGCTATCCAGCTCCTCACGCACCACCGTCGGCAGCATGTTGCGGAACTTGAGGGCGAGCTGCACGGATTACCGATCCTCTTCGCGTCGGACCCGCAGGATGAGTTGATCCAGGGCGTACTGCCCATCGATGATCCCCGGGTTGGCGATCTCGACCTGGAGGGCCGCGCAGCTGGCCGCGCCGAGATCGCGCAGCGGGACGATGACGCGCGTGGTCACTGGCGTCGTGGGCCCGATCGCGGCGACGGCCGTGCGCACCTCCAGCCCGAAGTCGCGGATCGTAGTCACCGAGATCGGCAACGTCGCGGGCGTGGGCGCGGGATAGGGCAGCGACCAGCCGACCAGGTGCCCTTCGATGACACCCCCGTGCATCGCCACCGATCCGCCAGGGAGCACGACGCCCGTGCGGATGAGCGTCGGCACAAACGATCCGAGATCGCGCACGCCGACATCGCAGACCCAGAAACGCGTCGCCGTGGACGGGTTCAGTTCCTCGGCGCTCCCGATGTAGGGCTTCAGCTTCAGCGAGTTGGGCACCGGGGTCGCATCGACCTGGAACTTCGCCGAATACATCGTGGAGCACCAGGCGTAACACGAGCGGCCCTGGTGCTGACACCAGCCGCGTCGCACGCCGCCGACTTCGGTGAAGCGGCCCTGCTTGACGTCGAATACCAGCTTGAGATCCGGCGCGCCCGACGCCGACACGCCGGTGTTGACCCACCACCACACCTGGTGCAGGTCGGCGTGATAGATCCCGTGCGCTCCTTTCGCGACGTCTGCCGCTTTGGTGAGATCCACTGTGGCCCACAGATCCTCGATGTCGCGTCCGCAGTACTGCAGCCCGTTTTGTCCGAGGCGATACGGCCCGCGCTTACTGAGGAAGTACAAACACTCGTGGCCCGACTCGTCTTCGGCCAGCACGATCGTCTGGTGCCGAATGGCACCGCAGCGCTTCGTGACGGTCACGGGACGATACGGCGCGCCCGCGACACCCGTGCGCACCATTTTGTAGATGCGGTCGTACTTGAACACGTGGATCGAATCGAACAGGGGACCGCCGAGCCCACGGATCTCACCGCCATCGCCCGGGTCGAAGTCGATGAAGGGGATGTTGTCGGTAGTCCAGTCCAAGCGCTCGTCGTTGCCGGTGCCCGACGCATCGTTGAGGATGGGCGTCCACCACACGCGCGAGGCTTGCTGACTCGATGCCTCTGGCAGCACGTTCCATCGACCCGCGCTGATCATCCGCGCCTCGTCCACGATCAGGTAGCGCGCATCGGGCGGCAGCGTGTAGCTGCCGATGAGCGGCCACAGCTCCAGGGTGCCGGGGAAACTGGCGGGCGGCAGGATGTCGGTGTAGCTCGTCGTCCCGATGGCGATCGTCGCGATGCGGTAGTAGGGCCCCGGATCATTGGAGGAGGTCCCCGTCACCGCCGAGCCATATAGCTCCCAGTGCGTCTCGCCCTCGTTCAGGAGCGCGCCGCGCGTCACCACCCAGCCCCCGTTATTGGCGAGCGTGAGTGACTTGACCGGCGACAGCTCGGAGCGGCGCACCGTGACGCCCGACTCCTGACGCGTGTAGTCGATGCGATACCCGCGATAGCCCGTGATCCCGGTCCCGGCGGCGGCAGTCACCGAGGCCGCGATCGGCGCCACGCTCAGACCGACTGCGCGGATCACGGTACCGTCCCACACGTGCAGCCGGGCATCGGTGTTCGGGTAGGCGAGAAACAGCTTGCCGTTGAACGACGCGCCGACCACGACGATCGGATCCGTCACCGACGGGTTCAGCAGCGTCAGGCTGCTCCACGCGCCGGCCAGGAGGCGCCGCACGGCCCCCGTCCCGTCGAAGCCCCACAGCTCGTTATCGCGTTCCTCGGCGACGACGTGCCGCAGGATCGACAGGATGACGTTGCTGGGCGCCGGCCCCCACAGCGCCGTCGCGCCGGTGCGTTTCCGCCCCATGAGCCCGACGAACCAGTCCACGTTGATCGCTTCGACGCACTGGTCCCCTTCCAGCAGCAGCGGCGAGTCCACGCCGTTGCGGCCCCCACGTAGATCCGTGATGGTCAGCAGGTCGGTGCGGCTCGCCACTTAGCTGACGTACCTCCAGGTATCGACGTCGTAAAGCAGCGTGTAGCCGTTGGTCAGGCTGATCGTGGACGAGGGCGTAACGATGTTGCCGCCGCCGGCGAGGATGAACGGGTTGCTGGCCGCGATGAACGACAGCAGCTGCCCGTTGACGCCGCCGGTGATGGTCTGGATCGTCAACCCGGTCGTCGTCGCCGTCACCTTCAGGATGTCGGCCCCTGTGCAGTCCACCGTGGCGTTCTGGGTGGAGATCGTCACCGGCACGACCGAATGCAGCACCGGGATCGTCAGCGTCCCAGGAGGACCCGCAGGGCCAGGCGCGCCCGGGGCTCCAGGGGGTCCAGCGGGTCCAGCCATGGCAAGCCCTCCCATTTTTCCTGAGGGGCGATAGCGGTCTGGCGGCAAGGCCGTCAGGGTGTAGGCGTCGTGGTTGTCCACCCACGACCGCAGCTGCCGCTGCCGCTCCTCGACCAGCGACCGCGTCACCATCCACCGATCGTCCGACTTAAACTCGTACTCGTCCAGGCGCGCCCACAGCGCGATGATGTCGTGGAAGTCGATCGGCAGCAGCGGCTCGTCGTAGGGATCCACCAGCGGCAAGATCTCGCGCTCGTAGTCGATCCAGTAGGTGATGGGCGCCGACGGCACCGGATAGAACCCGATGCGGTAGTAGCGCGCGGTCGTCTGCCCTTTGCTGATCTGGCTGATGAGACTGCCACCCGTGTCCGCATCGAACAAAGCCACCGCGCCAGTCAGCGGCGCGCTGGACGAAAACTCCAACACGTCACTCGGCGTGAAGCCGGCCGGCAACGTGACGGCCTTGCGCACCATGGGGTCGGGCGTCGCGAGCACCGGCGTGAGCGTGAACGTCTGCCCGGGGGTGCCGTTGAAGTCGCCCACCAGGACCAGCGTGAAGGTCGCGGTGCCCGGCGGCACGATCGTCGCCGCGATCCACAGCGCCGGGATGACCGGCGGGATCGGGCGCGTGGCCACCGGCGAGAAGCCCAGCGGCACCCACACCTCGGGCGTGCCGGTCACGTTCTGGGGATTCGGGTTGTGCTCGCGCACCCACTCATAGCTCTGCGTCGTGAGCAGGGCGCCGTTGTCCTGGTCCATCACGCGGCTGATGCGCGCGCACCCATAGGGCAAGCCGTAGCTGGCCCGATCCGGCACCGTGACCAGCGTCGTCGTCGCCAGCCGCAGCAGCCGCATCCGGTTGCTCGCGAGCAGCTGCCGGTGCCGCTGGTTGATGAACCCGTCGATCCGGTTCTTCACCGAGACCGGCGGTGTATCGGCGTAGTCGAGACGCCGATACACGTCCAGTTCGATCTCGTTGAGCGTCACGGGGGCCTCTTACGTGATCGTGAAGTTCACCGCCGGCGTCGAGACCTGTTCGTCCGCGCTGATCACCAGCACCGGATACGCAGCAGCGGCGAGCCCGACCGGGTCGAGATCCACCTTCAGCTGCGTCGGGCTGATGTAGACGACGCGCTTGATGCGCTGGTGGTCCTCGATGCCGGCGAAGGACACGTGCGTCGCGACGGTGAACAGCGTGCCGGTCAGCGTGAGGGTCACCGGCGTCGCGCTCGCGGCGGCCATCGTGTTGGGCGCGATCGAGGCCAGTGTCGGCACCGGGCGCGTCACCGGGTCGGTATAGGCGACCGGGTTGGGCGGCGACGGGGGTTGCGGATACGGCGTCGTCAGCGCCGGAAAACCGATCGGGGAACCGGGCGCAGCGGCCCGAGGATCCCAGGTATCAAGCGCCATGGCAGTCTCCTTCTAACGCGAACGACGATGGCTGGTGGTAGCCCCCACAGGAGCCAGGAACGTGAAGGTCTGCCCGGTCTCGGAGAGAACCCCCGCTCCGTTGCGGACGTGAACTTCGACGGCGACCGGCGCCGCCCAGACGGCCATGTTGACGCCGGTCTGGACTTCGGTCTCCGACACCACGGTGGTCGGTTCGTCAAAGCCGTTGAACACGATGACGGACCCGTCATCAAAGCCGGTGCCCTGCACGCTGATCGTGAAGTCGGGCTCGCCCAGGGTGACCTCGTTCGGGACCAGCGCGGTGACCGTCGGCGCGTCGCCAGCCGGCACGTAGATCGGGTTCTCTTCCGGATAGGGCTTGCTGGGATCCGGCCGCGCAATGGGCACGCTCGGGTCGATCACGCTGCGGGGATCCGACGTCTCATACGTCGTCAGGCCGTCGGCGGCAGCCTGATCCGTGTGCGTGCGACGCCGTGTGGGTTTGGTCGTCACGGGCTCTCCTACATGCTCGCGGTGAGCTTGCGAACTTCCTGCTGATCCACCACCTCGCGCAGCATCGTCGCGAAGGACGGAAAATTTTGCTTCTGGTCGTCGTCGGCGCACGGGAACGCGATCGTGATCCGCTCGACGGTTTTGCCATCGACGCGCATTCGAGGGATCACGTGGAACGGGATCACCAGGCCGTCGGCTTTGGTGATCTCGTAGCTGCCCGGCTGCAGCTGGTTCAGCAGCTCGATCTCCTGGCGCGTGAGGGTCTGGCGTTCCAGCGGGTAGGGCCCGAGGAACATCTCGCACACCAGCAGCGGGCGCGGATGATCGCGCTCGCCGCGCGGGTTGAAGACCGACTGGTCGGGGTGCGTGTCGTTTTCGGGCCGCAGCTGCTTGCGCATCGCGAGCGCATGGATCTCGGCCTCGGCCGCGACGCGATCCGTCTGGCCGCCACGGATCGCTTCGACCAGGCGATCGAATTGATCGTTGCTGAACGCGACCCCACTGCGCGGTGGTGGGGCGGGCGCGTCGTGGCCCTCGGGATCAAACGGCACATCAACAGACATGATCTAGGTCTCCTCTTAGAACGCCCCGACGCCCCAGAGGCGCGAGACAAACACGCGAAAATCTTTCGGCGCAGCGAGGGCCGCGTCCCCGACCCAGATCGTGCCCAGCTCCATCAGATCGGCAAACGCGGTCTTCAGGTCGGCGACTTCCTCATCGGTGTAACCCAGGGCGATGAGATCCGCATTGGGCGTGGCGATGAGGAATTGCTGGAGCGTCAGCACGTCGCCGAAGCTGCGCTGAAACTGCCGCGCAATGTCTCCCGCGCGGATGTCGATCTCGTCCTTCGTGACCGCGAGCCCGACACTCATCAGGTCTCCTTCACCGTGGCGCCTGCCTCGGGAAACACCCTGACGGGGGCGACACAGAGCCACCCGCCAGGGTCGTCGCTTAGTTGATCGCGGTGATCACGCCCAGGCGGCGCGGGTTGTTGGAGTAGAGGTTGCAGATCGTCATCACCTTGAAGATGTCGGCGGTCTGGTTCGCAGGATCCACCGACGGGAAACCCTTCATCCAGTAGCCCGACTGGTAGGCGAGCTTCAGGTTGGTGGTCTGCAGCATGTAGAGCAGGCCGGCGGGGCACGCCACGTCGTACGAAATCGGGATGTCCTTGAACATCAGGGCATCCGACTGGAACCCCGTGAGGCCCTTGTCGCCCTTGCTCTCGCGGTTGTAGCGCTCGTTCTTGGTCAACAGCGACTCAAAGCCCTCAAACGTGGCCATGTCGCTGACCGCGAAGCCCGGGTGCGCGCCCGTCACGCCGTTGGAGCACAGGTTGTACATGTGCCTCATGCTGGCCTGCAGGTTGTCAAACGCCGTCGTGGTCTTGGTCCCGACGCTCTGCTGGTTGCGCCAGAACGCAAAGGCCGACCGCGAGATCCCCCCGACGGTGCCGGTCGTCGGCGTCGAGGACACGATGTACCCGAGCCCGCCCATCACCTTGCCGCCGGTGCCCGTGCCGTCACCAAACATATCGGTGTTGAGCACGCGCTTGAACGTGTTGCGGAGGTTTTCGAGTTTCGCGGCGAGCAGATCGAACTTGCGTCCGCTGCCCTGGTTCTTCGCACGCTCCAGCTCCGACATCACGACGGTGCCGGCGTACTCTTTCCAGCCGAAGGAAAATTCATCGAACACGTCCACGCGGGTCGTGTCGAGGAGATCCAGGTCGGTGTAGGCCTTGACGGTCGTGTTGACGGCGTACTCGATCGAGCCGTTGATGGAGCGGCCTCCATCGATCGACTTGAACCCGCCGCCCTCCTGCATCCGATTCAGGAGCCAGTAGTCGTTGTGGATGTTGTCCTCGGGCTTGGTCCCGACGACGTTTTCCCACGCCTGCGCAATTGTCTGTCCTACGTTGGGATCGGCCATGGCGACACTCCCGCCGGGCGCCTACCGTCGTCCGACCGCATCGGCGGCCTTGAGGGCTTCCTCAAACGACTTCGGGCGCGCGGCGACGGCGACTGCCCCGTTGCCGGGATTACGTGCAGAGGCCGCAGCTTTCTGGTTAAGGGAGGACAGCAGCTCGCTTTTCGCGTTGTTCGACAGCGACGGCAACACCTTGGTCGCCAGCACCTGAATGTACGCATCGCGGATCGCCTGGCCGACCAGGTGGTCGGGCATCGGCGGCATCATGCGGAAGACCTTTTCGATCTCCGCTTTCTGCTCGGTGAAATGCGGCAGTCGCCGCATCTCGGACAAGGTGTCGGAGGCGAACTTGTTCGCGGCTTGCGTGGCCGCAATGATCGTGTCGCGCTCCTGCCGGGTCTGCATGTCCTGTTGCAAGGGCTGCAGCTCCTGGCGCACCTGCGTCAACAGCTGATTACTCAGCCACCGATCGCGCTCAGCCAGCTTCTGCGCGGAGTACCACGAGTAGCCGTCCACGACGATGTCGGGCTGGGGCTCTTCGGTCTGCGCGGGTTGGGCGTGGCCGTTGCCGCCGTTGGGTCGGGTCGCGAGAATCTTCGCGACGTGCGACCGCAGCTGCGGCGCGTACTCTGGACTACTGGTCAGGTCATCGAGTGCCCCGAGGACAAACGAGACCGGATCCTGCGCCCACTGCTTGGCGAGGTTGGTGATCGCCTGAAAGTGTTCAGGCCCCACCTGCAGGGCCCAGCCGTACTGCTGCTGGACGGCCTGCTGCGCCTCGTCGCGCGCGCGGGTGCGAGTGTGTTCAAGGATCGCCTTGTGGCGGTCCACGGGAATGGGCCCGGCAGCCGGGTCCCAGTCGTCGCCTTGCGTCGGAGGCGTGGGCGGAGTACTGCCGTCACCTGGCGCCGGTTGTGTCGCCACCGTCGCGGGCGCACCAGGATTAGGAACGGAGGAGGTCGTCAGAGACGGGGACGAGCCGTCTGTTGCTGCAGAAGGTACCGACGGCGTCGTGGAGTCAGTGCTCCCGGCCCCGGCCGATGCCCCTTCCAAAGCCTGCCCGAATGACGGGCGGGTGTCGTCTGGCATGGTCGAGACGATGCCGACGTGGAGAGAAGCGCGTCAAGGGAGTCCTCAACCGCAGAGGATCTACAACAGGTTCTTGTAGCGCCTCGTCATGCACCCACACTCGACCACCAGCTCGGGATCGGTCTCGTTGTTCGCCGCACGCACCCCATCAGGGATCCCCCTGGCGTGGCAACGGAGGCAGTAGAGCGAGAGGCCCAATCGGCGCAGGACAGGCTCGGCCGCGATGAGGAGCATGATCTCCTTGCGAGTCATCTCCATCCGATCGAGGCCCTCAGTTTCAGCCACGTGGAGCCGCCAATCGTTGCAGTGGGACGTTCTTGATCGCGCTGAATGCGTCGTGATCTTCCGCCCGTACCAGACGTGCGTAGAGCACAATCATCGTCGGCAGCTTACTGGCGCGTTCCGCGATACAGCTTACGCAGAGCAAACCGCCCTCGCCTTCGGGATGCACGAGGAGCCACTCAGCATCAGGCAGCACCACGTCGAGCGGAAACGCATCGTAGGGCAACCCACAGCCGTCACAACGCGGTTCCTCAATCGGCATGAGGTTCTCCGTCAGGCGGCACCGAAAACGATCCACGCTCGGTCACGGTGATCGTCACGGGCACGTCGGCGTCTAGCTCATCCGCTCGAGTACGCCGGGCGGGACGGCTCACCAGCTCGATGGCGTCTTCCAGCATCTTCGCGGTCGCGCCGCCGGCCCAGTTGGACGTCAGCTTCGATCCGTCACGGTGGCGCACGGCATCGACCAGGCCGCGCTCCTTCATGATCCGCTGGCGTTCCGTTTCGGAGTACACGCGCACGGGTTCCGGCCCGAGGTTTTCGATCAGCTGGCCACCGGGGATCGAGTCGCTGATGACGGTGACGCGTCCCGGGCCGTGCGGGCAGAAGGGCCAGTCGCCGACTTCCAGCAGCGTCGAGCAGCGGTCACAGATCGTCAGTCGCGGGGTCAAGGTGGTGTACCTCGATGAGACGGTCCCGGTGCGCGTCGATCACGTGGAGGACGATCTCCAGCAGATCACACTGCGCCGGCGGGGAGAGTTTGTCGCGCGCCACGATGGAATCGACCGCCGTCAGGGCGCCCACCGCGATCCGCTCGCCATCGTGTTGCAGATCCATTAATCCTCGCTGAAGAGGGGGGCTCGTCAGCCGCTCACGTCACCGGGGCAGCGACGTTTCCCAACAGCAGTCACGAGCCCGCCCTCACTTAGAACCGCACGCGCACGGTCACTTGTCGGCCATCCGCATTGACGGCCACACGTTCCCCACCGTAGATCATCAAGCCCACCCCGACACCGACGGTCGCGACGCCGGCGGCGAGCAGATTGTGCGAGACCTGACACGGCGCGATCGCCAGGCGCGTGAGGATCGGATCGGTGCCGCATGGCGCCGTGGGATAGCCGACGATCGCCGACTCCTGCGCCCAGGTCATCGAGCCAATGGCAAACGCGGCCCCGGCCCCCACGAGCGCAGCTCCGGTCCAGAACAGCGGCTTGGACCGCATCTCGTAGTGAATCACCGGCACGACGACGGGCGGCGTACACGGGGCGGGGGCAGGCGCCGCGAAGGGACACGGCGGCAAGGGCCCGTCACAGGGCACCATTTGCGTGCAGGTGCGCTCGTGCAGGTAGGTCGGGGTCACCACCTGCTCGGGTGCCGATTGCGCCAGCACGGGCTGCGCGAGACTCCAGAGGGCGAGTACGAGAAGGCCACGCATAGCGACTCCTTACGGGGTGAGATCGACGGTGCCGCTGGCGTCGGCGACGTTGGTCGATCCGAGAAAGTTATTGCTGGCCTCGCGGAACAGCTGCCCGTCCACGAAAATCTGCGCCGTGATCGTCCCGTTGAAGGTCGAGGAGGCTTTCAGGAAGACGAAGAGTGTCGTGTGGCTGGTCCGAAACGACGAGACCCAGGGCACGCTGGTTTCCGTCATCGTGGTGCCGTCCTGCGCGCTGCCGTACGTGATGTCGGCGAGCGGCACCGTCCCGAGCACGCGAAACTCGATCGTGTGCGTGACCGGCACCGGCGTCGGCGCGGGCGAGTCGCTGGTGTCCTGGGGCACCACGTAGTTTTTGGTACACGCAGGAACCACCAGGGCGAGCGTCAGGATCGCGAGCAGTCGTCGCATAAGCAAACCTCGTGGGGAGCCCTAGCAGGGTGCGTACCGTTCTACATCGGCGCTTTCGCAAATTCCGACCCGCCGCCGGGGAGCTGGCCCGTGCGGTCGGCAGCGTGCTTGCTGATCGGCTCCACCTGCTCGGCGGCGCCCGGGTGCTCGGGCTGCGGCTTGGGCAGGCCGGAATCTTTCGGCGGCGTGATGTCGTCGGGGAGCGATCCCTGCATCGTCGCCTTGCCGGCCAGGAGTACCGAGTTTTGCAGCGCCTCGGGGCTGATCTGGTAGCCGCTCTGCTGCAGGATCTCGATCGCGAAGGGGAATTGCGGCAGGCGCGGGTCGAGATCGGCCGCAGTCACGCGCACCTGGACAGCGGGCTTGGGTGGGCCCTGCGGCGGCGGCGGCGCCACGAGCTTGTCGGGGTTATAGCCCCACTTGAGCGCGAGCCGGCGGGCCAGCTCCAGCCGATTGATGAACGGGTCGCGGGCCGTGAGGTTGTAGAAGGCGAGATCCTGCTGACGGTCCTGGGCCGCATCGACGTGGATCTGCGAGTCGGGCTTGATCGTGTAGGCGAACCGGCCGCTGATCGACTCCTTGTTCCACGAGACCCAGATCTTGGCACCGTCGTCGCCCAGGATCTGGATCGGCTGCGTGCGGTCGGAGAAGCGCTGCACCAGGGCGTCGAGCTTCCTGACGCCGGCGACGAAAAACTCGACCACCTTTTGCTGCTCGCCGGCCAGGCGCGTATCGACACTCGACTGCATCGTGGCGACTTCGGTGGCGGTGCGGCGGGATTGGTTCTGCGCGCCACTCTGGTTGGGCCCCAGGGCGAGCGTGCGGTCGATGTCGCGCTCGATGATCTCCTGGCCGACGTAGGTCTCCTGCGACAGCTGCGGCTTGATGCCCTGGATGATCGGCGGGTTGCCGGCAGTGAGACGGCCGCCTTCGACGGGCACCAGCGGGCCGTACTTGCCGTTGGTGATCCGCTCGATCTTCTCGGGCGGCAGGATGTCCTCGTCGTAGAAGGCGTAGGGGATCGAGGCGTCGCGACTCTTGAGGATCTGCCCGCGATACTGGTTCAGCTCGTCGGCGAGCGGGCGCGTCATCGCGGAGTCGGAGGGCACGTGGTTGTCGTCGGGGACATCGCGCAGCATGAGCACGTGCAGCGGGTAGCCCGGCATCGAGTCGCCTGTCAGCCGGCCTTCCGCATCGAGCGACTGGTAGGGCAGGTAGCGGTGGCGCACCTCGGCGTCGAGCCCGTGGAGAAAGACGCATTCCACGACGCGCTTGGGGTGGAAGGCCTCGGGGTTCAGCGTGGGCTCGTAGTAGTACATCTGGATCCCCGTGACGAAGGGATCGTAGGCCTGGCCCATGCCGCTGCCCTGCTTCTGCTCGTCGTCGCGGATCGGCGTGTCGTCGCGCTTGGCGCCGCCTTTGTAGTCGGGCGGGATCCCTTCGCCGTACTCGCGGCGCGCGGCCGACAGCGGGATCTTGAATTTCAGCGCGAGCCAGGGCGCTTTGTCGAAGTCGGTCGAGCGGAAGTCGGCCGGCACCATCAGCGCTTTGGGGGAGAGACGCGACCAGAAAAACTCTTCGTACACGGGCACCTTCACCGTGGTCGGCATCCCCGTCATCGGGTCCGGTGTGGACACGTCGCGCGTGTAGGACGTGTAGCCGATGTGAGTGACGCCCCAGCCGGCGGGCACCAGGACGTCGAGGATCGCGGCCTGAATGGTGCGCTTCGCATTCACGCCGTCGGTGCCCAGGACCTGGTTGAGGACGGTTTGGTGCAGCGAGATCGCGGCCGACAGTTTCTGCTCCTGCGTCGCGCCATTCGGAAGCGGCACCGACGAGAGCACTAGATCACTTAGAGGTTCCGCAGGCGTGAGCTGGACCTGCGCGGTGTCGAACCACAGCTGCGCCTTTTTCTGCTCGGCCTGGCGAAAATCGACGTTGGTGTTGACCTGGTAGTCTTCGCGGTCTTTCGCGAGCGTCTCGGGCGGCGGCGCGTAGCTATCGAGGTTCTTTTTCCACAGCGGCGCGTAGCGCTCGGTCTCTTGATCGGAGGCGCTGAACCAGCTTTTGATGGCGCCGCGCTGATCGTCGGTCAGCGGAGGCAGGGTCAGTGGCTCTGGCGCCGAGGGCGCCGGGGTTCCGCCCTGGAGACCCCCGGGCCCCGCTGCCGGCGAGACGGCGGCAAGCGGGTTGGGGCTCGGCGCGAGAGCCGGATCGAGTGTAGCGGAGGCCGCAGCTGGCGGATACATGGATCACCCCTTTGTGGCGCGTCGCCAGTAGCGACTGCCTGGGCTGCGGTGCGCTTCGGTGCGGAGGTAGCCAATGGTGTCGGGCGCAAAGCGCGTTGGCAAGGGAGTCCTTTTCGGGCTCGGCCGGCTCATCACGGCGTAGCGCAGTGCGTCGGCGGCGTGGTCGTCGCCCTCGGTGTTGACGTCCTCCGGGTCCTTGATGTCGCTGATGAGACCCGGCAGCGTACGGCGCAAATAGCGGCAGCTCGGGTCGATCGTCAGCCACGGGAGGCCGTCTGGCGCGCGCGCGAGCCAGTGACGCAGGCGCTGCCACCCCAGCACGCGCGTGTTGTCGCCGGGCTGACACGCGACGTGTTGCCGCGCGAAGGTCTCGCCGACGGATTCGCCGGTGTGGCCGGTTTTATTGAACGCCGACGGGTCGATCACCGAGTAGTGAACGCCCACGCGCAGGTTGGTGGTCTCGCGCGCGACTTTTTCGGCGACGTCGGCCGCGAGGGTCTGATGAAAGCGGTACTCGTGGCAGACGTGAATGTGGCCGTCATCGAGCAGCGCGATCCAGAGGCAGCAACCCGGGTTGTTATAGCCCCAGTCGATCGCGCGGATCACGCGACAGTCGGCGGGCAGCTCCACGCGGCGGATGTGGCCGCCCTGGCCGAGATCGCGGTCGTGAAACTCCGGAAAAAATTGCCCCGTGATCGCGGACCAGTCGCCGTTGAGGAGCTGATCGCGGCGCTGCGGCGGGAGGGGCCCGAGGCGCTTTTCGTAGGTGCGGAAGCTGCCGTCCGGATCCATCAAGTAGGGGTTGTCGTACAGCCGCGCGGGAATGTAGACGTAGTCGCGCGGGTCGTAAAACGGGTCGTCGGCTTTGCTGATCGTTTTGGTGATCCAGCGATCGACCACGTACAGCGTGTGCGCGCCGCCGGGGTTGGAGGTACACCGGACGAGGGCGACGACGTCTTCTTTCGAGCTGCGCGCGCGGCTCATGATCTCGTTGGCCTGGGACTGCTCCAGCGTGGCCAGCTCGTCAATGTCGATGCAGTCGTACTCGATCGACAGAAACCGCAGCTCGTCGCCGGGATGCTGGCAGTGCCCGCCCCGGATCAGCGAGCCGTTGGGAAAGCGGATCTCGTTTTCCACGACGCGCGCGCCAAACACCTCGACTTCGCGGCGGGCCAGGTCCAGGTGGTGCTCGATCAGCTCGGTCGCCAGGCGCCGCATGAGCAGGACGCGGTACCCAGGCATCGCGAGGCAGCGCTTGTAGGCGTCCCACCGCAGGCCGGTCGATTTTGAGCCTCCTGCCGCGCCGCCCCAGAGCACGTTGGGCGCGGTCGCGTTGTGGAGGAGGACTTGTTTGGGCGTCGGGCGGTACAACCAGCGCGTCGGCCCCTCGACCACCCGTCCGCGCCGATCGACCGGCGGAATGCCGATGCCGTAGGTGTCGCGGTCCTCGCGGTACTGCGCGATCTGCGGCTCGGTCCACCTGGACAGCGCGAGCCAGTGGTGCCAGTGCTCCCATTCCCAGCGGCTGACGTGCGGCCAGGTCGGGGCGCCGTCGGGCGGCGGAAAGTAGGTGACGCCGACGACACGCTCGCCGGCAGGAACGGAGGCGCGCAGGGCTGACCGGGACATCGGCCCGGCCTTCGCAGGATGCGTGCCTTCAGCGCTCGACGTAGGGCTCGACGGGCGACTCGCTGACGACGGCCAGACCAGCCCACATCCCCGGCGCCAGGATCCGGATCACGCTCCCCTTGGCGTAGAGGGCCAGGGCTCCGGACGCGGTGAGGGTAAACGCGGTGAAGGTGAGCGCCTCCGCCTGCCACTGGTCCGAGTCGGGCGGGCGCCAGGTCAGGATCGCGAGTTTGTGGGTGGTCGCGGGCTCGGGCTTTTTCTTGGCAGCCACGGGGTACTCCTTCTCCTTCTTCTTATACAGATCTCAGATCTCGACCGGCGTTTCGACCTACGGATGGGCTACAAGTCAACAAGTTAAACGTTAGCTCAGCAGTAGATTTTGGGTGAATTTGTAGATCGTAAGAATAATTGAGGGTTTTCTCCCCGGGGGAGGCTGGGCCCCGCCTCCACTTCGGCATACACAAATGTCGGATCGCGCGCCCGCCGAAACTACGGCGAGGTTGTCAAGGCTTTTCTTTGATGGTCACAGTTGCAGACCAATGCTGACATCAACTGTAAGTGTAGGCGAACACGGGAGTTAGAGTGCTTGACATTAAAGTGTGACATCAGGTGTGACATCGCGTGGTCGAGGGGCAGATCGATCCCAGATCCTGGGCCCGATCCCTGATGAGTTAGGTTTGTCAAGCCCCCCTCCATTACGTTGATCTACGTAATGAGGCCCCGGATCGCCTGTGGATCCGACAATTTTGTCGGGCCGACCCGAGGGGTCGCGCGGCCTTTTGACAGCTCGACCAGAAGTCAAGCCCTATTTCTCCTGTGGATCCACAACTACAGAGACGGCCCCGCTGTCAAGGATTTTCACCGCGGACCCCGGCATCCCCGGCAGCGGCGCGTTCAGGATGACGACCGCCGGCCCACTCCCCCGGCCTGACTCGGGCAGCGGGTCGATGGTGCCGGCGTGCATCAGCCAGTCTTTCGCCGGCCGATGATCACCCCGAGCCGAGGCCAGACGCGAGGCCTGCTCCCAGTCGGCCAGCCTCTCGCTGCCGGCCGCCGCCATCAGGTCCTGCGCCTCCCTTGTGCTGGCCAGGCAGACCAGCCGGGCCGTCTCGCGGTTGCACCCGACGGCTTCCCCCAGCTGGGCCATCGACCACTCAGGATGGAGCTGGTGGAGCTTCAGCAGCTGGTACCGATCCAACAGGGACAGGCGCTTGCCCCGAGGCCGGGCGGGTGGCTTGGCGCCGAGCGCCGGCGGGTGCAAGCTTTTGCCGGTACCCGACGTGCCTGGAGGCGTGAGTGGAGGCCGCTCAGATTTTCGTCCCATGATTTGCTTCCAAAGGCTTGCATTTGATGGTTTTCGTTGATAAGCTCGACGCGTACTTCGCGTTCGACCCGGGCAGGCAGTTGGGCCGGCCCGGCACCCAAGCAGGACACAGACCACCATGACCAGCCACCTCACCCCCGATGCCTTCCTCTCCGTCCTCCGTTCGATCAGCTACGAGCTGCCGCAGCGCATCACGCGGCACGACCACCGCGCGACCAGCATGAACCTCACGACGACCGACAGCCACGCGGCCCACGTGATCGAGATGCAGGCCGCGCGCGCCGGGCTGCTCTTCACCCGCGAGGTGATCGGGACGCTCGACGGCAACGACATCATCGCGTTTGGCCTCAAGAACTTCGCCCGTTAACCCGTCACCTGTTCAGGAGCAGACGACCATGACCAAATACGGCATCGCCCACTCGACCATCCGCTACTACCAGAAGGAAGCCGACAGCCTCGTGCGCATGGTGGGCAGCCGGCCGCTGCTCTCGATGGCCCGGCGCATCGAGCAGGACCACCAGCGCATGAGCGCCCGCGAGCTGGGCCACATGGCCATCAGCATCGCCCAGCACGACGCCAGCCTGCTGCGCATCGCGACGCCGGCGCTGGCGACCGCCACGGTGGTCGAGGCGACCGAGCTGCTGACCGAGGCCGAGCGCGCGCAGGTCGTGCGCGTGGCCCAGCTCAGCGCCTCGCTGGACGTCATGGAGCAGGTGCTCTACGCCAGCTTCCCCGGGCGCCTCGTCTACCGTGGCGGCAACCACGTCGCGCTGCTGGCCCACGACGGCGGCCCGCGCGTGCTCATCGTCACCGAGCAGGCAGCCGAGCCGGTGCTGGCCATCCAGCCGACGCTGACCGACTGGCGGGGCAACGTCAGGCCGGCGCGCGTGGACGAGACGCCCGAGCAGTTCAGCGTCTACCAGCGCGTGCAGGTCGGGCAGTACGCCGAGGCGCGCTGGGTGGCTGACTTCGACCACCTGCAGGACGCGCGCGCGTTCGTCCAGCGCGGCGGCAAGTAGGGTTGCACCACGCGGCACCAGCTCACGGGTTGGTGCCGCCTGTGGAGCCCTTCAGGCCCCAAGCAGTTCAGGAGCTGCTGACCATGACCACATCGACCACGACCACCTTCGCCGCGCTGCCCATCGGGGCGCGCTTCACCTTCGCCGAGCCGACCGCCTACAGCGCGTCGCGCTTCTACCGCAAGATCTCGCCGCGCAAGTACGACGAGGCCGGCCAGACGCCCACGACCATCGGCACGACGAAGGTGCTCGTGCAGCCGCTCGTGATCGTCGCGTTCAACACGGGCCGCTGCTACACCAGCGCCGGCCAGCGCATCGCCGCGACCATGGCGCCCGACGGCGGGCTGCTGATGGTGGACATCGACCGGGGCATCGACTACTACCTGCCGGCGACCTGCGTCACGCTGGGCTTCACGCTGACCGAGCGCGACGTGCTGCACGCCTACGACTACCAGACGAAGGACTGGCGGGGCGCCTACGACCACTACGAGCTGGTGCGGGTCCTTCATGCGGCGGCGCGCGCGCTGCCGACGGGGTGCCGGTAATGGTCACCACCTGCACCGATCAGTTCTACCGCCTGCGCGACCAGTTCGTCGCGCTGGTCGCCGCCGATGCCCCCGAGCTGCCGGCCCCGTCGGTCGCGATCCTGGCCGAGGACCTCACCGACATGCACGAGGGTGAGAACTGGTGGATCGTCGCCGAGTGTTACGCCGAGTGGATCACGCGGCTTGGCGGCCCGCGCAACATCGCCCCGTACCTGGCTTGCCTCAAGGCGGGCCGCTGACCGTCTGACGCGTTGCACCGGCGCCTGAGGGGCTGACCCCTTCAGGCGCCGTCTGGAGCGCATCACGCGACTCTGGGCCGTTCAGGAGCGGCCTCACATGACGAACACCAACGACACGCACGTGCGACAGGTACCACCCAGCGCGACGAAGTACTGGACGCTGGACGACATCAAGGCGGCCAACCGCGCGGCCGGCCTCCACTTCTTTGCACCGGACACGCTGCGGTTCTTCCGGAGCCGCATCGGCGCGACCGTCTATCAAGGCCCGGGCGGGATCTACTTCGTCACCAGCGAACGGTTCATGACCATGGCGACCTTTGGTCTGACGGCGCGCAAGTACACCGTGCGCAAGTTCGACCCGGACACGTTCCACGTCACGACCGTCGGCGAGTATGCCCAGCTCACGACGGCGAAGGCCACCCGCATCGCGCGCAACCTCGCCAGCTCGGTGCAGCTCGCGCAGAAGGGGGGCCGCTAATGGACCCCCACGCGAACCTCGCCGAGCAGGAGCGGATCCTGACGATGCGCGCCGGCCTGCGCCGCTACCACGGGGCGTGCGGGCGCTGCGGTCACTACGGCACCAGCTGCCGGTGCCACGAGGCCTACCAGAAGGGCCGCCTGCGTCACCTGCGCGAGGCCCTGCGCGAGTGGATGGCCGGCGGGGGCTTCGCGCCGGACTGGACGCTGGCGCCGCGGGCGTCGCGGTACTACACGCGCTTTGATGCGGGGGTGCGGTGATGGCCCTGACCCGCGACCGTCTCACGTCAGGCCGCAAGGCGCAGCTGCTCGGGACGCACAAGGGGCGCAAGGTCTACCGCATCCCCGTGCGCGTCGCGCTGAACGACAGCCGCGCGTGCATGACCGTCCGCGAGGACTACCACGAGGTGATCGCCTACTCGGCTGCCGACGCAGCCAACTGGGCGCGCGACCAGTACGCCACCCGTGCAGAGACCGAGGTGTTTGCCTACGGCCCCAAGGGCGGCGAGACCCACCGCTACATCGGTTGGTACGGCGCCATCGGCACCGCGCTGCTCGACCGGCCGGCGCGGTCGCTGCGGCTCGACTTCGACCTGGAGGCCCAGTGACCGAGACCGAGGCCCAGCAGCTCCTCGATGAGCACCGCGCGGCGCCGCGCTTCGTGGTAGGCACGCGCGCCTACCACGTCGCCGGCCTCTGCGTGGAGATCTACCGGCGGACCCCGAGCGGGCGCCGGATCTACGAATGCACCGTGAGCCGCACGTCGTATGCGATCCCGCCTGACGTGCGGCGCCGACTGGAGGCCCTATGAGCCGTATGACATTCGTTCACGACGACGGCGGCAGGAAGGCCGCCGGCTACACGGGCAGCGCCGGCGACTGCGTCACGCGCGCGGTGACCATCGTCACCGGCCTGCCCTACCAGCAGGTGTACGACGCGCTGGCCGAGGGGACGGGGACGCAGCGCGCCTCGTCTCGCACGAAGACGAAAGGCCGCACCGCGCGCGCCGGCATCAACGTCACGCGGCAGTGGTTCAAGACCTACATGGCGGGCCTCGGGTTTGTCTGGGTGCCCACCATGGGGATCGGCACCGGCTGCCGTGTGCATCTCGCCGCAGGGGAGCTGCCGGCCGGGCGCCTGGTGGTCGCGGTGTCGAAGCACTACACGGCGGTGCTCGACGGCGTGATCCACGACACGCACGACCCGCAGCGCGACGGCGACACGATCTACAGCGGCACGCCGGTCCTCGACACCGACGGCCAGCGGCGCAACCCGATCCTGCGGACGACCGGCGGCCGGTGCGTCTACGGCTACTGGAGGCTCGATGTCTGACGCCTGCCGCTGCCCTGAGCCGAGGTGCGGATCGATCTTGGAGATCGATCCGCACGCTCGCGTGAAGACCCTGATCGCGCCGGCGTACCACCGGCGTGATCTTCCCGTCCCGACTTACACCCGACACGACGTCGCGATCGGCTGGTGCCCGAGCTGCGGCTTCACGATCGAGATCCGGAGGACCGCATGACCCGACGACTACACCGACGCGACCCGGCCCGCTTCGGCACCGAGGTGCGCGTCATCAAGCACCGCCCGCACGACGAGCCGGAGTACTTCACCGTGGAGCTGGGCTTCTGGGTGGACCGTGGCAGCCGGCGCGTGTGGCAGATCGAGCGCAACGTGCCGACGTGCGCGGCGGTGCGGTTCTTCTACTCGCGCGCGGAGGCCGAGGCCGATGCCACCGACCGTGTGCTGCTCAAGCGACTGGACACCCTGCGGCGCCTGCGTCGCGAAGACTGGAGGACCGTATGAGCCCGCGCAAGGCCGCACGCAAGCCGCTGCCGACGACCACGACCACCAACGGCGACGAGGTGGTCACGTTCACGTTCCGCATGCGCGCCGAGCAGCTCGTGGCGCTGCGCCAGGTGCAGGCCGACGGCGGCATCCCGGTGACCCAGCAGCTGCGCCGGGCCATCGACCTGTGGCTCGCGAGGCAGAAATGAGATCGCAATCTGTCGCCGGCAGTCAGTCACAAGCGATCCACCTGTTCGCGCGCGACACCGAGCGGACCCTCTGCGGGCGGTCCTCGTTTGCCGTGGCCGCCACGACCCGCGAGACCTGGGTCACGTGCAAGGCCTGCCAGCTCCACCTGGCGATCCGCATAGACAAGAGCCCCGAGGTCACGCGGCTGCTGCGCGAGCAGCTGGCGGCCCTTGAGGCCGACGACGAGGGAGGTGCCGAGTGACGCCTGCCGAGAAGTTCGTCCTCGCGTTCCTCCGCTCGGCCGAGGTCGGCGAGCTGATGCGCGACCACGGGCAGCTGTGGATCGAGGTGCCGCGCGAGCTGCTGCTGCGCGCACGCCGGCTCGCGCAGGGCATCGAAGCACGACGGGAGGCGCGCCGCCCCTAGTCGAAAAAAATCCGCAGCCCGCAACCGCAACAGGTTGCGATAGCAAAAACGAAGGGCCGAGTACCTATGGTTGAGTACTCGGCCCTTTGTATTTGGCGCGGATTTTTTTGGTGGACGGGCGCGCGTCTGAGGAGTAGAGATCTACGGGTTTCCCCAGTACTCACTCGCGCGAAGTCGCGCGTCGGAATCAATCGGGAGCACGAGGCAGGCTCAGGAGAACCCGCCCCGTGTCCCTCGCCCGCACCCCCCGGAGTTGGCCGAGGGCAACGGGTTCCCGTCAGCGGCCGTTCGTCGTCGTGCGTCAACGGCGGAAAGTCTCGTCGTCGTCGTCGTCGTCGTGGCGCCTCCCGGGATCCCCGCTGCCCCTCGGAAGGGGTGCGGTGATTTGGAGGACCGCCCATGCCGCGCAACCGTGCGCCTGACTCGTCGCGACCCCACCCTAGCAAGCGCATTAGTTCCACGTCAACCCTGAGCCGGCCTGCAGGTTAGGTCGTGGTCCCGGCACGCGTACTCGCGCGCATCGTCCGATCCCCGAAGCCGGATCGCGACGAACGGCTCGCGGTGTATCTGGAAACACGCGACGCGACGGATCACGTGGTCGTCTATTCGATCACGCGCGACCAGTGGCGCGTCGAGCCGCATCGCCCGCTGATGAACCGCACCCGGCGCGCGGACCAGCACGAGGCCGCCGAGATTCACCAGGCGCTGCTCGACCTGGGCGAGAAGGTGATCGTGCAGAGTGGCGCGCACCAGAAGTACCGCACGTGGGAGTGAGCAGACGAGGCGCCTGCTCTCAGTCACGCCGTCGTCGCAGGTGGTACGCACCCTGCACACGGCGGCCAGGTCCGTCGCGTGCGGGTCTCCTGATGATCGGGCGAGCTGCGCAGGGACTGGCTGACACGGCGCGCCTGGTGTCGCCTGCGCGCGACGGACAAGAAGGGAAGCTGGATCCATGGGTGTGAGTCTGAAACCGTCGGCGGCCGTCCCCGCGCGCACCGTGCAGGAGCTGGGGCGCGACTTCCGCAAGTCACGACGATCCATGACCTACAGCTTTGAGCCCGAGTACATCAACGCGATCAACGACCTGGTGCCGATCTCACGGGGTTTGTATGTAACAGCAGTTGATGTCGCCAACGATGTCGTCAGGGCCGGCCTCCCGATCATCTACAGCCAGGTGCAGCAGCTCGCGCCGGTGTTCAATTTCCTCAACGAGCAGCGGCAGCTGTACGACAACGCGCTGGCCAGGTCGCGCGTGTTGGGCGCCATCGAGGAGTTACGGATCCAGGTCACGACGCTGATGGGCCTCAGGACCGCGAGCGCGATAGTCGAGGGGCAGCGACTCATCGAAGCCCAGCGCGCCGCGTTCACCTCGGTGCCGCCGGCCTGCGAGGCCTACTTTTTTTGGAGTCGCGAAGGCGTGCGACTCATCGACCGTGAGATTCAGCCGATCCTGACGCCAGGCACCAGGGGCGCCCTGTCGCTGCTGCCCCGGCACGCGATCAACGAGGACTAGGAGGTACACCATGCCAGTCATTCACGGGCGCCTCGTCTGCTGCATGTGCGGCGCCGACCTGGGCGACGCCGAAGATCCCTACCGCGACCCGTCGTGCGGCGTCTGCCTGGACCGCGAGAACGAGGAGGACCTGGCCTACTTCGATACCCTGGAGGCCGAGGCCCGCGAGGCGCAGGCGGCCGACGCGACCGACGAGGAGTAAGTCATGCAGAAACCGAAAACCCAACGCGTCGAGGGCCCTTACCCCGGCGCCACCCTGGTCGTCACCCTGGGCGACGGCACCACCCGCGAGTTTGTCCACGGGGCGATCTCGGTCGATGAGCAGGGCAGCCTGCTGATCATGCGGGTGACGCCCGATGACGAGTTTGCGATGGTCATGCTCTACGCCCCGGGCGTGTGGAACACCGTCGAGCAGCTGCCGGCGCCTAAGGGAGAATAGCGATGCAGCCAGGCACCCAGCAGGCCGAATACTTCGACATCACCCAGGCCGGCGAGTACATCGGCATCGTGAAGCCGATCCGGGGCGACACCGACCCAATTAAGACGCTCAAACGGCAGCAACAGCGGCTATACTTGATGGTCTATCGGAAGCAGATCCCCTACATCAAAAAAGGCGCGCGCATTTTCTTTGAAAAGGCCGCCCTCGACGCGTGGATGCGTTCAGGAGCGCATCAACCATGTCCACCAGTCACCCGCCGGTAGTCCTCGTCACCCGTCCGTCGAAGACCGAGAAGGTCAAGGCGAACGGCACCATCGCTGAAAACGTCACCGTCCGCAACCACGTGATCTACGCGCGGGTCAAGTCCCCCGACCGACCCAAGCCGCTGATGATCTCGACGCGCTTTAAGAACACGACCGCCGATGGGCGTGCCAACGGTCTCAAGCGCGCGCTGGAGATCATCAAAGAGGAGCGCGAGAAGGTTCACGGCTACAAGAAGCGCGCGCTGATGCCGACGCTCGCGGACCACTACGCGACCTACAAGGCCGCCTTCCTCGCCGAGAAGCCCACCCAGGAGCAGATCCACTCGCACCTCGGA
>Ga0207641_10000533_pt1 | contig 42695 bp, 72 predicted proteins | sample KBSSwiS62_FD_184306 | JGI IMG/M metagenome (GOLD analysis project Ga0207641, IMG submission 184306) | Switchgrass rhizosphere microbial communities from Kellogg Biological Station, Michigan, USA - KBS Switchgrass S6-2 (SPAdes) (version 2) | ecosystem: Host-associated > Plants > Roots >... | reverse complement strand
CCTGTCTTTGGATCTTGGTGGTACTCATGGAACACAAGCTACAAACAATGCCTATTCCACCCTAAAATCGTGGAGATGGTAGAGGCAGGCCGCCACGATCTAATCACAGACGAATTCTGCAATGAACTGTTTGGGGATGGTTTCTATGCCGGCGGGGCTATGGAACTTAAAATCGTTTGGATGCCGGAAGGAACAGCGTTTCATGTTGATGATTATGACGGATCAGAGAGCGTAGAAACAATCGAATCATTAACACTAATAGCATGAAAACAGCGGAGGAGATGTTTCATGAGGTGTTCAATGTATCGCCTGCAAACGGGCTGGTTCATACGCCTCCTGAGTTTATAATCTCGACTATGCAAACCTTCGCCGCCCAGGAGGTAGAGGCGTATAAGAGTAGGCTTGAAGCCAGGCTATTGGAGCACTTTAAAAAAAACTCTGCAATGCATGGCTTCGATCTTAGGATAATAATCGACACGGTGAAATGAGCGACACGAACACAACTCGACAGGACGGATTTTACTGGATCAGAATAGGCGAAGATTTCGATTGGGAGATTGCATTTTTCTTGCAACGATTTGGTTGGCAAAGGACTGGATGCAGAAATGCGAACGTAGATCATGACTTCACCGAAATCGACGAGCGCCGAATCGTGAGAGAGGAGCCGAGAGACATTATACCGGCCGTGCCCGTCTCAAAATTAAGATCCTTGGGAGAAGGGACTAAAAACTAATAACGAAAGTCTTCGTATATTGCTTTAAATATTTTTAAATATGGCTTTAGCGGGAGCGCCTGCATTCTTCAATAGCCCTGAAGAAATGCAGCAGAAGATTGAGGAGTATTTTGAACCGAAACATATCGATATATTCGTTTCGCCTAAAACTATAGCTGGGCTGGCCTATCACCTTGGTTTTGAGTCACGTCAGAGTTTTTACGATTATGAAAAAAGAGAAGCATTCTCTTACATAATAAAAAGAGCGAGACTCAGGATCGAAATTGGATATGAGGAACAGCTTTCCGGCAAAAATCCTACTGGCTCTATTTTCGCCCTCAAAAATATGGGATGGACCGATAAACAGGAGATCGATCATACCTCTTTAGGCGAGAAAATGACATTCGGTGGTATCCAAATCCTAAATGCAGATTCGGAAATTCCTTCATCGACCGAATAAGAAGCAGTTTATCGCGCTTCAACTTCTTTACGACTTCGTAACGACTTATATTTTGTTCGGTGGAGGGGCCGGCGGCGGTAAAAGCTGGCTCGGGTGCGAGTGGATGCTGGCCATGTGCCTCAATTACCCTGGCGTCCGGTACTTCATGGGCCGGGAGGAGCTTAAAAAGCTTAAGGAAACAACCCTGAAGACGTTTTTTAAGGTCGCTAAGGTCCATGGCGTCTCCAACACATTCCGATTTTACGACCACTATTCTTCGATCCGGTTCTCGAACGGGTCGGAGATTTCTCTTTTAGAGCTGAAGGACATTCCTTCCGATCCGATGTTCGAAAGGTTCGGTTCATTGGAGTTCACCGGCGGCATGATCGACGAAGCCGGCGAGGTGGCATTTGGTGCCTTCGATACCCTCAAGGCCCGCGTCGGCCGGCATCTAAACCAGGAGCTAAACATCCCCCGGAAGATCCTTCTCACCTGCAATCCAAAGAAGAATTGGCTGTATCATACCTTCTATAAGCCATGGGTTGAGAAGATGCTTGAAAACGGCTACGCCTTCATTCAGGCCCTGGTCAGCGAGAACAATAAGATCGACGCCGGTTATGAGCAAGGTCTTGACGAGATCAAGGACCCGGTTTTAAAGGCCCGTCTGAAGTACGGGGAATGGGATTACGATGAGGACCCGGCCTCGCTTACCGACTTCGAAAAGATCATTTCAATCTTCAGCAACGAGTACGTTCCAGCCGGCCCAGACCGGTACATCACCGCGGACATTGCCCGGTTCGGGAAGGACAAAACCAAGATCCGGGTGTGGTACGGCCTGCGGGTGATGGAAAGAATCGAGCGCCAGGGGCTTAAAATCACGGAATCAGCCACTCTTATACGCGAAACTGCCACTCGGCACCGGATTTCGATGATGAACACCCTTGTTGATGAGGATGGCGTCGGCGGCGGGGTAGTCGATATCCTGAACTGCAAGGGGTTCCACGCCAATTCAAGCCCATTGTTTAACGAGAACTACGATATGCTCAAAAGCCAGTGCGGCTACAAGCTGGCCGAGCTGATCAACGCCGGGGAGATATACGAGAGCTGCCCGGACACCAAGATCCGCGAGCAGATCACCGAGGAACTGCAGCAACTCAAGCAAAAGGTGCTCGATTCCGACAAGAAAAAGGGCCTGATGCCTAAAGAAAAGATCGTGGACATGATCGGCCGCAGCCCTGACGACCTGGACACATATATAATGAGGGCCTACTTTGCCTTGAAGAAGCCTGTAACCACAGTCATGAGATTCCAACGTAAAAAAGCAGCATGATAACCCTGAAAATCAACGGAGAGCCTCGCCAAATGCCCACATCCTGGGACGATATGACATTCCAGCAATACTTTCTTTTGCTTAACGCGAAACCTGAAACGGAATGGACAGAGCTGATCGCCAGCTGGCTAGGAATTGACTATGCCACATTCCAAAATGCCACGCTGATCGGGTTTGAGCCGGTTATGGCCGCTATGTCGTTCGTGAAAGAGCCACCGATCTGGGGCACGGAGCAGCCGCGGCGCGTGCGCGAGTTCATCCTGCCAGAGAATATCACCCTGGAGACCGTCATACAGTACGAGCACATGAAGAAGCTCGCGCTGGTCGATAAGGAGTTCAAGGATAAGATCGCAGATTACCCCATGATTGTGGCGATCTACTGCCAGAAGGCCCGGGACGGGGCCTACAACTACGACAAGGCCAAGGCCCTATCTGATGATTTTCAGCACGCAAATGCCCGGGAGATCATCGAGGCGGGGAATTTTTTTTTGGTCAAACTAATGAGTTTGAGCGCTGGCTTAGCACCCAGCTCCCCGAGTCCAAAGTCGACCCCAGTAAGTCCGAAATCCGAAGAATCATGGGCAAATTCGGCTTTAAATCGGTTCTCGACTATGTGGCGGAAGCTTGCCGGGAAAAAGAAACAGACGTAGCCCTGTGGAGCGCCAGGGATTTCTACGGGGAATATATCTACCGGAGCTGGAAGGATAAGGCCCAGGACGATTACATGGAATCTTTAAAGAAAACTACGTAGGTGGTTAAAACTAATTTCTTAGTTATTACTAGGACATAGTGGGCCTTCTCCCTGGATTGTATTACCTTTGAATCCGTTACATGATTCTGGTAGTATCCATTGAACAAGAGGGGCTTTCTAGCAGATGGCTCCTCTTCTCGTTTACAGGTATTATATAATCCTTCCCCTGGTTTACGAAGGCGGGCTTATTGTAGTCTTTCGACCTCCATTGACCGGGTTTGTTACCCACTGGAACTACCCGGATTTCACCCATTTTTACCTATACCCACTTGTTTTTCGCTGATCTCTGTTATCAACCGGATTCAACAAGTCTTGCAAAACCGTGTCGCGAATCTAATGAATTGAATCGGACCGATACACACCCGCAACATTTAAAAAGTTTTACGTAGATTTGGGTATGAGCCACAAAGCAGTCCGTACACTAATCGAAGACGTGGCCCGGTCACTGGGCGATAAGGTCCAATTCGGCTACGGCCGGCTCTCGGACTTCAACGCCATCAAGGATAAGAAATACCCATATGCCTGGCTTGATCCGCTTGAGATTCAGCCGGCTTTCACCGAAGACCGGTACAACTACACCAAGGATTTCAGCATCTCGATCTCATTTATGACCCTGGAGAAGGACGGAGAGGCATCTATCGAGAAGGATTATTCGCTGAATATGGACGACATGTCAGACCTGGCGGATCAGTTCATCAACAAGCTGAATGCCTCCGACACCCACGCCGAGGATAACACGATCGCGCTGGCTACCCAGAAACTTACAATCTCGGGCATGCGGCTTCTTCCGTACATCAAACGGTTCTCCGATGTGGTAACCGGCTACACGCTCACGTTCACCCTCAACACCCCGGACACTTTCGACTACTGTTCCATCTATGGCGATTGCGATTGACGATATCCTGAACGCCGCCGGCAAGTCAGCCGTAGACAAGATCCAGGGCAACCTATCCGCAACAGGCACAAACGCCACCTCCGAAACCTCCCAGTCTGTAAAGTATTCCGTGGAAACGCACGGCAATAAGTCCACGTTAACCATCGTGGCCAAACCCTATTTCATGGTAGTGGAGACCGGTAGGAAGGCAACACCGGATAAAAAACCAGGCCGTGATATGCTGGAGGGCATTGGGAAATGGCTCGCCGCACGCGGCAAAGAGGAGAGCATGAAGTGGGCAGTCGCCGTGAAGATCAATAAGGAGGGTACCGAGCTTCACAAGAAAGGCGGACGCAAAGACATTGTTTCAAACGTAATCAACGACCAATTTATAGACGACCTCATGAATGAGATATTAACACACTTCGCCGAGGCAGTCATGTCAAACGTGGTAAAACTTCATAAAGCAGCATGAGCGTCTCGATACTTTCCCGCCCAGATCCCATAGTCGTAAGTGAAACAGGCGTTGCTGCCGTGATTGTCAACGGGGCGTTGATAGCACAAGTAAACTCTCCGCTGCATGGGCTTGTCAACGAGCGCGTTTATATAAAATCACGCGTTGAAAACTATAATGGATTTTTCACAATATTCGTTCCCGACGCTAACTACTTCTACCTAATCGATCCGGCTGATGGTTTCAGCTATATTCAGTGGGTAAAGGATGCCAATATTACATATTATAAAGAGACTGAAGAGCACGACTTTCTTGCAGCTCACAACCCGATAGTATACTCCATAAAGTCCACACTATGGCCTACCAACAGCGTAGATTCAATACGCCAGATTTCCGGCTCCGGCTCTCCTGTCAATGGATACACGAACATATCTATAAGCGCCAGCCTTGGCACGTTCGAGACCTTGGACTACGTGAAGATAGAAGGACTTGGAGTGTTTCAGATCGTTGATAAGGCATCCACAACGAACATTACTATTGACCGTGCATACGATGTATCGCTAAATGGACTCAACATACAGCTTTACAAAAATAATTACTGCGTTAATGTCTATGTATCGACAGGGCAGGCGTTACCACTTGACACTGTTGCGACACTGAGGCTAATTCCAGATTCAAACAACATTGTGAAGTTCTCGGTTCATGAGGTTGTGAAGGCATTTATCAAACAACGCAATAATCTCCTGCTCGCCGGGCTTCCAAATAACACAGATTTTTGGACCTTCTTCTATATCGTATTTGCAGAGCAATACGACGTGTCGGACGGAACTAATATTGCAGCGCAACAACAAGGATTAGTAGATGATTCTGCTAATAGGCGTACCGCTGTAAACGCAAAGCTTGCTTTTAAAAACAAATACAGTGGAGATATGTCAGAATACTTAAACAAATTCCTTACCGTGTTCGCCATCCCGGTGATGTTCGCGGGTTGCTCAGACATTGACGATTGCTACTACGATGTATCTTTCATCAAGAAAACAGGCGCAATATCTTACCTTAAACAAGATTGGTACTTGGGCGGCGTGCTCCAGGACATTACCTATAAGACCGTGCCCGCGTCGGGGGTTGGTGTTTATCGCGTGCAGCCCGATCAGCGATGCCAGTACGATAGAGTAGACTTATCTATCACAGACGGCCCTCTATTCGCCATGACCACGCTTGACACCTTTAGCAATGAGGCCGGGCCAAACACTAACTGGAGCTTTGCAGGTGGATTGTTTACGGCTCTATCCGTTCCGGCCGGAGAGACTACAGATAATTTATCCTCTCCTATACTTATAGGGGTCGCAGCGGGCAACTATAACGTAACGATAACGGCTACGGCATCGGGAACAGGAACTTCGACGAATATTCAATTCTTCAAGGCCGGCGTTTTAATCACAAACCACTCATTCTCAACTCCTACATCCGGATCTACATCATTTAGCATCAGTCTGCCAAGCGACGTAGATCAGATCAAGATTAAAGAGCTGAATCCATCCGGATCGTCTAGGACCTTTTTCATTTCTTCTTCAACGTTCTCCATTGAGGGGACGGGGGAAACTATCATCCAGCCAAAGCAGGTAGACATTACTTGCGATTGCTTCGACGGAGTACGGCTCACCTGGCTTAATAACCTGGGCGGATTTGAATATTGGTCGTTCAATGCATTCAAAGACAACATGCTTTCGATTGGTGAGACCGGAGAAACATCTGTTAATATACTTCCGGACTGGCCAAACTCTTACGGAGAGTTCGCCGACACCGATAAGCGCCGGCAGACCTTCAGAGAATCTACGCGGCAGATTCGAGTGAATAGCCAGAACATTACCAAGGAACAAGTGGACGGTATTGCTACCATCAAATCTTCTACGCTCGTGCAGATCATCAATAGCGTATACGACAAGCGCACGGTGATTGTAGATAAAGATTCTTTCACACTGTACAACGACAACGATAAGTCGTTCAAAGTTTCTTTTACGATCACATACACAGACGATATCCCGGCGCAAACAGTATGATGCTTAGGTCGAACGATAGGTATTTTGATTTCAAAGAAGACATTGATGTAGAAAAGCAATCAAAGCTGTTAGAGGCTATTGCTGATACAGCAGGTGATTTCTCCTATCAGTTTGATTTGAAAAGGACAGACAATAACATGTCCATTTTCGGGTTCCCAACGGCCGACGTTGTAAAGTCTATATATAGGTCAGTTCCTTGCGATATTCTTGGGGACGATAACATACCAATGTATAGCGGTCAGATCAGAGTCGAGAATCTTACAAAGACTGAAATATCGTGCAGTTTTTTCTCAGGGAATTATAACTGGATAAACCAATTATCTGGAGATATGACCGACCTTGATTTGTCGGCATATACTACAGACCTTACCAAGCTTAATATTATTGCCTCGTTTGCAAACGATTCAGGTATAGTTTTCCCTTTTATTGATCTTGGTGGACTGGTAACCAGGTCATATAGAAGTTTGAAGACAGAAGATTTTGTAGGTTCTTTCTATGTGAAGACTCTTATGCATGAGGTGTTTGCTCAATCTGGTCTCAAGCTACAGGGCGACTTATTGAGCGATCCAATGTTCAATAAGCTTGTCATTGTAACAAATACCAGAAGCAAGGTAGCACAAGACAATAATTCTATTTTTGTAGCTACCGAGATAAGCCAAAGCGGTAACGCTGGGCCTTTTGCGTTCGAGCTTCAAACAGATCCATATTACGTTGGCTCTGACATAACAGTAACGGTAGCTGGCAACGTACTCTCCGGGAACAGATTCCTGTTTCCTAACGGTGCCATATTAGATATTGAAATTGAGGCAGAAAGCGATGATGTGCTATTCGTTAACGTCGAAAAAAATGGATCAACACTTCTTATAGGCGGGGTGGCTGTTGGCGTTGGTGGCAATGGCAACTTCAAGGGCACAACATCAGCAAGGCTAGACGCAGGTGATAGACTAAGCTTTTCATCTACGGCGGCGCCGGGCGCAAATCTGCTTCGCATGAAGGTGAAGGTAAAGCCCGTGTTCATATATCAATCAACAGGCCGTGGCGCAGTTCCTCTTTGGACGATGGCTCAGTTTGTTAATAATTTCATGCAGCTTTTTTGCTGCATATCTGATTATGACGCCGTGTCTAAAACGGTAACCATCGATTTACTTGACAAGTTAAAGAGTAAAGATCCAATAGAGATAACGGAATCGGTTGAGATTACGGACACGAATTTTTCTGAGCTTGTAGACAACTATGGTCAAAAGACAAATATTGAATACTCATCTTCAAACGATGAAGACCTTAGTGAGTACAACATATCAACATACGTTAAATACGGAGCCGGGGTAATTTCAATAGCAAATGACTTCATACCAAAGAGTAAAACGCTTTTTACAAGCGACATATCCAGCCCGATAAGTTACATTAATCTTGCGTTCGCATGCAGCCTTGAAAAGATTAATTTTGTGCAGATTGCTAATGCAAAAAAAAGCACGAACGCTATGCAGATCACTAGCGATATTACATCGGTAACTATAGGAGGATCTGGAGAAGCCAGATTAAACATAGCTAATGCAAATAGGACATTTCAATTAAATGATCTTGTACGAATTGATTTTGATGGAGTATATGCAGATGGTGAATACGTGGTTGATGATGTAACCAGCACGTATATAACACTATTTGGCCTTCCGTTTGCGTCAACAACTACCGGGCAGGCGACTAAACTTAGACATGAGCTTACGTCAGATGATAGCGTATATATATTTGCGCACACGCCCGGGTTACCTCTGACGGATATAAGTGGGTTCTCCACATTCATGCTCGACGATTCTTCATTAACTGATCTTTATTGCGATTATTTTAATCTGCTAAAAACAGGTGCGCCAATAGAGGATACGCAAAAACAGGGGCTCTCATTTGGCCAGGTGACAAATCCTTCGTCATTCCAAAGAAATATCATCCAAACATATTGGAATCAATTTTCACTTATTGCCAACGATCCAGAGAAGCTATTTCTTAAGATTGAAATACCAAAGCATACGTTTCTCGGTCTTACACCTCTTCGTCCTATCCGCGTGAGAACACTGGAGACCGATAACTTATACTATCTGAACCGTGTAAGCGGATACAAGAACAGCTATACGCCATGCACACTTGAACTCATAAAACTCAGCTGATGGAACAGACTGTCCTTTTAAACTTCGAGATCGATCAGAGTAAAGCCATCCGTGATTACGAAAAGCTTGAGAAAGCTATCATGGACAATAAAAAGGCTCAGCAAGAACTTGCGCAGGCATATAAGGCTCAGAATATAACTCAGGAAGAATACATTGCCGATCAGGCCAGGCTGTCACAGAACCTCAGCAAAGAGACGGCGCAGCGCAATACGCTCAAGAAGGTTATCGAGGCTGAGACTGGATCGCTCAACGCGGAAAAAGCTGCTCTGGCTTCACTGGTTCAGCAGCGGAATAGCCTAAACAGAACTACCGACGAAGGACTGAAGAAGTTCAATGCCCTTAATAAGCAGATTAAAGATCTGACTGACTCTCTTAAAAAGGCAGAGCAGGGTGGTGGAAATTTCGGGCGTAATGTTGGTAACTATACCGAGTCTATTAAGGATGCGGCATCTCAGATTAATATCGCGGGGGTATCTGTCGGAGATTTTGCTACCAAGCTTACTCCGGCCACCGCCGCAGTTGGAGCAGCTACAGGAGTATTGACAGCGTTGGGTGCCGCTTATGCATCCAGTGCAACCGGCGCCCGGGATCTGGAGGCCGCTCACATCAGGCTCAGCAAAGCTTATGCAGTAGCCAGTGAAGGATTTGCGCAGCTAGTAAACGATGAGGAGCAAGACATAGGGATTGTAGAAGGTCTTACAATAGCGATATTAACTCGTTATGTACCAGCACTATACGCAGTGTCAGCCGCTTATGCGGACGCAGCAAAGAAGCTTAAAGACCTGGAGATATCAAGGGCTTTCGCAGCCGGCGACGCTAAGAATGACGAACGCCGCGCCGAGATCTTGCGACGCATTCGCGATGATGAAAGCCAGGCCATTGACGATAGAGTAGCGGCCTCGCAAAAGATCGATGAGATACTGGAAACGTCTAAACAACGTACTGTAATCATCTTACAGGCTGAAGCCGATGCTATTCGAAAATCTACCGTAGGCTATGATAAAAACCGTGAAGCGCAGCTTCAGGTTGCCCAGATCACCGCCGAAATCGCTGACAAAGAGGAGGAGATAACAGGTAAACTTACCGAGAACGTAACAGCCCGGCGGGCTCTCTTAAAGCTTCAACAGGAGAGGCTATTCCTTTTAGAGCAGGAGATCAAGGAAGCTAATAAGCCTAAAGTTGATTTATCAGCTAAGCCTCCAGGCGGCGGCCAGCTTGTAACCGGAGCACAAGGTGCTTTTGGGTCTAAAGACCCGGTAATCCAGGCAAGCAATGCCAGGATCGAGCAATTTACAAAGGAGCTTGATGCTGTAAATTTTACCGAAAAGCAGAAACAGGAATACTACCGGCAGTCCTACACCATCAAGCAGGCGCAAGACGCAGCTATCTACGCATCAGCGAGCAGCCTTTATAGCGCCCTGATAGGGCTCGCTAAGCAGGGATCAGACGAACAGAAAGCGCTTGCTTTGATCGGCATCGGCGTAGACACGGCTAAGGCCCTGTCCGGAGGCATCGCGGCATCACAGGATCTTCCGTATCCGGGAAACTTGATCGCCATGGCATCGACCATCGCGACAATCCTTGCCAACATAACCGCGGCAAAGCAATATTTAGGCGGTTTCGCGGAAGGTGGGTACACAGGCAACGGGCATAAATATCAGCCAGCGGGCATTGTCCATGCCGGAGAAGTCGTATGGAATCAGAAAGACGTAGCTGCGGTGGGAGGTCCTTCAGCAGCAGACCGGATGCGGCCCACGCACACAGGAAATGTTTCACGTGGAACATATGCCGTCGGAGGCGTGGTGACCTCTGCGCCTACTTCCTCTATTACCAGGCAGGCCGATCAGCAGATGATGATCATGAACGCGATCAAGAACATGCCCGTCCCAGAGGTCAGCGTGAAAGAGATTACGCGGGCCGCTGATCGTATAAAAGTACGCGAGCGCACATCTAAACTTGCATCATGAGCATAGAGCAGCCTTTATCAGATCGAGACCCGGTGAAGGAGGTTGGGTTTAAATCCTTCATGAACCTGGTGAACAATGGGCAGCTGAGTTGTTCGTGGGTGGAATATCGCTCTGTGTACCTAACATACCTGAACTACAAGTCTTCTGATCCCCGGTCCGCAGCCGCTAAGACTGCCGGCCATTACCAAAAAGCGATCAGCTCCATCTATGATATCATACACCGTTTCGAGTAATTACGAACTTTCGTGGAATGATTTCCGCGACTCAGTGTCCAATTTTGGCACTGATGACGGGACACATTTTCATCGAAGGGGAAATAGGAAAGGACGTGACCAGCAAAACGGTCCGTGCCGATATTGCCAATTACCCCACTGCCGACGAATTCACCGTGCACATCAACTCCCCAGGGGGCGACGTGTATGAGGGCTATCAGATCGGCTCTATCATCAAGAATTTAGGCAAAAAGACGACCGCGCAGATAGGATCTATGTGCGCTTCCATCGCCACCTATGACGCACTATGCTGCGATCACGTGATTATGAACACCCACGGTGATTTCATGATCCACCTTCCCACCGGGCAAGTAAACGGAACAGCCGACGACCTACGCCGAGGAGCCGAGCAACTCGACAGGATCAAAGCCGAGCTGATTGACCGCTATATGCCTAAGGTCGCACGGAAAGGAGTGACCCGCCAGAAGCTTGTAGAAATGATTGATGCGGAGACAAGCATGAGCCCTACCGAGGCCGAGGCCCTGGGATTCGTGGACGCGGTGCAGGAGAAAATGCGGGCTGTTGCCTTAATGGACATTTCAAAATTCAAAAACGACGATATGGACCACAAAGAAACTAAGACTATGCTGGAGAAGATCCAGGCCGGCATGAAAACCATGTTCGCAGGACTTCGCCGGTTCAAGAATATGGTAGAGGATACGCTTGCCGACGGCACGGCCATCGTCGTGATGGTAGACCCCGGACAGTCCTGGGACGGCGCCCAGATCACTACCGCCGACGGCGTGCCGCTGCCCCCCGGTCCGTACACTACTGCTTCAGGAACCACATTCAACGTGGACGACGGAGGCCTGATATCTGGGGCTGTAATGGCTGACCCGGCGGCCGAGGATACAAAAGACACAAAACCTATGGACAACGTAGACGAACTCAAGAACAAAATCGCGGAACTGGAAGGCCAGCTTGCCGCGAAGAATGCCGAGGCTACGGCCACCCAGCAGGCAGTCGCAACAATGCAAAGTCAATTCTCTAACCTTTCTACCCAGCTGGCGGAGATGAAGAAACTCACTGTCGGCGCAGACGGACCGCCCCCGTCAGGCTTCAAGCCTAAGGACATGGCGGATAATTTCGACCCGATGGGCGAAGACGTACTCAAAGAACTTAAATCACGCGGACGCGTATAAAAATGGGAAAACAGTATAAAAACGTATCGAGCTACACCCCGAGCTACTCCTATACCTATCCTGGTATCCTCAAGACGGAGCTGTTCCAAAAGCCGAAAATCGAGACTCCTGCGCTGTCCGAGTTCGCGCAGATTTACCCCGGCATTCGCTCCGGAGAATATCTAAACCTTGTAACCCCGCTCACACGCGTCCTGCAAAAGGGCACCGGCGTATGTACACCGACTTTCTCTGGATCGGGGTCAATCACAGATCGCCGCATTGTAACCGGTCTCTTCGAGATCGCGCAGCAGTGGTGTAAGAAGGAATTCCAGGCTACCGCCAACATCCTTGGCGACTCTGACCTGGTTGGCGACGGCCTGTCCGGATACGAGCTGGGAGGCAAACTCCGCTCCGTGTGGATGGATGAGATTCTGGAGCAAGCCCGTCAGGACCTTTGGAAAGTATTGCTGTTCGGAAATGATTCGTTGGGCACCGGTTCTACAAACTTGTTCTCTACCATTGACGGCGTGTGGACGAAGTTCTTTGACGGTTTCGGTTCGTATTGTATCAAGCCAATCCTCAACTCGCTTCCGAACACCGCAACAAGTGTCCTGAACGCTGATGACGCGCTTAACACGCTGCGCCAGGTATATGAGAGATCTCCGATCCTGCTCAAGCAAATCCCCGCAAGCCAAAAGGTATTCTGGGTTACCGGTTCGATCTGGGACAACCTGTATGCCTCGTATGAGTCGAAGCAGTACGGCACCGAACTCCAGTTCAAATACCTGGTAGACGGCGTGGCACAGCTCAGCTACCGCGGTACGCCAGTGCGCCCGCTGTGGATCGCTGACTACACGTTGGAGAATGATACAGATAACCCGTATTACAATCTCCTGCGTCACTTCATCATCTACACGATCCCCCAGAATCACATCATCGGGGTAGAGAATACTTCCGATCTGAACAACGTGGAGATGTGGTATGATCGTCAGGACCGAGTAACCAAGGCCGAGGGCGAGATGCGCATGGGTTACAACTTCCTGCACTGTGACCTCACATCCATAGCGTTCTAACATGAGTCTGAACTGCGGAATCACAGCGGGGCTTGGGGTGGATTGCTCCGACCTCCGCAAACCCGGAGGCCTTGCGAAAAGGCTCTGGTTATTCAACCTCGACGACCTGCGCGTGCGGCTTAATACCGCCGTGCAGGGATATATCACGGATCTTGAGTTCAATTCATACCGTGGTCTATACGAGGTTGAGAGTGCAAAATTCAGCCATGAAGCTACATGGACACTCCAGAAGGGCGACGGCGGAAATGTGCTGTTTCAGCATCAGGTAGTAATCCGGGCGTTCAACAACGACCCGATTGATGATTTCTTGATCGAGACACTGGCTGTGGCCGATGTGGGCGTGATCGTGGAGACCAACAATGGAGAGCTTCTGATCTATGGCGGTGCCACCGGCATGAACGCAGGAGATCCTACGACCGGTAGTACCGGGCGACAAGTGGCCGACAACACGGCGACGCAGATCACCCTTGTAGGGGTAGATAAGTACCTGCCGAAGCGGTTCCTGCGTGGTGGAAGCTTCGATACGTCGCTCACGTTCCTCAATGCGCTTGTTATCTAATCGTTTTGTCTTCTGTTATAGCAAAGAAAGCCGGGGGAACTCGGCTTTTTTATTTAAAAATTTTTAAATTAGGGACGTGAATAGAGCTGAACTACTTAAAGCGATCGTCTCAACCGGCCAAGAGAACACCTTCCGAGCGACTCCGGAGTGGGCCGCCGCGTTCAAGGCATATAATGAAGGCACCGGCAACCGCCGAGAGATGAAATGCGGCGCCTGCTATCGCGAAGTTCTTAACTGGCTGAAGGCATGACAGAGCTTTACCAGATCTACTACGAGGATTCGCAGCTTTCGAACCTGTTCCCGTTCGCAATTCCATACAAAAACGAGATCCTGACGCCATTTTTCGAGAATTCGATCATTTTTGACCTCGTCCGTTACACGAAAGCCGACAAAATCGGTGTGTGTTCGCACGCACTGCGCGAAAAACTGCGCTTTATGCTCCCACCGCGTCGGGAATTGACACAGGATGTCATTGAAAGCGATTACGACGTGCTTCTTTTGAGCCGGAACAGCAAGCACCATGAGATGTTGCGCCGGGCTGAGACATGGCACCCTGGGTTTATGTCTCTGTTAATGAAAATATTTGACCGGGCCGGCTTCAAGTTCAGCGGGGCGGAGATCAGGCCAGACAGGGCTGTGTACTTTAATCATTTCATCGCGACCCGGCAGGTTTACCATGCATATGTGCGTGAATTATTGGAGCCGGCTATGCTCGTTATGGAGATGGACAAAGATATCCGTGACGCGGTATGGGTTGATTCTGGGTATGCAGAGCTAAAAGGAAGTATTCCGGAGAATGTAAAAAATGCCTGGGGGTTCTACCCGATGCACTCGTTCCTGTGCGAGCGCATGTTCTCCTGCTGGCTTAACGATAAGGATCTGAAAATAGAAACGCTATGACAAAAATCAGTTTGTTGCACCCGAGCCGGGGAAGGCCCGAGAAGTCGCTGGCGACGGATAAATATTGGCTTGATCGGGCTGGTAATGTAGACGTGGAGCTGATCGTGAGTGTCGATGCCAACGACCAACCACGTGAATACCTCAGCGCCTATTCGAATGGTAGTCTGATTATCTCAATGGGCGAACAGGTTGGCAATCCAAAAGAATTCTATATGCCCGCACCAGGGAAATCTAAATTCTTTATTCTTGTTGAAGATAATAGCTGCGTTGTGGAGGCCACAAACAAAGCCGCAGCACGGTCCACTGGTGATATATTGGTCTACCTATCCGATGATTTTAAATGCCCTGAAAACTGGGGAGAGTTGCTTATACGTGAATTTGAAGAGGACCGGCCACTACTCGTGAAGGTAGACGACTGCCTGCAAAAGTTCGACGTGCCTGTGCTCACGATTCCGATTATGAACCGAGCGCTATATGAAAGGCTTGGGTATTTCTTTCATCCGGACTTCAAGAGTATGCACTGCGATGAGCATCTATATTGGGTCACAAAAAAGTTGAATGCCATGAGGCTCGCGCCACATCTTAAGTTTCCGCATGAGCATCCGGCCAACGGGAAGGCTCAGGACGACGAGACGTACCGTAGATCTGCCGCAAACTGGAATCAAGGGAAAGCAGCATTCGAAAGGCACAAAGCTAACGGATTTCCGGTATGATGAATTTTCTTATTTGCATGGCGATAGGAATTATCGTGGCTATATTGATAGTGATTCCTATGTGTTTTATTAATGCGATAACATCAATAGACCCATTGTATCAAATGTGCATAGGTGGTTTTTGGGGTACGTTAGGATATAATATTGGTTTCTACATCGGGATTAAAGTGTGCGATAAATTTAATATTTACTAAATGGCATCACTTTCCATCCTTATATGCACACTTCCCCAGCGCGTACACCTTCTCCGTGAACTTCTCGCCGTCCTAGAGCCACAAGCCTCTCGGTATCCTGATCGTGTAGAGATCAATATTCACGACGCTGGTCCACACATGAGCACGGGCGCCAAGCGGCAAGCGTTGCTTCATGGTAGCTTTGGAGACTACGTGACGTTTATCGATGACGACGACATGGTGCCTGCGTATTACTGCGATGAGATGTTAAAGGCAATAGACCAGGAGCCGGACTGCGTGGGCATCAATGGGACTATGACCACAGACGGGCATCATGAAACTATCTGGAGGCTGTCAAAGGACTACGGAAACTTCGACAAGGTAGAAAGCAACAAGACCGTGTATTACCGTCACACGAACCATATCACCGCTGTAAAGCGTCCTATCGCATTGTCGGCCGGATTCCCTGACAAGTCAAACGCGGAGGATAAGTATTACTCTGATCGGCTAATTCTACATACGGAAGTGAAGATCGAACTTCCGATGTATCACTATCGGTTCAGCACGAAAAACAAGACTTATAAATGAGAGACGTTATAGTTTCATTCGCCAGCAAAGGACGCGAGCCGTACCATCAATACCTGCTCCGGCTTATAGATTCGTGCATCGATCAATGGAAAGGAGACATACTTATCTACTCTCCAGATCACGACATGAACCACTATCGAGGTGTGACGATCCATAAGGGATGGCCGAAGCCGAAAGGCGTGCAGTCGTTCACACACGCGGAGATGCCTTACCAGTTCAAGACGGCTATGATTCAACTGGCGCGTGAAAAAGGATACGAGCGCGTGATCTGGCTTGACTCCAGCATGGAGCTTAAGAAGGACTTAACGCCTCTTTTTGATGATAATGAATCAGGTATCTTTTGCTTCCACAATCTCGGGCACGACACATGGAAATACTTATCCGACGATGCCTACATGGAGCTTGCCCGCGATGGATATTTTGGGCCTGAGCCTGAATTCTCAGACCTGCAAGTGATCAAGCAAATATGGGGCGGTGCCTTTGGTATTGATTTTACAAAGCAAAAGGCGAGAGAAGCGTTTGATGAAATAAAAGCATATTCTATAAACGGGTCATTCAAGGATGGAGGTAGCACCCGTCCAGGGTTTGTTGCTCATCGTCACGATCAAGCTGTTATGAGTGTGTTATTGCATCATACATGGGGAACTGGTTGCAACATGCTCCCATACGGCCAAATCCTTTGCCCTCCGCACGATAAAACTGGTGAATACGGAACTGAACCATACCTAGTATGTCGTGGCCTATGAGTGATAGATACCCGTATTTGCTGTCGATTTTAATTCCGACGATACCGAGCAGGATCGAGAAGTTCAATAGCCTTTGGGATAATCTTGAGCGCCAGCGCGGCCGGCTTATCAATGACCACCCGTCTATTGGAGATATCGAAGCACTTGTCGATAACAGCAAATCTTTTCTTGATGGAGGTGTGTCTATCGGAGAGAAGCGCGAGAAACTTGTGATGCGATCGTCTGGTAAGTACCTATGTTTCCTTGACGATGATGAATCAATTCCAGCAAACTACCTGGAATCACTTGTCCGCCTATGTCTTCAAGATGCTGACGTTGTTACGTTCCGAGCGCTGGCGCAGCTCAAAGACTACTGGGGCATTATCGATATGCGTCTGAGCTACAAGGTAAACGATCAAATGACCCCGGACTATACAGTGCGGCGCCCACCCTGGCAAATGTGTCCAGTGCTTTCGAAGCATGCGAAGCTTTACAAGTTCGAAGACAAGAACAACGCGGAGGACTTTGAGTGGATGGAGAAGGTCTTGCAACACTGCACGACAGAGGCGCACACGGATAGGATTTTGTTTTGCTACAACCACGGCGACCATTCCGAAGCCGATAAAATACCATTGCCATGAATAGAGAAGAAGGATATTGGTGGGTTATAAACCGTCAAGGCGAGTTCGAAATTGCCAACTGGACCGGCTCATTCTGGTACGATAACATGGGATATGTTCGTAGGGATGATCACTTCAAAGAGATATTAATTTTTATACCATGGCCGGAATAAACACAGACCAACGCAACGCACTGAACTACGCGAAGAGAATAGCCTATTCTTCAGAAGAAACTTTGATGTTCACTTTCGAGATGGCGAAGAAGTACGCCGACTGGGATGGATGCTACGTTGAAGCGGGCGTTGCCGCCGGTGCTCAGATCATCGCGATGGCTGCGGGCGCACCAAAGACAAAACGGATTTACGCACTAGACTCGTTCTATGGCATACCCATGCCATCAAACAGAGACAATCAGATGCCAGGCATTCGCATGCTGTTGCCTGATGAGCAGGCGGCATTACCGGAACCAGGTAAACAGGAGCTGGTGAGCAGCGGCGCAACGGTAGTTAATGAGTCAGACTTTTGGAAGCATATCCAAGACTCCGAAGTATGGCCCGGCAATATCACATCAATAAAAGGATGGTTTGAAAGTACCGTTCCGGAATTTGCCTCTGTTGGTGAGCCTATAGCAATCCTTCGTCTGGACGGTGACCTGTACAACTCAACATTGGTTTGCCTGGTGCATCTTTATCCATTAGTAGTATCAGGCGGCATCGTGATAATCGATGACTGGCAGTTGCCAGGGTGTCAGATGGCTGTCATCGATTACTTTGGCAAGACTCCGGAAATTCAATTAATCTCAAACATAGCATACTTTATAAAGCCATGAACTGGATAAAAAAATTGATTGGTAACCGTGACGTTGGCAACTATCGTCCGAAAACTCTATGGGACTTTTTCATGAGGTTCTACGAAAGTGATCGTGAGCGCATATCGATGCTTGCATACGTTAGAGAGCATGCAAAGTGCAATGATCATAGCAAGATGCCGTCTAAAAAGATCATGAATCGATACTTGTTGTCGCACGAAAAAAGCACCCTCCTCCCATGGTACTTGATGGAGAAATATTTCGAAGGGAAAATAACAATCAAAGAATGAGACTATCTCAAAACCTGGAGGAGGACTACATCCTCGATTACTTTAAGGACCAAGAAACCGGAACCTTCATAGATATCGGAGCTAATGACGGGGTTACGCTTTCAAATACGCGTGCGCTCGCACTGAAGGGGTTTTGCGGCTGCCTTGTGGAGCCCGCCCCTCTCGCCTACGCGAAACTGAAGCAACTCTATAGCAAGGAAAAGAAGGGATGCTTCTATACCTACAACTGCGCGATCGGTGACCACAATGGGAAAGGTACGCTGTTCGATAGCGGCACGTTGCTCAAGACCGGCGACACTTCGCTCGTTAGCACGCTCGTGGCCGAAGAGAAGAAGCGTTTCGAAAGTGTTATTTCGTACACACCCGTAGAAGTTGACGTATTCAAGTGGAAAACGTTTCTGAACCGGCTCACGATAAAGAAGTTCGATTTTGTGTCTATCGATGCAGAGGGCTTTGACCTGGCGATCCTTGAACAGATGGATCTCACGGACGTTAAGCTTTTGTGTATCGAGTTCAATGGGCACGATATGCTGAGACAGCGCTATTCATACATCATGAAGGACTTTAAAATAATATATACCAGTGCGGAAAATCTTCTCTTTGCTCGGTAGGATCATCCTGGGTTGGTGGTTCTGGGTCACGAATCGTAACAACAATATGGCTCAGTCCAGGCTGTCGGTGTGCGCGAAATGCCCCGATCGTAAGTGGGCCGTATGTAGTATCTGCGGGTGTGTCCTCCAGGCTAAGGCCAGAATGCCGGAAGAGAAATGCCCACGAGACAAGTGGGAAGTTACAATGGACGAAATACAACGGTTAATAAAGAAGCTTTGAAAACATGTGCGATATTCTGCGTGTGGGACGACTGGGATCTCCTCAAGTACTCGGTAGCCAATATCCGTCCGGTGGTTGACGGGATCATAATCGTAGGGTCTAACTACTCCAATTATCTGGAGCTGTCGGCAATTCCTCCGGAGTGGCACACCACAGAGCTATATATCAAAGAGCCGGTGATTCCTCACGTCATGCACGCGGAGACAGAAAAGCGGAACTACGGGCTATCCATTGCCCGGGAGCAGGGGTACACGCATTTCGTAATGATGGACGCAGATGAGTTTTATAGTCCTATAGACTTTTTAACAGAGAAGAAAAGATTCATAGATAATCCAGATCTGGCCGGGCTTGTTTGCGGTAGCCGAGTTTACTTCGGGCGCCCGGATCTGACCATAGGCATGGACACTACGCGCGTGCCGTTCATCCACAAGATCACGCCGGACCTAAAACATGAATTTAACCGGCGCTATCCTTTCGCGTGGGTGAACGGCCGAGATATTCGTATCGATCCTACGCGCTCGTTCAATATCAATCAAGGCATCGAGTGGTCGGATATAGTAATGCACCACTACAGTTGGTGCCGAAAGGACCCAGTAAAGAAGATCCGGAACTCCACCGCGCGCGCGAACCTTGAACGATCCACCATTTTACAGGATTTGTCGGAAGCTAAACCGGGGCATTTTTGCCAGTTTTACCAAAAGCCACTTAGCCGCGCGACGGTGGACTTTGGTATACCATGCGATTAAAATTCTTCAATCTTTTCCGCGAGAAGGCACAAAGAATCCAAGTCGATTCTGTCGGTGACTTTATTCCGTACGGCGAACAAAACTCCTTCCCACTTAAAATTTCCAGGCTCGTTGACGAAAGTACCGTGGCCTCGGCCTGCCGGGACACTACGTCCGACTTTATCGAGGGAGAAGGGTTCTCCGATGAAACGGTAGGAGATCTGAAGATTAATAACCGCGGCGACACATTCGGTGAATTCCACCGGAAAAACGCGGAAAGCATAGCTCCGTTCTGGGGGTATGCATGGCTTATTCAGTATAACGCCGCCGGCGAGCGCACACAGACCTTCTCCCTGAATTTTGAAAACTGCCGGCTCGGCAAGCCTGATTCGAAAGGATACATCTCCAAAATACATTACAATCCATATTTCGGGACCTCCCTATATAAGCTTGATGATACGATTTGCTATGACGTGTGGAACCCTGATCCGGAGGTCGTAAAATCCCAGATTGCGCGCGATCTGAAGGCTAAGCGCGACTACATGGGACAGGTGTTCTATAATGGAACGACCACGGCCATGAACAGATTCTACCCTATGCCGGGCTATTTCTCCGCCAAATACTGGATGGAGGTAGACCGGCGCATTGGGGAATATCACCAGAAAAACCTTCAAAATGGGTTTCTACAGCCCGTCATGATGCGGGTGATCGGAGATCCGAACGCCCCATCCACTGACCCGCGGCATGTCAATACAGAGCCTACCATAACCGTGGGTGAGGCGTTCGATATCGACATGGCAGAGGAATTTGCCGGCAGCGAGCGCGTAGGTCATATAATGGTCACATGGGCGGAAAATAAAGAGGAGTTCCCGGATATGGTAGCTTTCCCTGGCAACAACCAGGAAGGTTACATGACGGCCCTGGTAACACAGTTTAAGGACCTTATCGCCACGGCCTGGAAAGTGCCCCCTATCTTGGCAAATATCCTATCCGGGGCCCAGCTTGGCGGAGATGGGAACATGATCCGGGCATCGGTGAAGCTCATGCAGCAGCGCGTTGTTAGGTGGCATCATAACTTGGAAATGAACTATAAAAAGGTTCTCGGGATTGACGTGAAAATTACTCACTACAATCCGTTTCCAGAGATGGCTACTATTGATCCTCAGATATGGAATGCACTTACACCAGAAGAAAAGCGCCAATGGATCAAAGATAATACGGAAGTGAGCCTGTTGCCACAAGCCGCGCCGACCCCGGTGCCACAACCGCCCCCAGCGGCGCCGGTAAACCAGTTCTCAAACGTATACTACGACACATATCCAGACAGAGCCCGGAAAAATGCGGCCAAGGCTCAAAAGCACCAAGCCGACAAGGGCGTGGTGTGCCAAGCGAAGTTCAGCCGGGAGCTGACTCAGGCCATTATAGACGGCCGGCCGATCTCTATGAAAGATATTTCTCGTATCAAGAACTTTCTGGACAAGAATTCCGAATTTAAGAACGAAAGCTTCTCCCGATGCGAGGCTGTGAACTACATGGCCTGGGGTGGGGACGATATGCTGAAATGGGCAACTGAAAGAGTAAAGGAGATAAGATGAGCAAACTCATAACATATGCATTTCTGCGCGCTGAGTGCGATATCTCTAGTAACATAGAGGATAAGGTACTCGACAATCCGATCAAGCAGGCACAAGAAACGCTCAGAATGATACTTTCGGAGGCATTTTACGCTCAAATCGTGTCGCAGTTTGATACAAAAACACTTTCGGCGGCGAATACTGCTTTGATTACGCCTTATCTAAAGCAGTATATCGCATGGCAGGCATATGAATTCTGGCTCGTAAAGGCAAATTTCAACGCAACGCGCTCCGGAATCAGGGTGCACACGGATGAAAGCTCGACAATAGCATCCGCCGAGGAGATGGCGACACTCCTTCGCGACGCGAAACAGAAATCAGCCTTCTATAAAGGGCTGATGATGACGTTTTTGAACAATAACGCATCAAACTACGCGCTTTATACACCATCATGCAGGTCAAATACGTTTGGAACAGGCATGCACATTACATCCATCAGCAAAAAGTCTCGCACCTTCGGGAAAATAGACAGAGAAAAGTATAATGAATACTAACAACACAAATTTATTTATTGGGAGCAATGATAGCTTGAATGTGCTGAACGGGCAGGCTATTATTAACGGCTCTATACTGTTCTTTTATGATGACTGCGACGAATCGGAATTCGATTTCCCGAATTATGCCGGACTTTTTATGACAGTTAGTAACGAAAGAGATGGATCTACTCTAAAGAGTTTCAGCAGCTCCGCGGGACTATCCAAGAGTGGCAATGCGATCATAATTAACCTGTCTGTTTTAGACATGACATTCACAGACGCAGGTAAATATTATTACGAGCTGGGTTATATCCTCAGCGGAGGATACGAGCAGATTTTGAGATACGGTGAATTCAATGTAGAATGAATATAGTCAGCAAGATACGGCGTAAAGATATAAAGTCCATTGTTTGCGTGGTATCATGTGGTACAACAGGCGGCGGCGGCGGAACGTGGGGCAGTATTATCGGAACGCTATCAAATCAATTAGATTTACAGGCCGAGCTTGATGATAAGCAGCCGATCAACACTGATCTAACAACTATCGCTGGATTATCTCCATCGAATGACGACTTTATACAACGCAAGTTAGGAGCATGGGCGAATAGGACGATTGCTCAGGTAAAGTCCGACCTAGGGATAATAACAGTGCCAGACGCAACATTCAGTGTAAAGGGGATTGCAAAACTTTATCCATCAACATCGCTTGGATCAAACACGGACGGGGCCCCTGATCAGAACGCGGTTAAGTCTTATGTCGACACCGGGCTTGCATTAAAGGCTCCTATTGCCAGCCCCACATTCACTGGAACGGCCACAACGCCAAATGTTCTTGTCACTGGACAAGCAGCCGCATCCGGCAAGAAAAATGGCATATATATCGATGACACAGGTAAGATTTTCAAGGTATCTTGGGTTGAGCATGACACAACGAATAGGACAATAACAGAGATTGGCGTCGATGATTTGCTTACAACGAGCATCCATGAATATAAGAATTCGTCTGGCAACTCCATACTTAAAATATTGAATGGTCAGCAGATAGAGGTTGGTGGATCCAGCTTTGTCATTGAAGTCGCGAGCGGAGTTGCTTCAGGGAATGCCAGGGTTAAAATGAATGACAACCAAGCGATGTGTTTGATTTTCGAAGGATCGGACGGCATTGAATATCTTTCATTTAAAAGCACGAATAGCGATGAACGGTTAAACATTTCTGTCCCTCAGAGATTCAGACCTTTAATAGCCACTACGGCCGACGCAAACATAGATAGGAATGTGTTTCGATTTACTTCCGGATCTACCAATAGTGCAACTGAGCTCGTGGGATCTATATCTATGCCTACCGATGAGACGGCGGCACTTGTTTGGGTAAGATGGCAAGCCCTGGCTGGTGATGGAACAGTGGGCAACGGTATGCTGCAATTAGGTGTGCAGCGTGCTTCAGGTAGTACTGTTTCTGCCGTTGGGTCTGTCGACGATGGAGATGGTATACAGAGAACTGCGGGTGACTTCGTGATGGCTCTGGCGGCCGACAATACCAATAAGAGGGTAAACTTGAATTTCACAAACAATACTTCTGGTGCGAAGGTATTCAAGATTACCGCAGTGATAGAATCTGTAATTGTAACTGAGCCTTCATGAGTAATCTTAGCGGCATGAAAATGAGTGGAATGGCAATCAATGGCAAATATAGCGCTATGCCTGCTGATTTCGCGTCGCTCAAACTTGATTTGGATTTTCTTAATTCAGCTTCGATAACTTTTAACGGGTCTAATATTTCTCAGATCAATGATGCGAGTGGACAGTCGAGGAATTTCAGTCAGGCAACGGCGGCATTGCAGCCATTATGGACCGCTGGATTAGGGGCTACTTTTAGCTCAGATTTTTTGGAGTGTGCTTCGAATTTAATATCAGATTCTATAGGAACTTTTTTAATAATTCTGCGATTCGATCGAACAAATACTGTTGATTATCTTTTCTCCTTAGGCGACTCTGCTGTAGTAGATGGGGATGATTTCGATTTTTCAAAATTAGGCACTGGTAGTAACAACGTGAGGAGCACTTTGCGAATGGGCACGCTTCCAGGCATAGGAAGTGGAATGACTTTCACGGACACTACAACTTTTAGAATATTTGTATTACAGCAGGACAATATTTATGTAAATAGCGTACAGGATACCATTGTTCTATATGGGTCTAATCCGCTGAGCAGGTGGTTCAATCAATCGCCTACACCGAATAGAATGACAATAGGCAGAGCAGCCGGGAGCGCTGCTGCATTTGGATTGATAACAGTAAAACGTGTCTCTTATTTTAACTCAAAATTGAGTAATGGAGATATCGTAAGAGTTGTTAATGGACTTAAAGCTTACTATAACATATAACTATGGCACTCAAGACACTTAATCACTTTGAAAAGGCATACATAGCCCAACAAAATTCTTTTTTTACCACATGTGAAATGGCCGCACGTGCTCTGGCTCGTTATCTGTCAGAGCAAATAACGCCTCCTGGTGATTATACTGGGTATTCTTGGGAGAATATCCAAGCATACTCAATTTCCATTTTGAAAAATGGAGTTGGCGATTCCAGGGAGTTCGCAAAGCAGTTTCTCCAGTATCATACCGGGGAGATAGAGACAAACACCTTCGGAGAGGGTAATACTATAAATGTTTCTTTACTGGCTGAATCATGGGCAATAAATAATGTGTTCGATACATTCATGCACAACGTTTTCAAGCTTAACGCTTAAAAAAGCATGGCCGAAAAAGTCACATTTTCCTGGAGGAACTATACAAAGGCCACGCCGAGGAACTTGGAATATATCGCAGCATCCGCCCGTAGGATCATTGCTGTAATTGCTGGTACTACGATCATCATGGAATCTAGCAGGTGGGTTCCTTTCGGAATTTTATTGGCCGGCGCAGTAATGGATGAGCTTAAGAACTTCTTTGCCCACGTGGCTGAAGGTGATCAGGAAGTCGTGTCTATCTCATATCCAGAAAATGTAGCCGATCAGGTAAGCATTAAACAAGAAACAAAAAAAGAAGAATGAGAATCTTAATTTTCCTATTTCTATCGATCACAGCATTCGGGCAGGATTACGTGTCAATCATCAAAAAGTCGGCAGCGATAACTGATGTACGCCTTACTCGAGATGTTACGACAGACATTCTTCTGCGTCCTGCCGATTGGAATATCAGCGCCTCAAAATATGCGGTAATGCCTGGAGACAGACTGATCATGTCCGGAGACCGTAAGGAGATCGAATTTCACAACCTACAAGGTACAGCCGCAAGACCGATTATAATCACTTCCCTGACGAAGATACTGATCGGCGCAGTGAATCCAGGGGGGCGCGTGGTGACATGCTACAACTGCCAGTATGTGCGCCTGACAGGAGATCCGGATGGGACAGGATCTAGCAATATCGTAATCAACGGCGGCGGCCAGGGCGTGGACTTCAGGGATCTTTCCCAGCACGTGGAGGCTGATCACCTGGACATTACCACAGGCTATAGCGGCATAAATGTAAAGACTGACCCTTCTTGCGATCCTCGAACATGGCGCGGTAACTTCGTTCTGGATGGGGTATACCTGCATCACAACCGAATCAGCACCAAGACAGGAGAGGCATTCTATATCAATGAATCACATTACCATAGCGTCGGGGCTATCCAGGGCGGCCCATGCGCGAGCGGGGCAACGACGGCGCAGGAACATGAAGGCCGTAACGTGATAATAGAGTACAACGTGATAACGACCAGCGGCGCCGATGGTATTCAAGTGGGAGCAGTGCCTGATGGGTCATGTACGATCCGGTACAATGAGGTTTATAAATATGGCACCGCGAACGGCTATGGCCAGACAGCCGGCATTATCCTGAATCCGGGGACAATCGCTGATGTTTACGGAAACAAGATTGATACCGGTAATGGGTTTGCCATTCAGGATCAAGGACCGGGCGGCAGCAAGATACACGATAACCTGATTATTAACCCTGGCATGGGAGGCGTTTTCTCCGCTGTTTATGCGATTGCGGGGTTCACGTCTACCGCGGCTACGCAGATCTACAACAACACGATCGTCAACGCGAAAGGCTCGGCGCTCGAGTACTATTCCCCAGTAACCTTCAAGAATAACATATTCCAACTGGCTTCCGGGGCCGTGGCCTACAAGAAGGGGGGCAGTGCGGGCTTGCTAACGGAGTCGGGCAACAAGCAACTATCCGGAATCACCGGTATGTTGGATGCCAGCTACGCGCCTGTGGTAGGGGCTGTGCCGGCCGGCGTGGGCTATAAGCCGCTGCCAACAATTACGAAAGAATCTGGCGGCACAGTGGAACTTGTGACGGAAAATGGGATAGATTCATATTGGCTGGTAATGCCAAGTGGGAAACGAAAGAAAATTGAATGACAGCAGCCCTATTTGCCTTATGCACGCTTGCCGCATACGGAGTCTTCCGGGCAGCGTCGTCGCTGGGCAAAAGGCTGAAGAGAGCCCGCCGGCTCCAAGAAGAAGCAGAAAAACTTAATGAAGAATATGCCACCAGAAGAAATCGAAGACCAAGTAACTGATCAGGATACAGAAGAAACCGAGATCTATGATGAGCGTGTGTACAACATGACCATTAACATCTACGGAACATTCAACTCATTGATTATCAAGCAATACGGAAAGCCACACCAGCCGCCTCCACCGCCTGGAGGTTCATGAGCCGGCCGGTTAAGATATTTCTGCTGATCCTCGGGGCGTACTTTGTGGATGTCATATTTGACCTCATGCCAAGGGACGGGCAGCAACACAGCTTCTTCCCGTTATTCCATGGGTATGGGGACTGGGATGGGAAAATGACCACTCAAAATTATGTGTACGGATATTGCCAACACGTGTTTTTGATTATGATTTTCCACGCGGTTCACGTCCACACCGGTCGGAAATTCTGGGACTGGTTGATGTGGCTTGAAGTTGTAGACGTAATTGATTATGGACTACATTACAACAGCGAGCTGTTCAAAATTTTTGGGCATAGCATTGAATTCAATTATTTTAAATTTGTGGCTGTACTTTATTTTACTCACTTGGAATATGGAGCACGCACCTGATGGATGGTTTTATTACGCGGTTACACTGGCCTTCGGCGGGGCGCTGATCTTCATTATCCTGAAGTACACCGGGAAGATTGATGTTACCCTGGGCAAGATTCAGGAGGCTGTAAATGAGCTGAAGACAATGACAAGCCTACACGAGCAGCGACTTGATACCCATGATGATAACATCGAGGATCTTAAGAATCACGTTTTTAAGGTAAATTATAAGAAATGAGCAAAACTACCGATCCTATATATACATCAGAACGGATCTACCTTCCCGACCGAACGCTGTCAAGCCTATACGCATCAAATGGGGGTATCATCGCCAAGATTCTGGAGCCTGCCTGGCGGAATAATGCGCGGGGTATATCATGTATCAAGGAGGGAATCTATACGGTAACATGGTCGCCGGCGGTATTACGCGACGATCCGAACACGCCAGACGATGAAAGCGGAGGTCGTATATTTCGTCCATACGAGCATTTTATTGTCCATGACACACCGGGCCGGGCTGGTATCCTGATCCACTCAGGGAACGATATAGCCCACACGGAAGGTTGTTTATTGCCGGGGAGTAGGTTCGCGAACTTCGACACTGATAAGCCAACGGTTGCCGATAGCCGTATCAAGCTCGCATGGATGGTTGCCAACATGCCACGCAAATGGAAGCTACGGATCTTGTCCAAGAGCGGCATTCCCTATACATAAAAACAAGAGCCCCGAATCCATCTGACTCGGGGCCTTTTTTATTTTACAGTATCAGAAAATGCCAAATCCAGCGCCTCTACCGGATATGTCTTTACCGTGCCGAACCGAGGATCGCTTACCTTACCCATGAGGTATCCATTTGCATTGCAAATAGAACTCGCCTTCTTACCAAGCCTGGCGGCTCCAGGCGCATCTATCTTGATGCCCCTAAGTGACGAGTACCCGGCGATCGTGAAATAATCCGTGGGGCTTGTAATGGCCTTGGCTTCAATCTGCTTTACCTTCTCCTCAACAGCATTTAAACGCTGCTCCTGGGCAACAAGCAGCTGCACGTTTTGGAGCAGGGCCTCGGCGGCGGACAAAGGCTTTGCAATCTCTGTCTTGCCAGTGCGCATAAGCTCCGCAATTTTCCGGTTGCACCATAGAGCAAACTTTGGGTTTAGCCTGCGGGCGAACTCTACCACAAGCTCCTGATGAATCCAAGAACCCCCTTTTTCGCCGTTTTTAACGCTTCGAATATCTTCCAAGCGTAGATTTGAGTCTACACACAAGGCAGTTTCAAACTCCTGCCATGTGATTGTCTTGAAAATGTCCCCAGGCCTTTTATTAAAAGCGTCTGCCATAAGAGTTGCGTTCGCCATCAGTACGCCGTTGATCTCATCAAACTGGATCTGATAGCCTTCATAATTAAAAACTTGTATTGACATAAGTTGTCATTAAAATAAAGAAGCCCGCATCAAATGCACGACCATTACTTCGTGCACCCAATACGGGCTTCAAGTTCTTTTTAGATCCTGTTGTAATGGACAGATCGTGATTCAAATATAATCGAAAACGGCGAACCTGTACAGTCCGCCGTTCAAAATGTCGTTGGGCGCCTTGATGCTGCCCTGTTCCGTCGTAGGCCTGGAACCGCCCGCGCGTCGCAAATTTAGCTAAAAAATTGTGCCTGCCAATGTTCCCTTCCGAGGGAACACGCTTCCTAAATCGTCCGCTGTCTTATCCTCCTGAGCTCTACCCCTTCCGTGTGGAAATAGACTGGAGCAAACTCTGTAGGGCCTGGTATTGCCCAGAATGCGGCGAAATCAGCAATGTATTGGTAGTCCTTCGATTGATAGATCCTATCGTTGAACTCGGATAGGTACAGCGGCTCAAGTTCTTTCACTGGCGGTCGATGGTATCCGAAAATTGGTAGCTGAGTCATCTCTTTGCTGCTTTAATCCCCAGCCAGATTCCCAGGACGAACACGCCAGCGAACATGACCCAGAACCACCATGGCGGCCCAGTCTTTGCAGTGATCGTTTTAGTCACCGTCACGGGCACGGTTATCTTGATCGTGTCGGGCAGGCACTCTCCATCGATATAAATGCTGTCGTGGCGCACTAGGACTTTAACGCGGAGTCTTTCCTTGTCCAGAAAGATCGTGTCGCCTGGGGCGTTTACGACGACCGTATCGCGCTGGACGGCAGGCACCGGCACCTCGCGCTCGGTGAACACGGTGTCCACGTGCCAGACGGCGCCCATGGCCTCGGCTTTCTTTATCAGGCGTTCAGCGCGGCGTAGTTTGTAAGCTGGTCCACAAGACGTAAGTAGCAGCGCAGAAATTATTATCAGTATTCTCATTTTATCGTGTCCCCGATATTACGTGATTCTCCTAGGGATTGACCCAATATGGTTAGATTTCCGAAGGACTCTATTTTTCCGGTTGAATCCCTTACCACTGAGCTCCAGTTGCCCATGGACTTATATTTACCAATTAGTATCACGGGGCTTTTTAATCGAGATAATCGAGTATCTGCATCATCGTGAATATTCAGTTGTTTTTTACCGCACGATGCGAGCATCAGCGCGATCACTATGAGGGCGGCGCGGGTCATGACTCCCACGGGTTTTCGCCAGTTACGCCAACAAAAGCTTCCTTTAGCTTATCCACGATATCAGGAATGGACAAACGCAATGCCTCAACATGTATCTCTGCTGGCATTGGACCCTTGAGTGCGTGCGCAACGTTGTCAAGTCTGTCTATTAACTGACCTAGTTTTTCTTGTTCTTCGCTCATTCCTGTATCAATTTAAGTTCTTCGAAAGTTAAGAAGTGGACATTGCCTTTTTTATTCACGACGATCACCTGGTTGCCCTCGTGCCCTTCGCGGCACCATTTCGCTTTAGCGTCTTTGAACAGAGTTCTGTCGTATTCGAATAGGGTGTCTTTGTTCACTACAATGGTCATGTAGGCGTGCGGTAGCTTATCCATTACGATCGTGCCATGGGACTCGTCAAGGACATTTTTATCTCTGGCGTTGACATATTCTGCAAGGTAATAGCCTGTGGCAATGAAACTGCCAATCATCAATGTGTATATTAATACCTTTATAATTTTGTTCATATTTCAACCCTCTCTAGCGTTATTTTATTCCAAGTTCTTTACAGGATGTGGCATATCTGCCAATTTATTCAGTGCTATAATAGCGATATTGGAGACTGTTTCTCGATGTGTTCTACACTGAGTCCTAAGACACAAATCATTGCGGAGGCTGTCGGTGTCTTCAAACAGATCAATATCGCGCAATGCATATTCAGCGATAAAATACATTTCCTCCAATTCCTTGATTCTCGCGTTAGAGGCGGCGAGTTGCTTCACGAGCTTATCGTTATGTTTCTGGCACTCTTCGTTGATCTGCTGGGCAGTAAGTGGGGAGCCTTGTATGAATGGATTATAATCATTATCAACGCTCACCGATTCCGCAGGCTTCATTTTGTCGATATGAAATCCTTGTCCGTGGACTTTTATCGAGGGGCCATCCGCTTCCGCAGGCTTCAGGCGGGCGACCTGGCGTGTCTCTGCTCCTTCATTTGTGTACCTGTTAACGACTTCAATGGCCTCCGATGAAAAATCATGCCATTTACCGTTGAGTTTGAATTGCCATATATTGGTTACCTCTCCTTCGATCTCGATGAAACTATTTGAACTTATAAATCCATTCTTAATATTATTTTTCGCCAGGATTATTGCTCTGGTCAAAGATTGATTTTGTTCGAATTCAATCGCCTCCTTCTTGGCTTTGGCGAGGGCGTCACGATATATCTCCCATGCCCGTTGTCCAGTCTCGGCAGTTTGGCCATTCACTGTATAATGAGTGAAGTATCGCCCTGGAGGTGTTGGCCACCCCGTAACCGAGTGCATCGGCACGCCTTCCGGCGATATCCATATCGTTGTTTTTTTCATATCCTTCTTTTTCCGTGTCTGGTCATAGATTTCGGTAGTGTGCTGCATTCCTCGCAATAGTCCGTGCCCATTCCACCACGGGTCCATCCTTCTTTTTTCGAATCATCCCTATGCTGTTGGATTCCTTTGTGTCTGTTGTCAACGCCCCAGGTGCTTCCGCATCCGTCGCAAATCAAGAATCGTTCTGTTATCGCGCTCATCCATTCACCTCGTTTTCGTTCTTCAGCGCTCTAATTGCAGCTTCCTTTAACCCCTCCAGGTGGCGAATAGCCGCTATCCACGTCTGAACCTGTCCGCTTTGCATCGATTCCAGCATGTGGTCAATGGCCTCAAACTTACCCTGAATCCTGCCCTGCTCGAAGCCGCGTTCGTATTCTGGCGTAATAAGGATTGCGGTTTGCAACGGTCTTTTCGTTACAAGGCCTTTCAGCTTATCTCTCGTCTCGTCCGTCATGCTAGAAGAGTTTGCCAGTTGATTCCTGAGGCTTGTAGATATAACCAATAACGCGCCTAGACACCTCATTATCTACTTCGCGCTCCAGCTGCTTAGATTCTTGCAGATCCTTGTTAAGGCGATTCTTGAAATACGCCTTCTGAGCCTGCCTCATCCTATACACAAGCTCCGCGAATTGTGATTCTGTTGTCATTATTTTGTCTTTATGAACTTCTTTCCAGCGACCTCCACGACCTCCGCGTCGTACATCTTAAGATACTTCGCGTATTTCGGCATGTTCATGTACCTCCAGACCGTGGACCGGCTCAGTTTGTGTTTGTAGCCGAACTCTCCGGGTGTTAGATGCTCTTTCTTCATTATCAGTTATTGATAGGTCTACGCATCTGTCTCTCCGCGACTGTAGGTCGCTTGAATTTCATTTGATCAAACAATGAATCCGGTGCTCCATCTTCAATAAGCCAACCACGCATTTCTTGCTGATCCTGTTCGTCGGCGGGCTCATCGTATACACCATTTATTACATCTTGCCTGATGTCGGATAGCTCAGGGAATATATTAAGATCGGAAACCAACTGAACCTTTGGGCAAAGACAATCTCCGTATTCAGGATGCCCAGGTATCTTATTGAATTTATGGTCGTGATAGCCATTGTTTGCCGCCCTGGCTATGATCTCGCGATACTTATTATGATCACGTTGTGCTAGAATAGCCGCTATGTCCTTAGTCTCAGCCATTGTCCAGTGACTTTATTCTCTTCTCTATTTCATAGGCAATGTCAGGCGCCATCGCCCCACGCTGTTCATGCGCAGGAGTTCCATGAAGCGCAGACATAACTGCATCAAACATAGAAAGTCTGGCATTCATGATTTCGTTTTGCCGGCGTAGACCCTTGATCTCACCAAGCGCTCTTTCGAGTATTTCCTTTTCTTCCATGTATCAAATATGAAACAAATTATCCAGACAAGCAAACTAATTAGAATAAACTCCCCAGATCTCGATAACGGATTTGGTTTCCAGAGACCAGCAGTCGTCAAATACGAATCGATGTGACACGGCGTGAATTACTCGCCATCTCTGAGCGTACAGGATTACTTGATGGTGCAGTGTCAGCAGATCATGAATTGTTATCTCTACCTCATCATGCATAGCCTTCAGCCCCTCGCACTTAAACTGCATCCTCTTCGTCTCTCCCATCATGCGGGCCACGAGCGCGATAAATTCTACGTTATTCTTCATTCCAGTTCAAGTAAAAGATTGTTCAGTTCGAGTCCTATAATCGCCCACATGGCTTTCTTCTCCGGGTTCTTCTCTTTCCGGATTCTCGCCTTGATCCCGTTACAAACATGGCGCACGGTGTTGATCATCTTGTTTCGGCTATTCCTCTTCGGGAATATGTTGTAGTTATCTTTCGGGCGCCCAGCTTTCATTTTGTTATTTTAAGTTTTTGATTTCTTACTATCTTCCTGACCTGAGACACAGCGCACCAAAACTCATGTTCTTCAAATCCTATATTGGCTATTGGCACGAGCTTCATTGTGTGACAATCGAAGTCTAAAGCCAGAACCGCGCATTGAACCGTTGTGTTTGATCGTTCGTGATGGTATTCAACGACCTCATAGGCGCGCCAATTATACTTAAAGAATTCATCGCCGGTCATTTCCGTCTGTTTAGCGTTTAAAATGGTTTCTCTGTTTCGTAAAAGTTTGTCGGCGTGAACCCCAATGAAGATGGTCCATCGGATATAAAGTCGAATCCGGTCCGGTCCATTCTGAATCTAATCCGCACGGGCTTATCGAACGGCGTAGGCTCGCCGCCAAACTCCTGGTTACGAACCTTGCGCACATGAATCTCGGATATGAATTTCTCGCCTTCAATGTTCGAGCTGATCTGCCGGTGAATCACAATCGAGTCGTCGGCCTTGTTCGGGAACTTACCACCACCCTCAACATCTGAATCCAGTGGCGCAGGCCGGTGCCCGTTGGCATCCGGCTTCACGCGCTGTGCCTCAGTAACGGTGTGGCAGTTCAGGAAGATGCTTTTGTTTGTTGCGGTGGTGAATATCCGCATCTCCTCAGCTGCCTGGTAGTGGTAATCGTGAGTATTTAATCGGGCGGTGTTGTCAAGCCTGAGCGAGTTGTACGGATCGATCAGGAAGAAGTCAAAGTCGAACCCCGCGTCGAGCAAATACGTGGCCTGCACGAGCATTTCCTTGTAGCTGAAATGCTTCTCATGCTTTATGTACCGGACGCTTTCCCGGCACGCGGCAAGGCCTTCAGGGGTCGCCCGCTCGTTTTCTGTGTAGAACCTGGCGTATTGCTTGTGGAGCGTTGATATTCGGTTCTCGGCGGAGTAGATCAGGAGTTTCTTTCCTTGCCTCGTTAGCTTCGCCAGCAGCCACAGGATAGTCGTAGTCTTGCCCACGTTAGTATGCCCCACGATTACCGTAAGCTGTCCCAATTTGGCAGGAGCAAAGGTGTCCAAGGCAAAGCCGTACTTGACCACGTCCATTGTCTCGCCTTGCAGGATCTTCCGCTCGTACTCCCGCGGGTCGGCGATGTACTCTAGCCCGGGATCAGCCGGGGAGTTGAGTATTTCCCGTATTCTGGTTGCGCTTATTTCGCTCATCTTGAATGCTTCTTATCGTTTTCGTTTCTTCCATCAGAATCAAAATCGTATCGCTCTGGTCCAAAAGCTTGTTGCGGAGGTCGGCGCCTTCACAAAGTGCCGCCGCATCGTTCATCACATCCTGAAGGAATCCGTCCATGTAGATCAGAAAGCCCACCATTGCCTCAGAAAGGTCCGCCATTTCAACGATCAGCGCCTTAAGGGCTTCCACCCGCTCAAATTCTTCCGGTGTCTTTGGGCGGGCTCTGGATAGGTTTTTAGCCAGCTCGTGGCATTTTCGAAGCGCGACCTTTGAGTCGATGTCGATGTCATTAGCCCGTGTCCTGAACACCGTTGGTAGCTCCAGGTATTTCAGCATTTTGTCCTTGTATCGGTTTTTGTCCTCGTCTTGCATGGTTTTCAAGTATGTTTTTTGACCATTCGCGCATTTTATCAACTGGCTGCTTATTCAGCCATCGTCGTAGGTGGGACCTGATATCAGCCCGTTCCTGCTTCTTTACGTCCACCTGGGTCTCGATGAAGTGATGTATCAGGGCTTTCACGTCCGCGTCACTTACTGCCGGCCAGCCGTTATTTGCGACCACCTTTTTTGCCGCGTCAGTGTCGTGGTAGTTTCCGGAGAGGATCATGTAAGCCTGGGCATTTGAATCAAAAAAGTCAGACTCTTTTATATTAATACCATTACCACTTCCATTTCTATTATCAGGTAATACCGCGGTATTACCGGAATCATTACCCCATCTCTTATTTATTCGTTCAGTTTGCTTTAAACTGTGATTTTTACTTTTTGACAATTCTTTCTCCATCCGCTCAGACCAGAAAAAAGTACCATCCGTTTCAAATTTCGGTATCAAAAAGTGGATCAGTTTGGTACATACCGCGGTATTACCGCGAGTCTTCTGCATTAGCTTGTCAAGAGCCTGTTCTTTCGTGAATCGGCCGATCTTTGTCTGCATAAGGCATAGCGCCAGATAGGCACCCTCCTGCTCAAGCGTGAACCCTTCACAGCCACCAATCCAGTTGTCGACGTAAAAATTAAATCTCGGATCCTTAGCCATTAGAAATAAAAAAAGCCCGGAAGCGTGGACGTGCAACCGGGCGAGTGAGGTTATGAAAACCCAACCTACCCGCAAAGATAACCCGTCCACTGGCATCATTGCGGATAATATGTAGTATCGCGAGCTGGATTTGAACCAACGATCTCCAGGTTATGAGCCTGGCGAGGACAACCGAGCTCCTCTACCGCGCATTCAAATATACCTATTCTATCGGTTCGGTCAAGCACTTTCGCAAATTGACTGCGAGATTGTCAGTTTGAGAAATATGGCCTACGATGATCTGTAGGCCATATTTTGGTCAGCTTATTACCACCCTGGCGAAATTGTATTCGGCGAACTTCGCGAGCTCCATGGCCATGATCTCCTCGCGGAGCTTGGGCAACATGGAATATAGTTCGTCGCTCACGAGGAATAGATCCACAGCGGTGTTCTTCGTGTCGAATCCGATTTCGACAGTAAACACCTGTGGGGCATACCCTTTGTAGACGGGCACCTTTACCTTGAACTTGCGTTCCATCTTTACGCCCTCGACCTTCGTCTCCAGGTGAATGAGGGAGTCGCCGGTGTTGTCGTTGTGATCCTTGTAGATCTTCTGTACCGTGCCCTCGAACTTTTGTAGGCTGCTGATGAGGTTGTTTACTTCCGAATCATCAGCAAAGTAGTACCGCGCCATCTTACAGAACTTTGTGAACTCCCGCACCCCCCATCGCTTCTCTGTGTTGATCTGAAAGGCCGCCAGGTTAACATCGCGGGTTAAAGCGCCTTTGATCTTGTGACATGCGTGAGGCGCCGTGTCGTTTATCGTAAGCGTCAACGATCCGTTGTCATTATCGATAAGAAGGTGACATTTTGTGTCGTCAACCGTGCCGCGCCCGGATAGAAACTGAAGAGGAGCCGCGAGCGTTCCCTGAATGTCGATTGACTTTTCCGGCGCGAAAGGTTCAGCATCGCCCTTTAAAATACGATACGTTCCAGGTGTACCGAAATTGAATTGTTGATCTTCGTTTTCTGTCTTTGCCATTTATATTGCGGCTTTAAGGGTGTGTGTTGTTGTGTACTGGCGTTCCTCCGGCTTCATAGGCCTTGTGTAGAGTACATCGCCTTTGCCGGTGACGACGTGGACTTTCTTCTCGTCGAAGTCGGGCACAAGGTAAACGATACCGGTCTCCTGCACGCTGCGGGTCTTGATCGCCTCCAGAGAGGTTTTCAGATTAAGCCGCAGCGGTTCGAGCTTGTCCTTGTAAGTTGCCTTAATGTCGCGGAGCTCGTCTTCAAGAACCGCGATCATTATCGACGTCTGCGCGAGATCATCCTTGTGTCCTGATATCTCCGCGTCTTCCAGGAATCGGGCGTAAACCTGCTCCTCCATTTTCAGCGCCTCGCCTTGCAAGACGCTGATCCTGTCTTCATGTGACAGTTCTTTTAATCGTTGTATATCCATTTTACTTTTTAAAAAGTCACTTGAATTATTGATTTTCTGTACTTGTGCATGATGCGCCGAATCTGCTCGCGCTGTCCTTCCGATAGCTCTTTCTCAGGATATTGCAATGCTTGTTCCTGCATTTTACGAGCAAATCGCTTATCCCAAGTCCCTGGTAGATACCGGCCGTTTCCGATTGCTATACAGGCTTTTATCTCCGCGTCGGTCATAGCAGTGAAAGTAAGGTTATGACTATTGTCAATATCGCGGCGACGCATATCGCGCAGCCCTTGCCGAGCGATTTCTCCGAAGGAAGCATATCGGTGTATTGCTCCTCCTCGTGATCGTCGACATTGAAGTCGGTGTAGTCCGTCTGTATCTCATCTACGTGAAGGTCTTCAAGCTCATGGAAGTGGGACCCTAGATCCTCATCAACGATGTGAGTAGTTCCAAAATCATCAATAACACCGATGAAGTCTGTATCTTTTACATTTTCCCATTCATATATATGACCTTGTCTGAACAAAGGCACAATATATGTGCCGTGGCTTCCCGGCTTCATGCCGCGATAAGTCTTAATGCACTGGTATCTCTTCATTGCTTCGTTAATTTTGGTGCTCGTTGAGATTTCAATTCAAAGGTTACTGTTAATTCTTCTCGCTCATCTTTATCGTTATAAACGTAAGCGTGTAGGACAGATTTCCTTAAAAGGTATATTTCACCATAATGCCCATTTTCTCGCATGGTCTCGGTAGATGCCTGCATGACCATCATCTGTGAACAATCGATGGGGTTCTTGAGGTCTAATCCGACAGTCTCTCCGGCGGTCAGCATCAGATCCCGCGTATCTTTTTTGCAATTTGAAATAAAGTCGTTCATGGTATCAGCAGGGTTAGAAGTGCGATGATTGTCCAGACCACCGGGCCGGCGAAGAAGAAAATATAAAAGCAAGCCTTGGCCCCGTTCATGTTGATCTCACGGCCCTTCAGGCTCAGGAGATACGCGTAAGCCCTATGAGCGCGGCGGTAGATCCTGCCAGTAAAGCTGAAGCGCTTCGGTAAAGCGAAGGCGAAAAGAAGTGTGTTGAGTGTGCTCATGATAGTAGTTTTTTAGGTTTCGGCCAATCGATTAACATCTCGCCAGCCTTTATCACGCAATCGGTTAGCTCCTGTTTCCAGGCAGGCAATATATCGAACTCGATAATGTTAATGTCGTTGTATTCCGGGCAATCGTCAGGCAGCCATGGTAGTTCATCGTCGCTCGCGTAGACGATCCATGAATATCCTTTCTCCCCGGCAGCATCGAGCGCAGCAGCGCGTCTTCTGATCAGGTCCAAATCCTTATGATAAGGCACGTATATGATCAGGTGGCCCTTTGTGGCACCGGTAATACAAGCATTCGATATGATCTGAGCGCGGTACTTTTCACCGTTCTTGTGATTCTCTACACATGCCTCTATCGTTCTTTTTAACGGAGCAAGTGGTGCGTTACTTGTCCCTGCATCCAGCATCTCGCAAAATGCCTGTAGCGTTATGGGGCATTTTATATCCCCAACGACCTGGTTATCTAATGCGGTCACGTCTGGAGACCCAAGCCAATAGCTTATCGACGGGTGTTGAAGCGTTGTCTTTGCACAGAACGTATAGTCGGCAGGCAACTTGTCATGCGCCACGATCTCGCAGCATTTCCCCCAGCTCAACGCACATGCCGTAGCCTCGTTATCAATCGAACGCCCGAGGCGGCGCTCCATATTCGTTTGTTTTATGTAGGTCGTTGCAGGAACACCGAACCCATCACCTTTTTTATTTTTGCTCAGTAGTGCTACTATTTCCGAGCTGGTTATATTACCATATCGCCGGGCCTTTTGCTCTTCTGTCATTGCTGTTTTATTTTTTCTTCTTCGACTTCTTTAACCATCTGCGCGTAGATCTTATCGTAAGATTCAACCTCCAATTTTTCAATAATACGCTTGACATTCTTGTCGGTTGCCGAACTGAGCGCCGGGAAGTTGCTCGCGTGATATGCCTTAATTTCTTCGACTGTGATCGATGGCGTAAGATCCGAAGGATCATTGTCAGGATATGTTATGTCGATAGGATCATCGATGCCGCCTTTCATCACAGCCTGATCGTAAACAACGGCGTTCTGCATATCAACAGACATTGGACCGTACTTCGAAAGATTCAGCTTTAGCACAGTCTTTAATGCCATTGGGTCGAAATCATCCTGCCACCGCCCCTTGTTGTTCTTGAACGTCTGGCTATATCGCTTCGCGTGCTCGTACATCTCCTCGTACGTCATATACCGGGTTTTCTGAAACCCATTTACCAGGCCGAAGTGAGATGCGTACCCGACCACTGGCCTTGCAAGCCTTTCCTTTCGATCCTGGAGCCACTTGAATACACAGTCACCCGTAAGTCTATCCTCTTCCAAAAGTTCCCCCTCACGCACGTCTGTTGCGTTTATGGCCTTATATAAGCTGGATCGGTGCGCGAGCTGCACGTAGCCCTTATAGCCCATTTGAAATTGGGCTACTGGCTGCTTCTTCCAGTTACCCTGATCGTCCCTATATGACTCGTTGTACGGTACAATGAAAGAGAATCCTAGGTTCTGATTAAGCGGAAGATCCAGTGTGGCAGCAATAGCCGCTGAGTGATAAACTGAGTGAGGATCTGCCGTAGCAAGTAGCTTGTTGGAGGCCACGATCTGTAGCACAGACGTCATAAATCCTGTGGCTTTCTTGCCGAGCATTTCCTGAAACTTCGCTCTGACTTCATCTTTCGCGAAAAGGTTCTTTGTCGTTAGGGCCTGTGATTGTTGTTCTGCCATGATTTGTTTTTATACTAATTTAAACAATATACCTGACAGGTTGTGTCATTTAACCCGTTCAAGTTTATAACCTACCGCCTCTGCGTTCGCGCCGGTTCCGCTCGTCTTCCAGAACAGCTTCCCGCCTATGTGGATGAAACGCGAGCATACATGCGTGATCAACATGTCCTTTGTTGCTTCGTGCTTTGAAGACACTCGCACCGCGTCGCCAGTCTTCAAGTCGTGTCCGTTGAATAGTTTCATTATATCACCTTTTTAAGCGTTTCGCGGGCTTCATGGATTCTCAATGCTACTCCTGTAAGATCAGTGTCCAGCGCGTTCACCAGGTTGTACAGCCGCGTGATGAGCTCCTGGTTCTGTGCTTTGAGTTGATCGACGGACTCAAGGCTGATCTTCACAGCCTTCCCCGCCGAAGATTGGTAATTGTTCGCGTTGTAGTCACGGACCCACTGCGGGATTTCGTTTATCGGTGTGTGTGCTTTCGTGCTCATAGTATTGTTACGTTTTCGGTTAAAAAACAAGTATTTCCGGTCCCCTCGATATTGTTAATCGCGTCTTTGACCTGCTCAAAAAGGTTAGCAATATTCTTAACAAGATGAGGATAGCATACATAAATGGAGAGAGAAAGAATGTCTTTCTGGCTATCTCCTCCGATCTCGTTGTATTCGTATCGAATGATGGCCGTGTGAACATCATCCTCAATACCTTTTATATCAGCGACAATTCTGTAAGATCCATATTTATGGTTCATAATGCTTTTTCGGTTAGTTCGTTTATCTCTTTGTCTACCGCTTCCAGCTTCGCGCTGAACTCCTCAATATTCTCCTGATCGTCTTTATCGTAAGCCTCATAAAGAATCGACGCGATGAACGATCTCGACAGGTTAAGCGCGTCAAGCTTCTCTGAAAGCTCGTATGTCGGGGAGAGCATGGAGAGGCTCATGGCTGATCTAGTTTATCACGATACTCTGCAAGTCCGTCGATCATCTTGCTTATCTGTGTAATAAGAGCGGCATTAGATCCGTACAGAGACGCATCCTTTAACACTTCTTCCAGGGCCCTTATAGCCTTAGTTCCGTGCTCCTTACGCTTACCCAGTGCGTATACAGCGTCAGGTGGGAATGTATATTTTTTCATAGCGATTTTATTAACTCGTTCGCGGTCAGTTCATCGATTTGGTCCTTAGCGTCCTCGATCGACGCCGCAAAGTGGCACGTGCAACCTTCTTTGAAATACTCGTACTTGCCCAGCATCATCCATCCGCCGGTAGTCTCTTGAATAGTGTAGTTTTTGTATATCATAACAAGTCTTTAAAGTGGTAAAGTGATGATGCAAGAAAAGACAGCGAGAAAACGATCAGCGCTAAAATTATCGCCTCCATTACCGTGATCGTTTTTATCTGGTTCATAATGTGAACGATAAGATCAGGACGATTACGCCGGCGATCGCAACGAGCGCGCTGAGATCCTGGCGGAGGTAGTAAGTGATGTAGGTTTTCATATTGTTTTCGTTTTGTTGAGTCAAAGTACGGTAGAATAATATTCGTATGCAAGTAATTACGTAAAATATTTCTTGTATTTATTTTACGACGCCTATTGTAAATTAAGAATAAATGTAGTTGTTTTGTTACATGGTTAAACGAAAAGCAGGGCGGCCAACTTCTGAGGATAGAAGGGAGCCCTTCAACCTAAGATTAAAGAAGAGTGTTCTAAAGGCCCTTAAGGCCAGATCTGAGGAGGAGAATCGCAAGATGAACGCCATTGCGGAGATGATCTTGGAAAGGGAGCTTATATGAGGCATTGGGTTTATTTCCTCAAATTGAAAGGTTCCGTGGTTTATATAGGGTGCACTATGGATGTGCCTAGAAGGACCAATGAACATAGGAGAAAAGGACTTCGATTTGATACTTGTCGAGCCATAAAATGTAAAAACCTTGATATAGCATTTCATTATGAAAAAAGATGGATCGCGGTTTTCAAACCAAAGTATAATAAGCGAGGCAGTGGGGCGAAGAATCGCAACATACATTACGAAATGAGATAAAAAGCATAGCCCAGGCCCGGATTTTAGAGGGTCTGGGTTGGGTTTGAAATATTGAATGGGTGACGCTCGCATAAAGCCGGAAAAGGTCAGTCTATGATGGTCGAAGGCGGGTAAATCGGGATGAGATCGTTCCCATTCGAGTGACGGAAGGCGGTGAGGCTGGTAAGATTAAGACGCGTTAAAAGTCTACGCCAGTATTCCAGTGAGGACGAAACAAATCCCATACTGGCCCGCCAGACGTCACGAAGCATTGAATGGGTGCCGGTGATGTTTTACTCAGTCTTGAGAACGCCGGGTACTTTTGTCCGGTTGCCCATTCATAATTGCACCGGCGGCGGGGTGACAAAAGTGGTTGAGAATAGATATGCTGGTTCGACTCCAGTCGCCGCCGCCGAGTGCTTTTTGAAGACAAAATCCGCAGCGCCCCTTGAGGTCGGAAATCTCGGGCGAGGCTTTGATTGCGAATGAGGGATAAATAGGGACACGCCGACACGGACCTAATAAGCCCCGCAAGACGTTAGACCCGTCGACGCCGTTGGAACGCGGCAAACATTGAAGAGATACCAGGAGTACGGGAGGCGGTGACACGGAATTTAATTCCGGATCGCGTGGTACCTCAGCTGTGAATTATAATCATAGCCGCAGAAAGCCTCTCAAACGCACGTACTCCGTGCCGTTCTGGTCCGTCGTTAAATGGACCCCGGGGATCACACCCCCGGTTATTTTGAAGGTTAATGGGGTGACCGGGGGCGAGTGTCCCCGGTTTTTAAACTAACGATTGAAGGATATGGATAAGGTAGTAAGAGATGGTAAGGTTGCGGTACTATATTCCCCTGGCTTTGGATCTGGGTGGTACTCATGGAACACAAGCTACAAACAATGCCTATTCCACCCTAAAATCGTGGAGATGGTAGAGGCAGGCCGCCACGATCTAATCACAGACGAATTCTGCAATGAACTGTTTGGGGATGGAATAGGCATTGTTTG
>Ga0207641_10000531_pt1 | contig 42739 bp, 35 predicted proteins | sample KBSSwiS62_FD_184306 | JGI IMG/M metagenome (GOLD analysis project Ga0207641, IMG submission 184306) | Switchgrass rhizosphere microbial communities from Kellogg Biological Station, Michigan, USA - KBS Switchgrass S6-2 (SPAdes) (version 2) | ecosystem: Host-associated > Plants > Roots >... | reverse complement strand
ACACTCCCATATGCCGCGGCGAACCAGCGCTCGATGGTCGCGATGTCAGCGGCCTTGCCGAGAATGATCTGCCGGCATTGCGGCTGCGCCGCGATCGCGCGATCGATCGTGCGCGCGCCGTCGGCCTTGAGTGTGCCTTCGATCTTCCAGAATTGCGGGGTCAGCCCGCGGCGGTATGACTCGCCGATGAAGTCGGCCAGCATCGCAGGACGGCCCACGGCGTCGAACGTGTCCTCGGGCTCTTGCCGTCGCGGGACGAGGACTTCGACGACCAACTGGGCACCGGCGCGACGGCACCACGACTGGAGCATGTCCAGCTTGTGCCACTGGCCGTCGCGGATTTCGTCGGCGTCGTCAGGTCGAAAGCGAACCAGAACCTTGACGAACGCGCCGAGCAGCGCGCGATCGAAAGGCTCGGTCGCCCAGGCGAGCGGAAACGCTCCGGCCCTCTCCGCGGGAGTCCCGACGACCATACCGTCACGTCGGGTCTCGGCGATCACGTCGGACGAGTACTGTGCGTCCAGCAGCAGCGCGCCGAACTCGCGCACGCGCGGCGAGCGCTCGCGCGCGAGCCGGAAGCCGTCGGCGGCGAGCCGCTTGACCTCCGGAATCCGCGTCCTCGGAATCGATCTCGCGTCGCACCATTCTTCCCACTGCCACCGGTGGTCGGCAGCGAGCATGTAGACGCAATCGGAGCTCAGCATCAGAGGCCCAGTCCGTGAAGATAGTCGCGGTTACGAGCGGCGCTGAGCGCCGGCGTTCCGAGGCCCGGCAGCACGTCCTGTTCGACGACGACCCAGCCACGGTAGTGCCGCGCTTCGAGCGCGTCGCAGACCTGGCGGAATGGCACGGCGCCGCGCCCGAGCTCGCAGAAGATCCCGTTGCGAACCGCGGTGTGATAGTCCCACGCTTCGGTCCGCGCGCGTTCGGCGAGCGACGGTTCGCAATCCTTCAGGTGCACATGCCAGATCCGGTCTGCGTACCGCGCGATGGCGCCGACCGGTTCGCCACCCCCATACGTCAGATGCCCGGTGTCCAGACATAAGCCGAGCACGGATGCCGAGGTTCGGGACATCAGCGCGTCGATTTCGGCGGGCGTCTCGACGTAGCCGGCGCAATGATGATGGAACACCGTGCGTACACCCGTCCGGTCGCGAACCGTCGCCGCGATGTGTTCCGCCCGGCGAGCGAACGCGTCCCATTCGGGTGCGCTGAGGCCGTCCTCGGGCCGAATTCTGCCAGCGCGCGCGGTGCGGTTCGGCACGGTCGTGTTGTCATCGGACAGCACGAGCACTGGGGCGTCAACGGACGGCGCAGCGTCGGCGAGCAGGTTCGCGGTCCGCACGGCCCGTTCGAGCCCTTCGTCAATCGCGTCCGCGCGCGACAACGCGACCGGAACGAATGCCCCGACGAGGGCGAGACCGCGCCTGGCCATTTCTGCCGCGAGCGCGCGCGATTCGGTCGGGAGAAACCCCCAGTCGCCTAACTCGGTGCCGGCGTAGCCTGCCGCCGCCATTTCGTCGAGCACCTGCGCCGCAGGAGCGGTTGTCGCCGTCGTTTCGAACTCGAGCACGCCCCACGAACAGGGGGCATTTGCGACCCGGATCACAGAAAGTCGCGCTCCCTCTGGCGTGCGACGTCGTACGCCTCCCGTGCTGCCAGCACATCGCGGCGGCTCGACACCTCGGCGACTGGGACGTCCCACCACGAGTCGTAGCCGGGCACTCGAGCCTCGCGCTCGACGGGGACAACGATGACGGATGGCCGTTGCTCCGTACAGGCCTCGGCGAGCGCGAGGCTGACCGATTCCAGCGTCTCGGCGCGCCAGACTCGCGCGCCAAGCGATTCGGCATTGGCGGCAAGGTCCACGGGAAGCGCGTCGCCGTCGAGATCGCCAGTCGCCGCGTTGCGGTAGCGGTACTTCGTTCCGAAGCCGCCGCTGCCGACAGCTTCCGACAGGCCGCCGATGCTCGCGAACCCGCGATTGTCGAGCAGCACGATGGTCAGCGCGAGCCGTTCCTGGACTGCCGTGACGATCTCCTGCGCCATCATCAGGTACGACCCGTCGCCGACCAGGACGCAGACACGGCGCTCCGGCGCCGCCATCTTGACGCCGAGTCCGCCGGCGATTTCGTAGCCCATGCACGAGTAGCCGTACTCGAGGTGATAGCCCTTTGGATCGCGGGCCCGCCAGAGCTTGTGGAGATCGCCCGGAAGACTTCCAGCCGCGCAGACGATGACGTCCGTCGGGCCAAGCGCGTCCTGGAGCACGCCGATGATTTGGGCCTGCGTGACACGCCTTCGCCCCTCTGGGGCTTCGGCGGGCAAGCCCGGGCTTCGCCCCTCTGGGCTTTCGGCGGGCAAGCCGGCGGCACACACGCGCTCGACTTCCGCCTGCCAGTCCGCCTGCGCGGCCTTGACCGTGGCCGCGTACTCACCGCCGACGCGGTAGCCGGCGAGCATCGGCAGCAGTTCCTCGAGCACGGCCCTCGCGTCGCCAACCAGCGGCACCGCGGCGTGCTTTCCGGCGTCGAGCTCCGCGACGTTGATCGCGACGAACCGCACGCGCTCGTGCTGAAACGCCGTTTTCGACGCGGTGGTGAAGTCACTGAGCCGCGAGCCAACGACGATCACGAGGTCGGCGTCGCGGGCCAGGTGATTGGCGGCGCGCGTGCCGGTGGCGCCGATGCCGCCGAGCGTCAACGGGTGCGGTTCGGGCAGCGCCCCTTTGCCCGCCTGCGTCTCGCCGACCGCGATCCCCGTCGCCTCGGCGAACCGCCGCAGCGCGTCCGTCGCTTCGCTATAGATCACGCCGCCGCCGGCGACGATCATCGGTCGCGAGCTGCTCCGAATCAGTCGCGCCGCCTCCTGCATGCGGTCGCGATCGGCCCGCGCGCGCGGCACCGTCCAGATCCGCGGCTCGAAGAGCGCGGCAGGATAATCGTACGCCTCCGCCTGCACGTCCTGCGGCAGGGCGAGCGTCACCGCACCGGTTTCGGCGGGGGACGTCAACACGCGCATCGCCTCGGGCAGCGCGGTCACGATCTGCTCGGGCCGATTGATCCGATCCCAGTAGCGCGACACCGGCTTGAAGCAGTCGTTGACGGACACGTCCTGCGACTGACTCGACTCGAGCTGCTGCAGCACCGGAGCAGGACGCCGGCCCGCGAAGATGTCGCCCGGCAGCAGCAGCACGGGCACGCGATTGATCGTCGCGCCCGCCGCTCCCGTCAACATGTTTGTCGCCCCGGGCCCGATCGAGCTCGTGCACGCGAGCGTGCTCAACCGGTTTCGCATCTTGGCGAAGGCGGCCGCGGTGTGCACCATCGCTTGTTCGTTCCGCGCGAGGTAATAAGGCATCGACGTCCGGAACGCCTGGAGCGCTTCGCCGATGCCGGCGACATTGCCGTGACCGAAGATGCCGAGCACGCCCGCAATGAGCGGCTGCTCCCGTCCATCGCGCGACGTGCGCTGCTGCGACAGAAACCGCACCACCGCCTGCGCCATCGTCAGGCGTACTCGAGATGGCGTGGTCATATCGCCTCCTCCCCTCGCGCACTGACGAACGCGGTGACTTCGTCGAGCGTCGGCATGAAATTCGCGCAGCCGTGGCGGGTGACAACGATCGCGCCGGTCGCGTTGCCCATGCGGGCAGCGCGCTCGAGCGGCCATCCCTGCAGGTATCCGTACAGGAATCCGCTGGCGAACGCATCGCCCGCCCCGAGCACGTTCAGCACTTCGATGCGGAACGGGGCGACATCGTGAGGCGGCAGGTGCGGGCGAAACACCGTGGATCCTTTCGCGCCGCGCTTGAGAATTAGCGCTTCCACGCCGCAGTCGATGACCGTTGCGACAGCGCGGGCGACATCGGTCGTTCCCGCTGCTGCGGCGAGCTCTTCCTCTGTCCCCACGGCCAGCGTGGCCGAACGCAGAAGCTGCCGTATCTGCTCGGCAAACGCGCTGGCGCCTGCCCATTGATCCGCGCGGTAATCGATGTCGACAACGACAGGCACGCCGGCAGAGCGGGCGGCGGCCGCCGCCGCACACGTCGCGGCGCGCGCTGGCTCGTGGCTGAGCCCGGTGCCGGTGAGGAAGACGACGCGGCTTTCGGCGACCGGTGCGCACGCCACGTCGTCGATGGTGAGGAAGCGGTCCGCGCAGTTGTCGCGGTAGAACGTCAACGGAAACTTGTCGGGCGGCTGGATCGTCAGAATGACCGCGCTTGTACGGCGGCCCGGCTTGCACGGAATAAACCGGGTTTCGACCTGCTCGCGATTGAGAAAGGCTGTGACGAACTCGCCGACCTGGTCGTCGCCGACGGCGGTGAGCAGGGCAGAGCGCAGGCCGAGACGCCGTGTGCCGACGCTGACGTTGGTGGGACAGCCGCCCACGTAGGCGTCGAAGCTCGTGACAGCGGTGATCGGCACGCCAATCTGATGGGCGTACAAGTCGATGCAGCTGCGCCCGATCGCGAGCACATCGTAGGCGCGTTGAGTGGGGGCAGCGGGTGTCATCGGGCGAGCGGCGGTGTGCCGCTTGTGGTGAGGAGCGCCGAACCACGAAGGGCGCAGCCGCACGATTCGCGGACGCGCATCGCGCTCGGCAGACGAATCGTCTGGGTGGCGCGGCCTGACGGTTTGGTGAGCCGCTCGATGAGCAAACGGGCGGCGGCGGCGCCCAATTCGCGCTTCGGGAGATCAATCGTGGTCAGGCGCGGCGAGAACGAATCGAGCCACGGGTGGTCGTCGCAGGTCACGATGGCGACGTCTTCCGGACAGCGCAGTTGGTACTGCCGGAGCGCGCTCATGAAGCCGACGCTCATCAGGTAGTTCGAAATGAAAACGGCGTCGGGACGATGTTTCAGAAGCGCGAGGCCGGCGCGGTAGCCCGATTCCACGCGGAAATCGCCTTCGACGATCAGCGCCGGGTCGATCGTCTGTCCCCAGTCGCGCAGCGCCGCGCGATAGCCATCGAGGCGGCGGCGCGTGGTCGTGGCGCCCCCGAGGCCGGTGATGAAGCCGACACGGCGGTAGCCGAGCCGGAGCAGATGCGTGACGCCTTCATGGGTGGCGCGCTTGTCGTCCATTTCGACGATGTCCGCGCGGAGGCCGGGAACGGTGCGCGCGAGCAGCACCAGCGGCACGCCGGCGCGTGCCAGCGTCGTCTGCAGGGTTTTGGGCATCGGGCCTGGCGCCTTGGTGAAGATGACGCCATCGACGCGTTTGGCGACGAACAGCCGAAGGTAGACCTCCTCCTTGCTGGTGTCGTTGTCGCTGCTCGCGATGAGGAGCATGTAGCCGGCGTCGTAGGCGGCGTCTTCCGCGCCGCGAACGACTTCGGGGAAGAACGGGTTGGCGATGTCCGGGACGATCATGCCGAGCGTGCGCGACTGCTGGGTGGCGAGACTGCGCGCCACCAGGTTCGCTTGGTATCCGAGCTTCGTCACGGCCCGTTCGACGCGGCTCTTGAGCACGGGGCTCACGTAGGCCGAGCCGTTGACCGCGGCCGACACCGTGGCCACGGAAACGCGGGCGGCGCGGGCGACGTCGTAGATGTTCGCCATCGGACAATCGATTCAACATCTTAATACAGCCGGCGGAACGCTTCAGCGAAGCGCTTCGTTCACGAGGAATTGCCTTGACTTTGTCATTTCTGCCAACCATTCTGTGACGCTGGCGAAGCGCTTCGGCAGCGAGGCGCCAGTTCTCCATGCTTCCTTTACGTTATCGATCGCGCCGGATCGCACCTGGCCGAACCGGGGCCGCCGTCAACCTCACGCCGCGGGCGCTTGGCTGGCGCACGATTCATTTTGCGGTCCGGCATCTGGCTGCGGGGGCGGTGTGGTCGGGCCGTACCGGCTCCGAGGAACGGTGCTTCGTCCTCCTGCGCGGGCTGTTTGAGGTCAGGTGGGCCGACACGTGGCACCGCGTCGGCCCGCGCGCCGACGTCTTTGGTGACTACCCGTCTGCGGTGTATCTCGGGCCGGGGACGAGCTTCAGGATAGCCGCCCAGCAGCCATGCGAGATCGCCGATTGCCGCGCGTCCTCGGCGCGGCGCGGCGAGGCGCGCGTCATCAGACCGGACGACTGCGGCTTCGAGATCCGCGGTGGCGGCAACGCCACGCGCCAGATTGTCGACATCGTCCGGCCGGACTTCCCGGCGGATCGCCTGCTGCTGTGCGAGGTGTACACGCCGGGCGGCAACTGGTCGAGCTATCCGCCGCACAAGCACGACACCGACAACCCGCCGCGGGAGGTGGACCTCGACGAGGTGTACTACTTCCGCTTCCGCGACCGCGCCGGCTATGGATTCCAGCGCCTGTACAGCCGGCGTCGCGACGAGACGGTGCGGGTCACGCATGGCGACGTCGTGGCCGTGCGCGACGGCTATCACCCGTTTGTTACAGCGCATGGATACGATGCCTATTACCTGAACGTGCTCGCGGGCAGTCGCCGCTCGATGGCGGCGAGCGACGACCCGGCGCACGCCAGATTCCGGCGGCACTGGCCGCCGCCCGACCCGCGGCTGCCGATGGTTCCGCCGCCTGCGGGCAGAGAGAGTGCACAGTGATCGATCACATTTCTGGAGGACAGTTCATGAAACGGATGTCGCACGGCCTGATGTTGATGGTTGCCGTGTTTCTGCTGCACGTTCCACTCGCCTTCGCGCAGGTCGACCGCGCGACGCTGACCGGTGTGGTCAAGGACTCGACCGGCGGCGTCGTGCCCGGCGCGACGGTGACCGTCACGAATCTGGCGACCAATCTCGAAACGCACCAGCAGACCACCGAGACCGGCAGCTATCAGGTGGTCAACCTGAATCCCGGCCGCTATCGCATCGATGCCGAGCTGAGCGGGTTCAAGAAATTCTCGCAGGTCATCACGCTCGAGGTGGGACAGCGGGCGCGCCTCGATGTCGAGCTGCAGATCGGGCTCGTCGCTGAAACGATCATCGTCGCGGAGTCGACGCAGCTGGTCAACACGAACGACGCGACGCTCGGCGCGGTCATTCCGCAGATGCAGGTTGCAAATCTCCCGCTTGCCATCCGCAACTGGGACGACCTGCTGGCGCTGGTGCCGGGCGTTCAGGGCGATCGCTACACCGAACAGGGCGGCGGCACCTCGTTCGGCCGCACCGGCGGCATCAACGTGCATGGCGCGAGGGCGCTGCAGAACAACTTCCTCCTCGACGGTGTCGACAACAACAGCATTTCGGAGAACGTGCAGGAGCTGACGACGCAGGTGTCCCGTCCGTCGGTGGACGCGATTCAGGAATTCAAAGTGGTGACCAGCCCGTACTCAGCCGAGTACGGGCGGTCGCCGGGCGCCGCGGTCAGCGTCTCGACCAAGTCGGGCACCAACGAGTTTAGAGGCACGGGCTACGAGTACTTCCGCAACGATTCATTCGACTCGAACGATTTCTTCTCCAAGCGCGCGGGCGCCGCGAAGCCCGCAAACGATCAGAATCAGTACGGCGGCAACATCGGTGGACCGGTCATCAAAAACCGCGCGTTCTTCTTCACCGATTTCGAGGGGACGCGCATCAACCGCGGCGTCATCCGGCTGACTCGCGTGCCGACAGCCGACGAGCGCAATGGCATCTTCACGAGCGCGGTCCGCGATCCGCTGACCGGTGCGAACTTCGCCAACAATCAGATTCCGCAGGGCCGGATCGATCCGTTTGCGGCCGCGATCATGGGCCTCGTGCCGATGCCGAACCAGCCGGGAGCGAACAACTTCTTCCGAACCGCGGACCTGGTCGACGACTCGGACCGCTGGCTGGGCCGGTTCGACTGGAAGCCGACCGTCAGTGACAGCGTCTTCGCACGCCACATCTACTCGAACCGCACCCGGCAGATCCCCGGCGCATTCGGCGGCGTCATCGACGGCACCGGCACGTCCGCGTTCGGCAACCAGACGATCAAGACCAACGCGACGGTGGGCGGCTGGACGCGCGTCCTGTCGTCGGCGATGGTCAACGAGTTCCGCATCTCGTGGTCGCAGTCGACGTCCGACGCCGTTCAACAGTCATTTGGACTGACGCCGCCCGCCGCGGCGATCATCCCCGGGGCGATCACCAACCCGATCGTCGCCGGCGGGCTCCCTGGCATCACGATCGATGGCTACTTCGGCGGCTCGGGCCTCGGCCGCATCGGGTCGCCGGACTTCCTGCCGAAGTTCCAGCACACCAATCAGTTCGAATTCATCGACTCGCTGTCGTGGCTGCACGGCAACCACGCGCTGAAGGCCGGCGCCGACATCATCATGCCGATGCAGAACCAGTACATGGACGTGCCGGCGACGCGTGGCGCGCTGCGGTTCCGCACCTCGTTCACGGGCAACGCGATGGCCGACTATCTGCTCGGCTACGTTGCCGACCTGCAGTTGTCGAACGTCTGGGTCGTTGAGCAGCGGCACCGCGCGCAGATGTACTTCCTGCAGGACGACTGGAAGGTCAGCCCGAGACTGTCGTTGAATCTTGGCTTGCGCTACGACCTCATCACGCCCGCGCTCGAAGCCAACGACGCGCAGACCAATTTCGATCCCACCGGCAGCGGCAGCCTGATGTTCGCCAAGGACGGCTCGCTGCAGGACCGCGGGCTGGTCAAGCCTGACCGGAACAACTTCGCGCCTCGGGTCGGGCTTGTCTACAAGCTCGACGAGAAGACCGCGCTCCGCGGCGGCTGGGGCATCTTCTACAACCTGTTCGATCGCGTGGGCAGCGAAGATCAGCTCGCCCTGAACCTGCCAGGGCTGGTCAACAAGACGATCACGCAGACGTCCGGTTCGCCGGTGTTCTTCCTTCGGCAGGGTTTTCCGGCCGGCTTCCTGAACACACCGAATCTCGATCCCGCGGCCGGACAACTGCGCGCGGTGCGTCTCCGTGCCGTCAGCCAGGATGCGCCGAAGACGACGACTAACCAGGCCAGCTTCGGCGTGCAGCGCGAACTGGATCTCGGGATGGTGCTGTCCGCCGACTTCGTCTACACCCGAGGCTCGAATCTGGCGACCCTCGTCAACCTGAATCAGCCGCTGCCCAACGCGGCGGGGAACAATGCGCTCGGTGCGCTGCCGTACCCGAATTTCGGGTTCGTCGAGTGGCGGGCGCAGAACGGCAAGTCCGAGTACAAGGGCGTCGATCTCGGACTCGAGAAGCGCTTCAATCGGGGCTACGCCTTCGGCGTGTCCTACACGCTGGGCGACTCCAAGGACAACTCGTCGGAGCAGCTGACGACCCAGGGATCGAACGCGTTTCCGCAGAACGCGCGCGACTTCGAGTCGTGGTACGGACCGAGCGACTACGACGTGCGCCACCGCTTCACCACGAACTTCGTGTGGGCGCTGCCGCTCGGCAACAACATCATCGCGCGCGACTGGACGGTCTCTGGGATTTACACCAAACGCTCCGGACGTCCCTACACGGTGAATCAGAGTGGCAACAACGTGGGCACGAACATGACCGGTCTGCCGAACGTCGTCGGCGATCCGAAAGGTCCGGAGACGGTGGATCAGTGGTTCAACCTGGCGGCGTTTCAGGCCGTGCCGTCCGGCACGTTCGGCAACGAGCTGCGCAATCGCCTTACCGGTCCGGGGTTCCAGAACTTCGATCTCACGTTCCAGCGGCACATCCGCTTCAGTCAGCGCCTCGCGGCGACGCTGCGCTGGGACATCTTCAACGTCTTCGACACGGTCAATTTCGGCCTGCCGAACCGCAACATCAGCGATGCCGCGACGTTCGGCACGATCTCGAGCCTGTCGAGCGATCCGCGCATCATGCAGATCGCGGCGCGCTTCACTTTCTAGCGCCGCCGATCGGGTTCGGGGGTTCCGCGTTCCGGGTTCAGGGTTCGTTCTCGTTCTGGGTTCGAACTCTGAACCAGCACGAACTCTGAACCGCCGAACGCTGAACCGCCGAACGCTGAACCCAGAACCTCGAACCAGAACGAACGCTGAACCTGGAACCCTGAACTCCGAACCCATTCTGTGGCGAGATATACTGCGCGGTCATGACCGCATCTGACGATCGCTGGGACGTCATCGGCGTCGGCGCCAACTCCGTGGACTTCGTCAATCTGCTGCCGGGCTATCCTCAGCCGTTCGGGGCCTTTGCGAAGATGCAGATTCGCGATCGGCGCGTGCTGTGCGGCGGGCAGATGGCCACTGCGATGTGCACCTGCGCCAGCCTCGGCCTTCGCAGCAAGTACGTCGGCGTGTCAGGCACCGACGAGAACGGCCGCCGGATCCGCGCCGAGCTGACCAACCGCGACGTCGACATCACCGATCTCATCATCCGTGACGCCGAAAACCAGTTCGCGGTGATTCTCGTCGACGCCACGACTGGCGAGCGCATCGTGCTGTGGGATCGCGACGACCGCCTGCGCTTGCGCGAGCGCGAACTGCCGACCGACGCGCTGGCCGCCGCCCGCGTCGTCCACGTGGACGATGTGGACGACGACGCGGCGATTCGGGCGGCGAAAATCGCTCGCGCCGGCGGCGCGATCGTGACGAGCGACATCGACCGCCTGACGGATCGGACCGAAGAGCTGGTGGGCGCCGTCACGCACGCCATCTTCGCGCAGCACGTGCCGACGCACCTCACCGGCACGAACGACATCGAGCAGGCGCTGCGGATTCTCCGCAAGCGGCACGATCAAGTGCTGTGTGTCACGCTCGGCGAGCACGGCGCGATGATTCTCGACGGCGACCGCATCTACCAGGAGCCGGCGTTCAGCGTTCAGGCCGTCGATACGACCGGCGCGGGCGACGTCTTTCGCGGCGGCTTCATCTACGCACTCATCCATGGCCAGCCGATGGACCAGGCGTTGCGGACCGCCAATGCCGCCGCCGCAGTCAGCTGCACGCGTCTTGGCGCGCTGAACGGCGTGCCGACGCTCGACGAGGTCAACGCCCTCATCGCGTCCCGCAAGGTCAGCGTCTAGTGTCTCGACACGTCGATGGCTGACGGCCCGCCGATCCTCGAGATGCGGGGGATCCGCAAGGCATTTCCCGGTGTCGTCGCGCTCGACGGCGTCGACCTGACGCTGGAGGCGGGCGCCGTCCACATGCTGCTCGGCGAAAACGGCGCGGGGAAGTCGACGCTGATGAAGATCCTCAGCGGCGCGTACACCAAGGACGCCGGCGACATTCGGATCAACGGACGGGCTGTCGAGATCCGGAGCCCGCGCGACGCGCTGGCGCTCGGCATCCGCGTGATCTATCAGGAGCTCAACCTCGTTCCGCATCTCTCGGTCGCGGAAAACATCTTTCTTGGCGCGGCGCCGGTCCGGTGGGGCGGCTTCGTCGACTGGCACGAACTGTACGGTCGGACGTCGCGGCTGCTGGCCGATCTCGGAATGTCGCTCGATCCGCGCGCGCTGGTCTCGCGCCTCGGGATCGCGCAGCGGCAGATGGTCGAGATTGCCAAGGCGCTCTCCGGCTCCGCCTTCGCCAAGGCTTCGGTGGACCAGGCCGCCATCGCTGATCAATCGGCTTCCGTGCTTGTGATGGACGAGCCCACCTCGTCGCTGACGAGCCGCGAGGTGACGCAGCTCTTCGCGCTCATCCAGCGGCTGGCCGCGCGCGGCGTCGCGATCGTCTACATCACGCACCGCCTCGACGAAGTGTTTCGCATCGGTCACCGGATCACCGTCATGCGCGACGGCCGCGTGGTCGCGACCCGGCCGATTCAAGATGTGACCGTCCCCGAGCTGGTGCGGATGATGGCAAACCGCGACCTGGCCGACCATTTTCCCAAGATTCCCGTCGAACGCGGCACCGAGTTGCTCCGCGTCGAAAACGTTGGCGGTGGACCGCTCAGCGGCATCACGTTCTCGCTGCATGCTGGAGAGGTTCTTGGAATCGCCGGGTTGCTCGGTGCCGGCCGTACCGAGCTCGCACGGGTGGTCGCCGGCGCCGATCGGTGCCAGGAAGGCCGCATCCTCGTCCAGGGCCGCGAGGTCCGGTTCCGCGATCCAGAAGATGCGATTGCGCACGGCATCGGGCTGCTGCCGGAGGATCGAAAGGCGCAGGGGCTGGTGCCGGGCCTGACGGTCGCGCGAAACATCGCGCTGCCGCACGGCCGCCGATTGGCCCGGTTCGGGATACTGCCGCGACAATGCGAGACCGCGATGGCCGACCCGATCGTCGCCGAACTGCGCGTCAAGGCCACGTCCACGCAGCCGGTCCGGCTGCTGAGCGGCGGCAACCAGCAGAAAGTCGTGCTCGGCAAGTGGCTCGCCGGTGACGTTCGCATTTTCATCTTCGACGAACCCACGCGCGGCGTCGACGTCGGCGCCAAGGTCGAGATCTACAATCTGATGAACCGCCTCACGGCGCGCGGCGCGGGCATCATCATGATCTCCTCGGAGCTGCCGGAGCTGCTCGGCATGAGCGACCGGATTCTCGTCATGCACCGCGGACGGCTGCGGGCAGAGATCGCCGCTGCGGACGCCACCGAGGAGCGCGTCCTCAGCGCCGCGCTGGGACTCGCCCATTCAGGGCAGGCCAGTTGATCGTCCCGGCCCGTCAGTTCGGAACGCTCGTCGGACTGCTGGCGCTGTGCGTCATCCTGTGGATCCTGACGCCGTACTTCATGACGGTGTCGAATCTGCTGAACGTCGCCGAGCAGACCAGCATCAACGCCATCGTCGCCGTCGGGATGACCTTCGTTATCCTGTCGGGTGGTATCGACCTCTCGGTGGGTTCGATCGTTGCGCTGTCGGGAGTCGTACTGGGCACGTCGCTTCAGGCCGGGCATTCCCTGGCGGTCGCGCTGCCGCTGTCACTGGCGGCCGGGTTGCTGTGCGGCCTCGCAAACGGCGCGCTCGTCAGCTGGGGAGGGCTGCCCCCGTTCATCGTGACGCTCGGTACGATGAGCATTGCCCGCGGCGCGGCCCTCCTCTTCACGGAAGGGCGGCCGGTTTCAGGGTTCGATCCGTCGTTTCGCGTGCTCGCGACCGGGCGTGTCGGTTTCGTACCGGCTCCAGTCATCGAGACCACGATGGTCTACGCGGCGGCGCATTTCGTGCTGGCGCACACGACGTTTGGCCGCTACGTCTACGCAATCGGCGGCAACGAGGAAGCGACACGGCTGTCGGGCGTGTCGGTCAGGTTTCACAAGACGATGATCTACGGGGTGTCTGGCCTGATGAGCGCCCTCGCGGCGGTCATCCTGACGGCGAGACTCAACTCGGCGCAGCCGATCGCTGGAATGATGTACGAACTGGATGCGATCGCCGCCACGGTTATCGGCGGCACCAGCCTGATGGGGGGCGATGGCACCCTGTCCGGCACGCTGGTCGGCGCGCTGATCATGGGTGTGCTGCGTAACGGGCTCAACCTGCTCGGCGTCTCGTCGTTTCTCCAGCAGATAGTGATTGGCGCGGTCATCGTTGTCGCGGTGTTGATCGACACTGTGTTGAAGCGGAAGAACCGCACGTAACGCCGCCCTTTCAGGGCCACGAACGGTGGAACGATATGAAAAGAACCATTGCGCTCGCCCTGACTGCCGCTGCGCTGTCCGCATCGTGCAACCGCGGTGCGACGACAGGAAACGCCGGCACATCCAAGCCAACGGTGGCGCTGGTGCTGAAGACGTTGAATCACCCGTTCTTCGTCGACATGCGCCGCGGCGCCCAAGAAGCCGCCGACCGGTTGGGTGTGACGCTGCAGGTGCAGGCGGCGGAGCGGGAAATCGACGTCGAGAAGCAGATGCAGATCGTCGAGAACATGATTCAGACCGGCATCCAGGCGCTCTGCATCACACCCAGCGGCTCGCGGGAGATCGTCTCGGCTCTCGTGAAGGCAAAGGACGCCAAAGTGCCGATCATCGTCGTCGACACCCGCGTGGACGCCAAGGCTGCGGCGGACGCGGGCGTCCGCACTGAAACGTTCGTCGGATCCGACAACTACGAGGGCGGCAAGCTCGCCGGCGAATACCTGATCAAGGTCACCGGCGGCAATGCCCGTGTCGGGATCCTCGAAGGGATCCCCGGCCATGAAACCGGCGACTCGCGCATGCATGGATTCCGCGACGCCGTCAAAGGCTCGCCGGGCATCACCATCGTGGCGTCACAGCCCGCGAACTGGGAGCGCGACCAGGGCTTCAACGTATTCCAGAACATGCTCCAGGCGCATCAGGACATCGACAGCGTGTTCGCCTGCAGCGACCTGATGGCGCTCGGAGCCATCGAAGCCATCGCCGCGGCCGGCAAGACCGGCCGGATCCGCGTGATCGGCTTCGACGCCCTGGACGACGCGAAGAAGGCGATTGCCGCGGGGACGATGGAAGCGTCGGTGGCGCAGTTCCCGTCGGAAATGGGCCGCGTGGCCGTGGAGAGTGCCGTGAAAGTCATCCGGGGCGAGACGGTGCCGCCTGATATCAAGGTGAAGCTCGAGCTTGTGACCAAGGACAACGTGAAATGACCACCGCTCGCAAAGGACGTCTGGCAGTTGGATTGATCGGCGTCGGCCGCCTGGGCCGCGTCTATGCACGGGACCTCGCCGGCCGGATTGCCGAGACGCGGCTGGTGGCCGTTGCCGACCCGGTTGGAACGCTGGCGCAGGAAGTCGCGGCTGAATTCGACGTCCCGCGGCACTACACGGATCCCCAGGCACTCATCGACGATGCGGCGGTCGAAGCCATCGTCATCGTCAGCCCGACCGACACGCACCGGCAGCTCGTCATCGCGGCGGCGCAGCGGGGCAAGCCGACCTTCTGCGAGAAGCCGCCGGCGCTCTCGCTCGACGAGATCGCGGCGATGAAGGGGGCGATCGCGAAGTCCGGCATCTTCTTCCAGATGGGATTCATGCGGCGGTTCGATTCCGGCTACGCCGCCGCGAAGAAGCAGATCGAAGGCGGGCGGATCGGCACGCCGCTGGTCTTCAAATCAACATCGCGCGATCCGTTCAGGCCGAGCCTCGAGTACGCGAATCCCAAGAGCAGCGGCGGCATGCTGATCGACATGGGCATCCACGACTTCGATCTGGCGCGCTGGTTCATGGGCGACGTGAAGACGGTGGCGACGATCGGCGCGACGATCGCCTACCCCGAACTCATGACAGTAGGAGATATCGATAACGCGGTGGCCAGCCTGACCTTCACCAGTGGCAAGATCGGCGTCGTCGATCTCAGCCGAAGCGGCATCTACGGCTACGACATCGCGACGGAGATTCTCGGCCTCGAAGGCACGTTGAAGATCGGATACCTTCGCGAGACCCCGGTGATGGTGCTGACGAAGAACTCCGTGACGCACGACACGGTCCCGTACTTCATGGAGCGTTTCCGCGACGCGTATACGACGCAGCTGCAGAACTTCGCGCAGAACGTGCTCCAGGATCGGCCGGCGCCGATCACGATTGACGATGGGCTGGAGGCGCTCAGAATCGGAGTGGCCGCGACCCGTGCCCACGAGACGCAGAAGCCGGTGATGGTCGCCGACATTCAGTGATGGCCTGGCTGTTCGCGCTGCTCGCGTCGCTCGTAGGCCAGTCGGCGCTGCCGACCGAATCGCTCAATCGCTTCCTCTACGTGGAGTCGCCGTCCGAGGTCGTGGTGACGGTGCGCGCGGGTTGCACGGGCTGTGGCTGGGGAGAAAGCGGCCGGGAAGCCGCCGCGCTGCGCGTGCTGGTCAACGGCAAGTACTCACAGCACATCCTCCTGTACCGGGGTGAAGCGCCGGCGGATTACCGCATCGCGCTCGGGATGTACTCGCCGGGCCGCTATCGCCTCACCATCGAGCGCGATCCGGCGCTGAGTGCGCGGGCGGCCGGGCGCGTGTCGATTGACATCCCGCGCATCGATTACCTCGCCAAGGGCAAGTCATCCGACTACACCGCCCAGTCGATGGCCCCGATTCTGTACGCGCGCGCGAACACGGTGGGCGCGTTCACCGACGTGCCGCTGTTGATGTGGTATGAGATGGAAACGACGTCGCGCGGGTGGCGGTTGCGTTATTCGGTTGTCTTCTCGAACGAGGATGGCGGCACCGCGACCGACAGGTTGATGGCGACGTGGGGGCGCACGACGGACATCGAGTATGTCTACGGCGTGGAAGTCGACGACCACGATCAGATTCTCGCGGAGGAATTTCAAGGTCCCGGCCACGAGGTGCCGCCGTTCAAAGGGCGCCACGAAGGCGGTCATCCATTGCTGTGGGTGTCGACTGACAACAACATGGTCAGCGAGTCGGGCACGACGCAGGTGCGCTATGCGCCGGCCGTGGAGCGGTTCGACCTTGCCAACCAGTCGCGCGAAGCGGTGATGGATCGGCATGCCTGGACCTACACCGTGGCGGCGCAAGAGATGACGCGCGAGGGAAAGATCGTGGCCGATGCGCCAGCGGGATCGGGCAAGATTCCCGATCTCCGCCGCTACGTCCACGTCGAGGCGTGTACGGAGCTCGAGAATGCCGCGGTCGCGTTTTCGATCCGAGCGGCGGACAGCACTGGAACCCCGCGATGGTACGACTCCGACCGCGGCCTCAACGAGTTCCGGATCGTGCGCAGCGGGTGTTTCAGGGGTGCCGTGCCGCTGCCAGCATCGGCCGGACGGCCGGAGGCGGTTCGGTTTCGTGCGTTCTCCCGCGCGCAACGAGGCGCGGCGCCGGCGCCGTCGTCGGTCGTGTTGACGCGCGTCAACAGCGTCTTTTCCCTTGACGAGCGGTATCAGCCCGGCCAGTCGCTCTTCTCGTGGATCGGGTCGATCGCGCTGCCGGTCGACGGCGACTGGCGCGAGCTGGCTTTCTGATGCGTGTAGTCGGTAGTCGAGAGTCGGTAGTCGGGAGTCGAGTCAGTAGTCGCTAGTCTCGTCAGTAGTCGCTAGTCTCGTCGGGAGTCGCTAGTCTCGTCGGGAGTCGCTAGTCACACGGTACTAGACTACCGACTCTCGACCAGACTACTGACTCCTGACTAGACAACCGACTCACGACTACTGACTATCGACTAGAGGTGCGACGTTGCTGATGATGTACTCCGCGACGTCGCCGCGGCGGCTTGCCTTCGAATTGATCGCGCGCCGCGCGGGTACGCGGTGCGCGCGGAGTCCCGCGCGGCGCGCCGCCCGGTTCATCTCGTACAGCTCGCTGATGATCGGAGCGGTCGAATTGCTCACGATCACGTGACAGCCGCGGCCGGCCAGCTCGATGGCAGTCTGCTGCAGCCGCCGCTGGTCGTCGCTCGAAAACCGGCTGGCGGTATAGCTGGTGAAATTGGCTGTGTCGCTGACCGGCGCATAGGGTGGATCGAAGTAGAGCAGGTCGTGCCGCTGCGCGTGCTCGAGCGCCAGCTCGAATCCGCCGTAGCGGATGTTCACGCCGGGCGCCCCGATGATGGACGCGACGGCGCGAAGATTATCCGCATCGCAGATGCGTGGATTGGCGTAGCGTCCTGCCGGGACGTTGAACTCGCTCCGCGAATTCAACCGGAACAGGCCGTTGAAGCCGGTGCGATTCAGGTAGATGAACATGGCGGCCAGGGCCGGCGGGTAATCTTCGATCGCGACGCTCGGACTGGTCCCGAAGTGTTCGCTGCGTTGCGGGTTGAAGAGCGTGTCCCGCACGCGATAGAAATGCGTCTGTGGCGACTCTCGATGCTGACGCTCGTGATCGGCAAGCGCGGCGATCACGTCGTCCGCGCGTGCGCCGACGGCGCAATAGCAGCCGAGCAGATCGCGGTTGAGATCCGTAAGCCAGGCAGTGTGCAGCGCAATGTTCTTGCGGGCCGCCAGATCGAAGAACAGCGCGCCGCTGCCCAAGCACGGCTCGAAGTACTGCTCGAACCCCGGCGGGACGAATCTGCGCAGCTGAGGGAGCAGCTGCCGCTTGCCCCCGGCCCATTTCAGAAACGGGCGCGCCGGATCAGGAGCGCTGGCCGCGCGCGCGGCCGCTCGCGAGAAGGCGGTGGCCAAAGGTGATCATTGATCGTATCACGCGACCCACCGACCCACCGACGACGCCGCGGCGATCAGCCGTAGGTGTTCCAGACGCGGGTCAGGTAATCCCCAATCGTCAGCACGAACATGATCCCGAGCCAGAAGATGCTGCCAAGCACGACGACCCAGGTGAGGCGCGTGCTGTATTTCACGTGCATGAAGAACAGGACGACCAGCGTCGCCTTGATGACCGCGATCGTTAATGCCACGACGGTATTCAGGCGGCCGAGGTCGAAGAAGGCGATCTGCACCGTCAGGTAGGTGCCGAGCATGAGGATGCCGAAGATCGTGTAGTAAACGCGCTTCGGCAGAATGTGGTCAGTCACGGTCCATGCCGTCCGATGAGGTATAGCAACGGAAACAGGAAAATCCAGACGATGTCGACGAAGTGCCAGTACAACCCGCTGATTTCGACAGGGCTGTAATAGTCCTCGGTGATGATGCCGCGCCACGTCCACCGGAACATCACCAGCATGATGCCGATGCCGATGATCATGTGCAGCGCGTGCAGACCGGTCATGATGAAGTACAGCGAGAAAAACAACTGCGCGTGGCGGAAGTATTCCCGCTCGAACTGAAATCCCGGGCCGGGCACATGGTGCTCTTCGAACTTGTGGTAGTACTCCACGCTCTTGATGCCCAGGAATGCCACCCCGAGCACCATTGTCGCCACCAAGAACCACAGCACCAGCTTCCGCTGACCCAGTTGCGCGGCGTGCACGGCCAGCGCCATGGTCAAACTGCTCGTGATCAGGACGACGGTGTTGATCGTGCCGAGCGTGACGTCCAACTCGTGACTCGCGACGGCGAACGCCTCGGGATACCAGGCGCGGTAGATGGCATACGTGAGGAACATGCCGCCGAAGAACAGCACCTCGGTAACGAGGAACACCCACATGCCGAGCGTGGCCGCCTCTTTCTGCTGCCCGAGGCTGTCGAAATGGTGCGCGAGCGACGGATGGTGCGCGTGATGCGCCGCTTCAGGCAACATGGCCCTCCACCGGGGCGCCGTAGTCGTACGCCTCCCATGTCACCACCGGGGTCTCCGCGAAGTTTTCCGTCGGCGGCGGAGAGGTCGTCGTCCACTCGAGTCCGACCGCCCCCCACGGGTTCGAACCGGCCAGCCGCCCGTAGCGCAGCGACCACATCAGGTAAATCATCGGGATCAGATAGCCGACGCCGAGAATCGACGCGCCCGCGGAGGACAACACGTTCAGGACCTGAAACTCCGGCGGGTAGGCGTGATAGCGGCGCGGCATGCCCAGATAACCCACGATGAACTGCGGGAAGAACGTCAGGTTGAAGCCGATGAAGATGATGCCGGCGCTGATCCGCGCCAGCGTTTCGTTGTAGAGACGGCCACTGATCTTCGGCCACCAGTAGTGCAGGCCGCCGAGATATCCCATGATGGTGCCGCCGACCATGATGTAGTGGAAGTGCGCGACGATGAAGTAGGTGTCGGTCACATGGACGTCGAGACCGACCGAGGCGAGGAACAGTCCTGTGAGCCCGCCGATCGTGAAGAGGCCGATGAAGCCGATGGCATAGAGCATCGGCGTGTCCCACGAAATCGAGCCCTTGTACATCGTCGCGGTCCAATTGAAGACTTTGACCGCCGAGGGAATCGCGACCAGGAAGCTCAGGATTGAAAACACAAGAGCCCCATAGACCGACTGGCCGGCCACGAACATGTGGTGGCCCCACACCAGGAACCCCAGCACCGCGATGCCGACGCTCGCGAACGCGACGAAGCTGTAGCCGAACACGGGCTTCCGGCAGAAGGCCGCAACCAGCTCGCTGATGACGCCCATCGCGGGGAGCACCATGATGTAGACAGCCGGATGAGAGTAAAACCAGAAGAGGTGCTGGAACAGCACCGGGTCGCCGCCCAGGGTCGGATCGAAGAAACCGAAATGAAAGACGCGCTCGGCCGCGACCAGCAGGATGGTGATCGCCAGCACCGGCGTGCCGAGGACCATGATCAGGCTCGTCGCATAGGTCGACCATAGGAACAGCGGCATGCGGAACCAGGTCATGCCCGGCGCGCGCATACGGTGGATCGTGACGATGAAATTGAGGCCGGTGAGAATCGACGAGAACCCGGTCACGAAGATCCCGAGCGCGGCGGGAACGACCTGGCTCGTGGAGGAGACGGTGCTGAACGGCGTGTAGAACGTCCACCCGGTGTCGAGACCGCCGGTGACGATCGCGTAGGTGGTGAACGCCGCGCCCACCATGTAGATGTACCAGCTCGCGAGATTCAGCTTCGGAAAGGCGAGGTCCTTCGCTCCGATCATGATCGGGACGAGAAAGTTCCCGAGGACTGATGGGATGGCCGGGATGAGGAAGAAGAACACCATCATCACGCCGTGCATCGTGAACAGCTTGTTGTAGGTCTCGTCCGTGACGAGATCGCCAACCGGCGTCGCCAGCTCGAGCCGAATCACGACGGCGAACGCGCCGCCGATGAAGAAGAAAAAAGTCACGCCAGCCAGGTACAGCAGGGCGATTCGCTTGTGGTCCCGTGTGAACAGCCACGACGCGATGCCGTAGCCATCGTTCAAGTAGTGGCGCGGTGGAAGGATGACGGTAGCCATGGGTTATCGGGGCTGCACCTGCGGCAGCTGATGCAGCGACTTCACGTACTCGATCAGCTCGAGCAGTTGCTCCTCAGTGACCAGCCCCTGGAACGTCGGCATGATCGGCTGGAATCCCGAAGCGATTTTCGCGGCCGGCTGGAGAATCGATTCGCGGACGTACGCCTCGTCGACGGTCAGTGCCTCGCCGTTCTGGAGCGTCACGGTCTTGCCGAACAAACCTTCGAGCACCGGTCCGCGGCCCTGCGCGTCCGGGCGATGACAGGTGTTGCAGGCGAGATCCTGAAACAGCTTCGCGCCCGCCGAGGCGAGCGACCCTTCCGACGCGCCGCCGCTCAGCCACGTCTGGTACTCGCTCGGCTCCATGACGACGACCTGCCCGATCATGCCCGAGTGCTTCGTGCCGCAGTACTCGGCGCAGAACAGGCGGTAGCGCCCTGGTTTCGTCGACTGAAACCACAGGTGCGTATAGCGTCCGGGCACGACGTCGGCCTTGATGCGAAAGGCCGGAACGAAGACATCGTGAATGACGTCCTCGGACGTCATGATCAGCTTCACCGGCCGTCCCACCGGCACGTGCAGTTCGTTGATTTCGCGCTGGCCGTCGAGATGCTGGAACTTCCACATCCACTGCTTGCCGACCACGTAGATGTTGATCGTTTCGTCGGGCGGACGCGACATCGCGAAGAACACACTCGCGCCCCAGACGAAGATGACCATCGTGATGAGCAGGGGTACGATGGTCCACGTGAGCTCGAGCGCGAGACCGCCGTGGATCTCCGAGCCGACGCTGTCGGCAGCGCGCCGCCGGTACTTCACGGCATAAAAGACAATCAGGCCGGCGATCAGTAGCGAAAAGAAGAACGAGAGGGCGAGGAGAAAGAAGTAGAGCGCGTCGACGCGGCTCGCCATCGTCGAGGCGGATTCGGGAAAAAGCGGTGTTCCAGACCACATACGCGGGTTCTAGGTTCCTGGTTCCTGGTTCAGGGTTCGGTTCGGGGTTCGACGCTCGCGGCGCAGCATGACCACGATGAATCCGCCGAGCGCGAGGGCCGTCGCCGCGCCCGCGATGCGCATCGCGCGCAGGATCGCGACGCCGTAGCGGCCGGTCATCGGGTCGTAGTGATAGCAATACAGCAGCAATGCGTCGACCGAGGTTCCCACTTTGCCCGCGGAGGCCTCGACGAGGGCCAGCCGGAGATCGCGTGGGCCGTACTCGATCCCGAACAGGTACCGCGCCATCCGGCCGTCGGGCGTCAGGACGATGATGCCGGTCGGGTGCGCGAACTGCTTCGTTTCCGGATCCCAGGCATAACGGAACCCTGCGGCCTTGGTCAGCCGGTCGATTGACGGCTGATCACCAGTGAGAAAGTGCCAGCCGGCGGCGGCGCCGGCGCGTTTGTAGCGCTCGAGGTATCCGGCTTTCTTGGCGGCCGCGGCCGCGGGCGTGTCGCGCGGATCGATGCTGACCGTCACGATTTCGAAATCCGCGCCCGGATCGAGCGACAACACCTTCAGTGCGCTGGACAGTCCGTTGATGGCCAGCGTGCAGAGCATCGGGCAGTCGTAATAGGCGAACACCAGAACGACCGGCCGCCTGCCAAAATACTCGCCAAGCTGGACTGCGCGTCCCTGCTCGTCCCGAAGTGGCGTGTCGAGCGGCAGGTGCTCATCGAGGCGCTGGTCGAATCCAATCTCGCGCAGCGCCTGCGGTACCTGCGACGACGGCGTACCCGACTCGCGTTTAAAGCCCGCACTCGCGGGTCCGTCAACCATCTGCCCGTGCGCGCTGCGCACAAAGGACACAGAGGTTACAAAGGACACAAAGAAAAGAAAGGCGGTCCTTGTCATGGCTTTGGACCCGTCCTTGTGGGCAACCCGCGTTCCACCGTCAACCGCATCGCCTCGTTGATGGGAATTCGCACGATGCCCGCGTTCCGGTCCACCCACCCATAACTGGAGAGCAGCTCGTCTTCGCTCACGCGGAGCTCGCGCAGGTCCTCGCGTGGCGCGGTCTGCAGCCGCGGCTCCGGTGGCATGCGCTCGCCCTGAGAAACCGCGAGCGGGTATTCCGGCGGCACGCGCTGCGCCTCACGCGAGGCGAAATACTGGAACAAGAGCCACACCATGAAACTGGCGCCGATGCCGACGACGATGAGGCCGACGCCGAAGCCGAGAATGGCCCGGATGTTGACGTCGCTCGTCTCGTGATGGACGTCGGAGTGCTCGTCCGCACCGTGAGGTGCGCCGCCGTGATGTGGAAGGTGCAGTTCCGCCATGACTAGTGGGCCTCCCGTGGCGGGGCGCCGCGCTCGATGATGCGGCCAAGCGTTTCGTCGAACTCCGGATCGTGAACGGGAAGAATCGCGCGGCCGCGCAGCTGCCGGACGAAGCAGCCGAGCCATATCGACCCGAGCGTCAACGGCAACACCACATCGAGCCAGCTGACCGCGATACCCGCCGGGTGAAACTCCGGCGCGATGAGCCAGAACAAATCGAGCAGCCGCACGATCAGCACGGCGATCGCGACTTTGACCAGCATCTCTGGATCCCGCTTGACGGCCCTGGACAGCAACAGCACGAACGGCACCGCGAAATGAAACAGAACGAGCAGCGTGCCGACCCATCGCCATCCGGTCTGGAGGCGGTGGGTGTACCACGTGATTTCCGCGGGCAGGTTGCCCGACCAGATGATCAGGTACTGCGAAAACGAGAAGTAGGCCCACAGCATCACGAACGCGAGCAGGAGGTTGCCCAGGTCGTGGAAATGGGCCGCGACGACGATCCGATCGAGCGGCGGCCGCCGGCTGAGCCAGACCAGCGCCACGATGAGAAAGGCGAGAGCCGAGAGGCCCTGTCCGCCCATGATCAACACGCCGTAGATCGTCGAGAACCAGTGCGGCTCGAGCGACATCAGCCAGTCGAATGCCGCAAACGTAATCGTCAGCCCGTAGGCGAGCAGGCCGCCGGCGCTCAACTGCTGCATCCGCCTGGCGATGCGTGGGTCGGGATTGCGATCCTGCTCCAGCGACCACGCGTTCAGGAAGTACGACAGCCCGTTCCAGACGAGGAAGTACAACGCCGCTCGCGCCAGGAAGAACGGCGTATTCAGGTACAGCTGCTTGTGGCGCAACACCTCGTCGTGCGCGACCAGGTCGGCGTTGGTCCACGGATACAGCCGCGACATGCCGAGCGCGATCGGCAGGAATAGCCACGTCATGACCGGCAGCACGCGCGCGGCCGCGCCTATCGGCCGGCGGATGACCACACCCCAGGCGCCGCCGGACAACTGGTGCACCATGCCGAGCGCGAGCGACCCGAGCGTCACGCCGAGGCACAGCATGTACGCCATCAGGTACGACTGCATGAACTGCGTGACGTTCAGGAACGCGCCCCCGAGCGACACCACCGCGCCAAGGGCCCCGGCCAGCAGCAACGTTCGCTGATGACGCGCCAGCTCTGGAATCGCGGCGTCAGCCGTCTCAGTGAGAGGCATCAGCGGATCCTGTCCCGCTCTCCAGCTGGAACGTCGGCGAGCGTGGCGTGCTCGCTGAGCTGGAGCGCGCGGATGTACGCGACGATCGCCCACCGATCGGCAGCGGCTATCTGCGACGCGTAGTCGGGCATGGCGCCGAACCCGTTGGTGATGACGTCGAAGAAGTGTCCGACGGGCGCCTCGCGGAGGCGGTCCTGGTGATACGACGGCGGACGGCGATAGCCCCGGCGCACGACCATCCCGTCGCCCTGACCGGTACGCCCGTGACAGGGCGAGCAAAAGATGTCGAAGCGCTCCCGGCCGCGGGCCAGCACGCGCGCGTCGATCGGGAACGGAAAGGCGGTCGCGTCTTCCTTGCCGACTCTTCCCGTATACAACAGTGCGTCGTCGCGCAGGTGTCCGCGCGCAACCGTTCCCTCCACGAGCGGGCGCGCGGACCGGCCATCGCCGAAGAACGTCGATTCGCGAAGCGGGACGTACTTCGGTTGGTCGTGCATGTCCTGGCGGCATGCGGAAACCACGATCAACGCAAAGCACGCAAAGATCGCAAAGAAGAATGGCTTTGCGGCCTTCGCGGCCTTTGCGTTCAACGTGATCTCAGTCGGCGACAGTGGACACCTCCCGCGGACCGAGGGTCGTCAAGAACTCGCGCGTCCCTTCGAGGTCGAATTTCGGGTCGGCGGCCTCGATGCAGAGGAAGAAACGGTTCCGGCTCGCCAGCGCGAAACGGGGTACGTTGAATACCGGGTGATACGGCTGCGGCAGGCCGTTCAGCGCCAGCATGCCCAGCACCGCGGAGAGCGCGGCGACGAGAATCGTGCACTCGAAGGTCACCGGGATGAACGCCGGCCAACTATGCAGCGGCTTTCCGCCGACGTTCAACGGATACGCGATCACCGACGACCAGTACTGTAGGCCGTAGCCGCCGAGGCAGCCGCAGAGTCCGCCGATGAGCACGATCAGCGGCAGCCTCGTATGGCCCTCGCCGAGCGCATGGTGCAGCTCTTCGATCGGAAACGGCGAGTACGCGTCCATGCGCCGATAACCGGCGCCGTACGCGCGCTCGGTGGCCGTCACCAGCGAGGTCGGATCGTCGAACTCGGCCATCAGGCCGTGGATGACGCCGGCTTTCATTCGTTCACCTTCGCTTCAGGCAGAATCGTGCGCATCTCGAAGATCGAGATCATCGGCAGGAAGCGCAGGAACAGGAACAGCAGCGAGACGAAGAGGCCAATCGTCCCGAGAAACGTGGACCAGTCCCAGAACGTCGGCTGATACAGGCCCCACGCCGACGGCAGGTAGTCGCGATGCAGGCTCGTCACGATGATGACGAAGCGCTCGAGCCACATGCCGACGTTCACGATCAGCGAGATGACGAACAGTGCGAAGACGTTGATGCGGATCCGCTTCAGCCACAATGCCTGTGGCACGACGACGTTGCAGAAGATCAGCAGCCAGTAGGCGAACGCGTACGGGCCGGCGAGGCGGTTGAGCGGCACGAACCCTTCGTACTTGTCGGCGCTGTACCAGGCGATGAACGCCTCGGTCAGGTAGCCGTATGCCACGATCAGACCCGTCACCAGCATCACCTTGGCCATGTTCTGCAGGTGGCGCATGGTGATGAAGTCTTCGAGCTTGTAGACCGCCCGAATCGGAATCGCGAGCGTCAGCACCATCGCGAAGCCGGAATAGATCGCGCCCGCCACGAAGTAGGGCGGGAAGATCGTCGTGTGCCAGCCAGGCAGGATCGAGACCGCGAAGTCGAAGCTGACGACCGTGTGCACCGAGACGACGAGCGGCGTGGCGAGACCGGCGAGCAGGAGATACGCCGTCTCGTAACGATGCCAGTGGCGGGCCGAGCCGCGCCAGCCCATGGCGAGCATCCCATAGATCACGCGTCCGACGCGGGACTGCGACCGATCGCGCAGCGTGGCGAGGTCGGGAATCAGACCGACGAACCAGAAAAGCAGCGAAACGGTCGCATAGGTCGAGACGGCGAACACGTCCCAGATGAGCGGGCTGCGGAACTGGGGCCAGACGTTCATCGCGTTGGGATAGGGAAGCAGCCAGTACGCCAGCCACGGACGCCCCGTATGGAACAGCGGGAAGATGCCCGCGCAGGCCACCGCGAACAGCGTCATCGCTTCGGCAAAGCGATTGATCGAGGTCCGCCAGGTCTGCTTCAGTAACAGCAGGATGGCCGAGATCAGCGTCCCGGCGTGCCCGATGCCGATCCACCACACGAAATTCGTGATGTCGAATGCCCAGCCGATGGGGATGTTGTTGCCCCAGATGCCGATCCCCTTCACCACCAGGTAACTGAGCGAGACGAACAGCAGCAGCGTGAAGAGAAAGGCAACGCCGAATCCCGCGTACCACCCAAGCGGCGTCTTTCGCGCGAGAACGATCGCGCTGATTTTGTCGGTGACCGAGCCGAACGTGTAGCCCGGGGCGATGACCGGCGGCGTGCCGGTGCCGGCGACGGCGTGCAGCGGATCGTCGATGTCCGACATCGCCTTAGGCCCCCAGCTCCGGGTTGACGTTCCGGACTGCCGCGAGGTAGGTCGTTCTCGGACGTGTGTTCAATTCGCCGAGAAGTGAGTAGTTGCGCTCTTCAGCTTTCAGCTGCGCCACGCGGCTTGCGGGATCGTTCAGGTTGCCGAAGACAATCGCATCGGCGGGACACACCTGTTGGCAGGCCGTCACGATCTCGCCGTCGCGAATCGGCCGGTCCTGTTTTTCCGAATCGATCTTCGCCGCGTTGATCCGCTGCACACAGTACGTGCATTTCTCCATCACGCCGCGGCTCCGCACAGTGACGTCGGGGTTCCGCACCAGCTTGAGGCTGGGCGTGTTCCAGTCCTGATAGAGCAGGAAGTTGAATCGCCGGACTTTGTAGGGGCAGTTGTCCGAGCAGTAGCGGGTGCCGACACAGCGGTTGTACACCATGTCGTTCAGCCCTTCGTGGCTGTGCGCCGTCGCGCCGACCGGACAGACCACCTCGCACGGCGCGTTCTCGCACTGCATGCACGGAACGGGCTGGAAATAGGTTTCCGGATTCTCCGCCGGCCCCCGGTAGTACGTATCGATGCGCAGCCAGTGCATCTCGCGGCCGCGAAGGACCTGGTCCTTGCCGATCACCGGAATGTTGTTTTCCGCCTGGCAGCCGATGACGCAGGCGTTGCAGCCGATGCAGGCGTTGACGTCGATCGCCATACCCCATTTGTAGCCGTCGTATTTGTAGTCGGTGTAGAGCGTCAGTGTCTTCGGCGGCGTTTCGTCCCCTTCGTGGACGATCTTGGGATCGTGGGTATACTCCTCGAGCGTGACCGCGCGGACCATGCCGCGCCCGTCCATCAGATGGTGGTACTGCACGCACGCCAGTGCCGCGCGTTCGCCGGTTAGCGTGATTTCTGCGCCGGCCCCGAATGACCAGGCGGACGACGTGCGAATGGCGTTGGCATTGAAGCCGGCGCCATTCCCGACACGGCCGGCGCGCGTGCGGCCGTAGCCGACGTGTACGGTGACGCAGTCATCAGGATGGCCCGCCACAGTGAACAGCGTGCCGCGCACCGAGCGTCCCTCGAACTTGAGATCGACCACATCGCCGATGATTTGGCCGTGCTCGCCGCCCTGATATGCCGGGTACTGGTTGCCCTTCAGGCGCTGGGCGGTCGCCGGACTGACGAACACCGCGTTGTCCCACGTCAGCCTCGTGATCGGCTTGGGCAACTCCTGGAGCCAGCCGTTGTTGGAGAAACGGCCGTCGAGGACGCACGGATCGTTCCTGAACGAGATCTCGAGACCCCCTCGCGCGGTCTGGCTTCCGCCTTCGCCGCCTTGCGGCCTCGGCGCGAGAGGTGCACCAGATCCCACAGCGGCGGCTGCATCCGCGGCGACCGAGACATTCACCGAGGGCTCCGGCGGACGGTCGACAACGCCGTCGTGGAGCCAGCGCCGCCAGACGAGGTCGGCACCGTCCGTCGCGGCAGGCACGTTCCAATGACCGCGGACGATGTCGTAACCCGATCGCTCCGGCCGGTCGCCAAGCGCGGCGAGGAATTCATGCGCGGAACGTCCGCTGTAGAGCGGCGCGATCAAGGGCTGGACGATCGAGACCGTCCCCTCGTCGCCGCGGGCGTCGCTCCAGGCTTCGAGGAAGTGCGTCTCGGGAATCTGCCACTGACACAGCGCTGACGTCTCGTCGTCGTAAAGACTCAAGTGCGCGCGCAGCTGGACCTTCGCCATCGCGTCGGCGAAACGCAGATCGACCGGCGCGGTATATACCGGATTGCCGCTGACGATCAGCAGCAGATCGACCTTGCCGGCGTCCATGTCGACGACGAGGTCGCGCAGGGAGTCGAGCTGATTCACCGGCTCGGCTTCGATCGGCGCCGTGTGGACGACGGTCTTGCCGACGTTGCCAAGCGCCTGATTCATCGCGTGCGCGAGGGCATGGACCGCTGGCGGTTGCCCGTCACCGGCGATGACGAGGCTGCGCCCGCGATGGGCGAGCAGGTCCTTGGCAACGGCGTCGGTCCACTTCTGGATTGAGTCCGACCGATCCACCTTCGCGCTGCGCGCTTCGGTGGACACGCCCGACCCACTTGACCTACCCGACCCAATCGCGCGAGCGATCTGACGCGCGAGCCCCTCGATCTCGCTCGGTTTCAGCGGCAGGCGATGGTCGGCGCGAGCACCGGTGGAGGTCGGCATGCACTCCGCGACGTAGAGCCGGTTCATGCGATCGGCCGGCACGGGATGCCGCCGCGCCGCGAATGCCCGCGCATAACGCAGCGAGCCGGGCCCACAGCCGAGGAAGTCCGCATCAAGAGACAGGATGACGTCGGCCTGTTCGAGGCGGTACTGCGTGTCGACGTTGCTGCCGAACGCCAGCCTCGCGCCGGCGTGTGCGTACTCGCGGCCGGCGCCATCCCATTGATGCCATTTCGCGGCCGGGAATCGCGCGAGCACCTCGCGGATCTGCGCCGCCAGCGTCGGGGAATTGATCGACTCGGTCAGCAGACGGATGCCGGCGCCTTTGAGCGGTTGCTGTGCCGTAACCGCCGCGCGGATCGCGGCGAGAAACGCCGACCACGGACGAATCTCGCCGAGGTTGGTCAGCGTCTGGGAGCGATCGGGATCGTACAGTCCGAGGATTGCGGCCTGTGCGTAGATGTCGGTCGCGCCGAAGCTGCTCGGGTGGAGCGGGTTGCCCTCGATCTTCGTCGGCCGCCCTTCGTGGCTTTCGACGAGCAGCCCGATTGCCGTACCGCCGAGCGGCATCGCCGTCGCGAAGAACATCGGCTTGCCCGGAATCAGTTCTTCGGGCTGGCGGACGTACGGGACGATCTTCTCGGTCGGCTGGCGCGTGCACGCCGTGACGCCGGCGAGCGCCATCGAGGCGCCCATCAGCTTGAGGAACGTCCGCCGCGCGACTGGGTCGGTGATCGCCTCGATCTCTGACGGAAACTCGTTGTAGAGGTGTTCCTGGAAGGCCGGGTCGCCGGCTCGCTCCTCGAGTGTCCTCCAGAACTCCGCTTGCTGTCGGGATTCGGGATTCGGGATTCGGGGTTCGACGTTCGAACCGTGGATGCCATCTGCCGAATCGCGATTCCCGAGTCCCGAATCCCGGCGTGGTTCTCGAGTCATCGATGGCATGTCGAACAGCTCGTGAGTTTCTGAATGTGATACTCGGCCACCAGCCGCTTCCCGAGCTCGAGCTGGTTGGCGGGCGGGACGTAGTCGAGGCTGAAGACTTTGTCGCGCGGCCGCACGTATCGTTCCGGGTTCCGATGGCAGTCGAGGCACCACTCCATCTGAAGCGACTGCTCCTGCCACATCAGCGGCATGCGGTCCACTTGACCGTGGCAGGTGGTGCAGCCGATGCCTTTGTTCACGTGAATGCTGTGGTTGAAGTACACGTAGTCCGGCAGATCGTGGACGCGAGTCCACTCAATCGAGCGGCCGGTGCGGAAGCTCTCGCGCACCGGTTCGAGAAACGGACTGTTCGCGAAAATCTGCGAATGGCAGTTCATGCACGTCTTGGTAGGCGGAATCCCGGCGAACCCCGACTCCTCGACGGACGTGTGACAGTAGCGGCAGTCGATGCCGTTGCCGGCGACGTGCCGCTCGTGACTGAACTGAATGGGTTGATCGCGCGCCGTGTGCACCTGCGTCATCCAAGGCGAACGATTCACCTCGGCAAAGAGCGCCAGAAGACCGGCGATGAAGAAAACAGCGCCAAAGATGCTGACCCGAGCAATCGTGTTGGCGCTGCGGTGAAAGATCTGCGACATCGGCGACAGCCGCGAGCGATCGGACCGCTAGTGAGAATACCGCGATCGACGCACGCTGGCAGTCTCTATTTTGTGAAATGTTTCACGTTATGTCAAAAACAGGCCGAATCTATGGCAGAGGCGGTCGATTTCCTGAAAGGGAAGACCCTGGCCGGAGCCAGGCGGCGCTACGGTGTCGGCGCCTTCTCGTACTTGTACGAGCGGCGGTTCGCGTACGTCTCGAACCATTCGAGCTCGCGGTTCGCTTTCTCGATCTGATGCCGCAGCCCGCCCCAGTTGTGGCCCTCACCCGGTCCCACCAGCAGGTGGGTCGGCACGTCGTGGCTCTTCAAGGCGCGATACATCTCGACCGATTGCGGTAACCCCACGCGCGTGTCGCCATCGCCGCTGATGAACAGCGTGGGGGTCTTGACGTTCGCCACATCCTTCAGCGGCGAGCTGTTCCACAGCAGATCGATGGGCGCGTTCTTCTGCCATGGCGTGCCGCCGAACCACGGGACGCGGTACGACCGGATCTCGCTTTGCGCGAACAACGAAATCCAGTTCGCGATGCCGGCGCCCGACGAGGCCGCCTTGAAGCGATCGGTCATCGTCACCAGCTTGTTGACCAGCGTCCCGCCCGCGCTCCATCCCATGCAGACGAGGCGATCAGGATCGGCGATCCCTTGAGCGATCAGCGCGTCGACGCCGTTCATGACGTCGGTCGCCATGTTGCGGAAGTAGTTGCCGACCGGATCGCGATAGAACGCATTGCCGTATCCCGTGCTGCCGCGATAGTTCGGCCGCAGCACCGCGTAGCCTTTTGCCGCGAGCACCGCAAAGTAGTTCAGTAACTGGCCCGATCCGCCGCCGAAGTGATCGGACTCGAAGGGACCGCCGTGCAGCTGCACGACGAGCGGATATCGCGTCCCCTGCTGATACCCCACCGGATACATCAGGATCCCCTCGATGGTGTGTCCGTCGGCGCCCTTCCATTCGACCTTTTCCTGGCGTGGCAGGATGAAATCGCGCTCCAGCGCATCATAGGCGTGCGTGACTTGCGTCGGCGAGCCGCCGGCAATCGGCATCGTCCAGACGTCGCCCCACCGCGACGGCTGATCGAGCTGAAACATGAGCATCCCCGCTTCCGGCACGAGCTGCCATCCGCCCGCCTGCGTAGGGATGAAGTGCCGGCCGTCGGTCAGCTGACGCACGCGATGTGAAGCGACATCGATCTGGATGAGCTCGCTGTGCACGCCCAGATTCGCGACGGCGATAATGGACTTGCCGTCGGGCGCCCACGCCGCGTCGTCGATCGCGTAGTTGAAATCGGGCAGCAACGGCTGCGGCGTACCGCCCGCCGCCGGCACGACGAAGATCGTCGTGTTGTAGTACGGCTCGAACCGCTGGTTGGTGTCGGCGAGGAACAGCACCTGGCTGTTGTCGGGCGAGAGCTCCGCCGCCGATTCCGGAATCTCATTTCGTGTCAGGGCGCGGGCGTTGGCGCCCGTGACGTCCATGACCCACACCTCGCCGCGGAAGCCGTCGCCGACGAGCGGCGTCGGGCCTCGGTGCATCGCGACCTTCGAGCCGTCGCGCGACAGCCGGTACTCCAGGACCGACGTCTCGCCAGTCGTCAACTGCTGTTCGGCTCCGGTCGCCACGCTCACTTTCCAGAGTTGTTGCGGCTTGAAGGTCTCCTCGAACGCGTAGACGTCGTCGCGCAGCCGATCGCGCTCGCGTTCCCCGCTGGTTGGCGGATCGCTGGCGAGGAAATAGACGGTCGTACCATCCGGAGACCACATCGGCGCCGACGGCGGAGTCGCGTGACGGGTGAGGGCTCGAGGCTCTCCGCCATCGGCGGGGATCAGCTGAATCTGACCGGCGCGCAGGAACAGGATCGCCTTGCCGTCAGGCGCCCAGCGAACGCTGCGCGGCGCCGGAATGTCGCCGCCTTCAGAGAAGGTGAGTTGAACAGGTGTGCCGTTGATGTCCTGCCGCCACAGGTGCCAGATCGGTCGGCCGGCCTTCCAGTCGACTTTGGACAGCATGTACACGAGCGTCCGCCCGTCCGGAGAAAGACGCGGTGCCAGGAGACGCTGAAGCTCCGCGAGGTCGACGAGGGTCATCGGACGGCGCGTTTGCGCGCCAGCCGGCAGGCCGGCAACCGACAGGAGGGCGACCGCGGCCCACAGCCAGCGACGGAGGGAAGTCATTCTCTTAGAGGGGTTCCGAGATGACTATATCGGACTTTATGACTTGCTACTGTAATTCGGCGGTGCTTTTCATCTCTTTCCGGTCGTCAGCGGGTACTTTCTCCCACGTGAACGGCCGCTTGGTTGCGTATTTTTCGAACCATTCGATCTCCGCGTTCAGCTTGAACAGCTGATGCCGCAATTCGGCCCAGCCATGCGGCTCGCGCGGTGCGATGTACAGATGTGTGTCGACCCCATTGGTCTTGAGCGCGCGATACATCTCCACCGATTGGGGCATTGGGACTCGGGGGTCGCGCTCGCCGACAAAGAAGATGGTCGGCGTCTTGACGGCGGCCACATCCTTCAATGGCGAGTTGCTCCAGTAGGCGTCGATCGGGGCGTTCTTCTGCCACGGCGTGCCGCCGAACCACGGCGTGCGGAACGCGCGCATGTCGGTCTGCGCGTACATCGACACCCACTGCGCGACGCCCGCGCCCGATGACGCGGCCTTGAAGCGGTTGGTGAACGTGATGATCTTGTTCGTCATGTGGCCGCCGGCGCTCCATCCCATCTTCACCATGCGCTCCGGATCCGCGATGCTGCGGCGGACCAACTCGTCGACTCCGGCCATGACGTCCAGGTGCGCGTTCTGGAAGTAGTGACCAATCATGTCGCGCAGGAACGCGTCGCCGTACCCTGTGCTGCCGCGGTAGTTCGGCTGCAGGGAAACGTAGCCTTTGCCGGCCAGCACCTGGACCTCGTAAGACGACGACCCGAGGCTGTATTTGTCGGCGGCCTGCGGCCCGCCGTGCGTCATGACGGCAAGCGGATACTTCTGCCCGGGCTGATAGTCGACCGGATAGGTGACCAGCCCCTCGACGGTGACGCCGTCGGCGCCTTTCCACTGAATCGCTTCCTGGCGTCCGAGCTTGAGGCCGCGCGTGATCGTCTCGAAGATGCGTGTGACTCGCGACGGCGCCGCGTCGCCGGTTCTCATTGTCCAGATGTCAGCTCCCGTCGAGTCGCTCAGCGTGAAGGCCAACCGATCGTGTGACTGCGACCAGTTACCCACGTTGTGTTTGCCGTCGGTGAGCTGCCTCGGCTTGCCGCCGGCCGCCGGGACCTGGAAGACCTCTTCGTGCACACCCAGGTTCGCGAGGAAGTAGATCGACTTGCCGTCTGGCGACCACATTGCCTGGTCGACGTCGTAGGGCTCCGTCTCGCCCACCAGCACTCGCGCCGTACCGCCTGCCGCGGGCACCGCGAACAAGCGGCCGTTGTAGTAAGCGTCGAATTTGGCGTTCGATCCTGAGATAAAGAGCACCTGCGAGCCGTCCGGCGACATCCGAGCACCCGTTTCGGCGACGGTGTTGCTGGTCAGTCGTACCGCGCTCGAGCCGTCGGCGTTCGCGGCCCAGACCTCGCCTTCATCGCCCGAGCCGAGCAGCGGTGTCGGCGCTCGATGGTAGGCAATCTTCCGGCCGGTATCGGACAGGTGGTAAGCCGTCACGGAGAAGTCGCCGCTCGTGATCCTTTCCTCGGAATTCGACGCGACGGCCACCTTCCACACGTGTGTCTGCTTGTAGTTTTCCTCGAAGGCATACACGTCGTCCCGCAGCCGCTCTCGCGTCTTGTCGTCCGCCGTCTTCGGTTCGGGTGCGATGAAATACAGCGATGACCCGTCCGGCGTCCAGGTGATGTCCGAGACCGCGCTGCCGTGCGTCGTCAATTGGCGCGCCTCGCCGCCGTCGGCCGCGAGCAGATAGATTTGCGCGAACTCGTTGTCGCCGCGCTTCGCGATGAACGCGATCGTCCGGCCGTCGGGCGACCAGCGGGGGCCGGTCTCGTTTTCGGCTCCATGCGTGAGCTGCGCTGGCTCGCCGCCTTCCACCCGCGCGCGCCAAACATGCGAGACGCGCCGGCCGGTCTTCCAGTCGGCGTCGCTTCGCGTAAACACGATGTCGCGACCATCCGGCGAGAGCTGCGGCTCGGTGAGACGCGGCAGGCTCAACAGGTCCACGATGCTCATCGGCCGCGGCGACTGGGCACGAATCGCCGCACCGCCGATCGTCGCAATGACGATGGCGCACTGGAGCGCAAAGGCTTTAGCCGAGCGACTTGAGAAGCGGCGTTGAAAAGCTTTCATGCAAACTCCCCTGAGCGTGCGATATTACCGCCTATGAAAGTGTTGTGGATAGCCATCGCGCTGGTCTCCTTTGCCGCTCCGGCCACCGCCCAGACCCCCGTTCCGGTCGAGGCCGACTACGTGGCAAAGGATTTTAGATTCCAGACCGGCGAGTCGCTGCCGTCGCTCACGCTGCACTATCGGACGCTCGGGACGCCGCGGCGCGACGCCGCGGGCGTCGTCCGCAACGCGGTGCTCATCCTTCACGGCACCGGCGGCAGTGGCGCAGGGTTTCTCTCGCGGACTTTCGGCGGCGAGCTGTTCGGGCCGGGCCAGCTGTTGGACGCCACGCGATACTTCATCATCTTGCCGGACGGAATCGGCCATGGGAAGTCGAGCAAGCCGAGCGATGGTCTTCGGGCGCGTTTTCCGAAGTACACGTACGACGATATGGTTCGCGCGCAGCATCTGATGCTGACCGAAGGGCTGAACGTCAATCACCTGAAGCTGGTGCTCGGCACCTCGATGGGGGCGATGCACTGCTGGCTCTGGGGAGAGATGTATCCGGATTTCGTCGACGGCCTCGTGCCGCTGGCCAGCGCGCCGACCCAGATTGCCGGGCGCAATCGCGTGATGCGCAAGATGATCATGGACAGCATCACCCAGGATCCGGCATGGAACCACGGCGACTACACGTCGCAGCCGCAGCAGGGGCTGCGTGGCGCCATCAACCTGCTGCTGATGATGACGAGCAGTCCCCTCCAGTGGCACAAGTCGGGCGCGACACACGACGCCGCCGACAGGTGGTACGAGGATCAGATGAAGTCGCGCATGGCCTCGACCGACGCCAACGACATGCTGTATCAGTTCAACGCGTCGCGCGACTACGATCCGTCGGCGAACCTCGAGAAGATCACCGCCGCTCTGCTGGCCATCAACTCGGCGGACGATGTGGTGAACCCCCCGGAGCTGGGGTTGATGGAAAAGTTGATGCCCCGTGTGAAGCGCGGCCGCTACGTGCTCATTCCGACGAGCGACCAGACTCGCGGCCATGGCACGCATTCATTGCCGGCGATCTGGGGCCCGCACCTCGCGGAGTTTCTGAAGAAACTGGACCCCGGAACATAGCCCACCGCCATGCTTGCCGGCTGTCCGCAGTTTTGATGTAATCCCAGCCGTGAGTGACGACCGCAAGTACCGGCAGCGGGGCTATCAGGATGAGCCGCGTGAGCGTGGCCCGCGTGGGCCGAAGCCGCCCAAGCCGCCGCAGGAACGCGCGCCGGGACGCGTGCTTCAGGACGAGCGGGGTCCCAAGACCCCGAACCTGATGGCCGCGCACGAAGTGTTTCGGTGCGCGCGCTGCGGCAATCTGCTGCCGTTGACGGTCGGACAGCTCGATTCGTGCTCGAAGTGCGGCGTCGATCTCCACAGCTGCATTCAGTGCGTGTCGTTCGACACGAGTGTCCGGTGGGAGTGCACGGAAAACGCTCGCATCCCGGCCCGCGTCGCGCCCAAGGACGAGCGCAACAGCTGCGCGCTGTTCTCGCCGCGGACAACGGTCGAGCGCCAGACGAGTACGCCCGCCAGCAGCAGCCCGTCGGGTCCCACGAACAGCGCGAAGAAGGCGTTTGACGATCTGTTCAAGTAATCGGCGGGGACTCGGGGACAGGGGGATTTGGGGACTTCCTGGTCTGAGTCCCCTAGTCCCCTAGTCCAGTCATAATCGGAGGTCCATGCCCCTCCTCTCTCCGGCCGATCAGGACAAGCTCCGCGCGGCGTTCGACGAGATGACATCGCCCGTGCGCGTGCTGTTCTTCACCCAGGCGCTCGACTGCGACACCTGCGTTCAGGCGAGGCAGATCCTCGACGAGTTGCCGCCACTCTCCGGCAAGATCACGATCGAAGAGGTGAACTTCATCCTCGACAAGGAAAAGGCGGCGCAGTACGGCATCGATCGCGTTCCCGCGCTTGCGCTGGTCGGCGAAAAAAGCGACTCGCGGATCCGATTCCTGGGTGCGCCGTCCGGCTACGAGTTCATCTCACTCGTCCAGGCGGTTCTGCTGGTGGGCGGACGCGGCACGAGTTTGACGCCGGAAAACCTCGCGCGCGTCGCCAGCGTCGACAAGCCGATGACGATGAAGGTGTTCACGACACCGACGTGACCGCATTGTCCGCGGGCGGTCAGCCTCGCACACGAAATGGCCTTCGCGAATCCGCTCATCACCGCGTACGCGGTCGAGGCGACGGAGTTCCCCGATCTTGCACGCCGTTACCATGTCAGCGGCGTACCGAAGACGGTGGTCAACGAGACGATTGAAATACTCGGTGGCCTGCCGCAAGACCTGTTCGTCGAGCAGGCGCTTCAGCCGCCGGCGTGAGTGACGGCTTCAGCCTTCGCGCGGGGGCGCGCGAGCCAGAACACGACACCGAGCGCCGACCAGCCGACGAACGCGACCCACTCGGCGCGGGTGAAGCTGCCGGGCACGCCAGGCACGACCTTCATCAGGATGATCGCCGCGCTGACCGCGCAGCCGGCCCACGCCATCCCGGCGGATTCGCTGCGGAATCCGTCACCGCCGGCAGTGCGGCGGCGGGCGAGATAGGCGGCGCAGGCCGATAGCCATCCGACGCCGACCGCCAACGATCCGACTTCGGTAATCGGCACGAGAATCGCGTCGCCGAACATCGCCGCGGCCGCTGTCAGGAGCGCCATGAGGGTGATGGCGACGACGGGCGTGCCATGCCGCTCATCCACGCGACCGAGCGATGGGTGCACCAGGTTGCGCCGGCCGATCGCGTAGAGCATCCGCGTGGCCGCCACGAAGTTGCCGTTGAAGATTTTCAGCAGCGACAGGAACGCGCCGAACAAAATGAGCTGCGCGATCGCGTGCGATCCAAAGGTGCGCTCGAACGCGACCTCCGTGCGCACGTGGCCCGACACGATTTCCTGCCAGGGATAGACGTAAGTGACCACTGCGATGATGATCACGTAGAACAGGAAGCCGGCGACCAGCGCCGCATAGATCGCTTTCGTGAAGTTGCGTGGATCGAATCCCGCGCGCGCTTCCTCGGAGCCTTTCGTCACCGACTCGAACCCGGTCATGAAGTACGGCACGATCTGCAGAACGAGGAAGATCGACAGCCACACTCCTTCGGTGCCTGGATGCGAGAAGAGCGGTTCCATGTTCGCGGCGGAGCCGCGCGTGAAGCCGAGGAGCGTGAAGATGGCAAAGGTCGCCAGCAACCCGAACGTCATCACGTCCTGAAAGATCCCGCTGGGTTTGATGCCGCGGTAGTTGACGAGAGCGATGAGGGCAGTGAGCGCCAGGCCGACAACGAGTCGCGGCGCGTAAATCGGGCTGCCGCCGACCACGTACATCTGGTAGCTGTTGAGCGACGGGAACACGCGTGCCAGCAGGTTGCCGGTCGCAACGGCTTCCCACGGACACACGATGGCGTACGAGAGAACCATCGTCCAGCCGGCCGCGTAGCTGGTGAACGGTGGAAAGACGCCTTCGGTGTACGCGATTTCGGCGCCGGCGTCGCGAATCCGCTGCACCAGCCGCCCATACGTGTGCGCGATCGGAAACAACAGCAGGCCGCCGATGAGAAAGCCGAGGATGCCGCCGGCGGGGCCGCCGCGCGACAGCCAATCGTCCATCAGAACGAGCCAGCCGACGCCGATCATCGTGCCGAAGCCGAACGTGAAGTACTCGACGGTGCTCAACCCGCCGCGCAGTTTGACCATCGGGACTGCACTATAGCAGTCGGCATGGTTCACCCGCGACGGGTTCTCACGAAGACTCGAAGAGTACAGAAGACCACGAAGAAGGGTTTTGTCAAAAAGGCTTCGTGTCTTCATGTACCTTCGTGCCTTCGTGATAAGCCGTAGAATCGCGCCATGACACACCAGCCGAGGGCTTCGTTCACGTCGCCGCGGTTCGCGCAGCCGGCGACGTTCATGCGGCTGCCGCACGTCGAAGATCCGCGCGGGCTCGATGTCGCCATCGTCGGCGTGCCGTACGACGGCGGCACCTCGTACCGGCCTGGCGCGCGCCTCGGCCCGCGCGAGATTCGCAGCCAGTCGTCGCTGATCCGCAGTTACAGCTACTTCCAGAAGGTCGCGCCATTCGATCGCTTGAATGTCGCCGACGTCGGCGACGTCGACGCGCCGCCGGTCAGCATCGAGAAATGCTACGACGCCGTGGAGGCGCGGATTGGCACGATTGCCGACGCCGGCGCACGCCCGCTGGTGATCGGCGGCGACCATTCGATCTCGTTGCCGGTTCTTCGCGCGCTGGCGAAGCGTTACGGGCCGCTGGGGCTCGTGCAGATCGACGCGCACATCGACACGTGGGATGAGTACTTCGGCGGCAAGTATTTTCACGGGACACCCTTCAGACGGGCGATCGAGGAACGGCTGATCGACGGCCGGCGATTCATCCAGGTAGGCATCCGCGGTCCGATGTACGGCGAAGAGGACTTCGACTTCCACCGGGAGCACGGCATCACCATGATCGATATCGATCAAGTGAGGGATCGAGGTATCGGGTGGGTCGTCTCCGAGATTTGTCGCGTCGCGACCGGTCCGGCGTACATGACGTTTGACATCGACGGGGTCGATCCGGCCTTTGCGCCCGGGACCGGGACGCCGGAAGTGGGCGGCCTGACGAGCCACGAAGCGCAACGCGTGGTGCGAGGACTCGCCGGCCTCTCCCTCGCCGGCGGCGACATCGTCGAAGTGTCGCCGCTCTACGACGGTCCGGGCCAGATTACGGCGGTGCTGGCGGCGAACCTGATGTTCGAGTTCGTGTGTGCCCTGGCGCTTGGCTCCAAGCCAGGAGCAGTTACGTAACCTTTTCCCCGATGCGGCGTATAGTCCACAGTCCGCTTTCGCGCTACAGACCGTAGAACGCAGAGGGCGCTAAGGCCGCTAAGGCGTTTTGATCACCCGAGCTTTGCGGTCTTGGCGATCTTTGCGTTCATTGTGAGTAGGCGCCGATGATTGGTTTCACGAGCTCTACGAGCGGCACACGTTGCCGGCCGTTGCGCCCATCGCCAGCAACCTTGAGAATCGCAGCTAGCCCTAGCCCCGGCCCGTATCGGAGAGCCCACGATTCGCTGCGTGTTAGCATCGCAACGTGAAGAGATGGTTGGCCTTCGCCTGTCTTTCCGCGGTCATCGTCGGAACCGGTGTCGATCGTGCTCACGCACAGCGCGGCCCGACTGCGGTCGACTATCGCGTGTCGTTTCCTGAACCGCAGCATCACTGGATGCAGGTCGAGGCGACGTTTCCATCTGTTGAGGCCGCAACCCTCGAGCTCCGGATGAGCCGCTCGTCTCCGGGCCGCTATTCGCTGCACGATTTCGCGAAGAACGTCTACGACGTCCACGCGTTCGCGCGCGATAACCGCGAGCTGGAGACCACCAGGCCGGATCCGTACGGGTGGAATGTAACCGGTCACGGTGGCAAGGTGACCGTCAAGTACAAGGTGTTCGGCGATCGTATCGACGGCACCTACCTGGCCGTCGACGACACGCACGCTCACATCAACATGCCGGCCGCCTTCATGTGGGCGCGCGGCCTCGAGGATCGCCCGATCACGGTCCTTCTGGAACAGCCGGCCGGTGCTCATTGGACCGTCGCCACGCAACTGCATGCCAACGGCAGCCTGGCCGCGCCCAACCTGCAATACTTCATGGACAGTCCGATCGAGTTCGGCCCGATCTCGATGCGCGAGTTCACCACGAACGGCCGCAGGTTTCGCTTCGCAATGCACCACGCCGGCACGAACGACGAGCTCGATGCGCTCGTGAAGGACGTGCAGAAAATCGTCGAGCAGGAGGGCGCGATTTTCGGCGAGTATCCCGAGTACGAACCGGGTCACTACACGTTCCTCGCCGACTACGTGCCGTACGCCAACGGCGACGGCATGGAGCACCGCAACAGCACGGTCATTTCTGGCAATCTGTCGATCGCGGGCGGCCGCGATGCGATTCTCGACACCGTCGCGCACGAGTTCTTTCACTGCTGGAACGTCGAACGCATTCGCCCGAAGAGCCTTGAGCCGTTCGATTTCGATCGCGCAAACATCTCTGGTGAGCTGTGGCTGGCCGAAGGGTTCACCCAGTATTACGGTCCGCTGACACTGCAGCGCGCGGGGCTGGTGGACGTCACGACGACCGCGGCAACGCTGACCGATCTGGTGGAGGCCGTCTCCAGTCCCGGCCACCTTGTGCGGTCCGCTGAAGAGATGAGCCGCATGGCCGCCTTTATCGACGGCGGACGCGCGATCGACAAGACGAACTGGTCGATCGCGAACATCTCCTACTACCCATTCGGGGGCGCGATTGCCCTGGCGCTGGATCTGACCTTGCGCGACCGGAGCGACGGCCGGCTATCGCTCGACGACTTCATGCGGGCGATGTGGCGCGCCTTCGGCAAGCCCGGCGGTGCGCGTCAAGGCTACGTCGATCGTCCGTACACGATGGCCGACGCCGAAGAAACGCTCGCGTCGGTCAGCGGCGATCGCGCGTTCGCGCGGGACTTCTTCGCGCGCTTCATTCAGGGGCACGACGTCGCCGACTATCCGCGCCTGCTCGCCCGCGCGGGATTCGCCGTGCGGAAGCGAAAACCCGGAGGCGCCTGGCTCGGCGATGTGCGGCTCAACGCGCGCAACGGCGCGCGGGTTGCCAATCTCATTGCGCCGACGTGGCCCGTGTATCGCTCTGGCCTGGACGAGGACGATGAGCTTCATCTGCTCGACGGCCGTCCGATCAACGGCGAGAGCGATCTGTCGGCGGTCCTGCGTCAGCACAAACCGGGCGACTCGGTGTCGATCGCTTTCACCGGCCGGACCGGCAAGCAGACGACGTCGACGGTCGTACTGGCCGAGGATCCGCATGTTGAAATCGTTCCCGCGGAGAGCGCTGGCGGCTCGCTGACCGAGGCGCAGAAAGCGTTCCGACGGGCGTGGTTGGGAGCGAAGTGATGGCGTTTCCCTGGCTTCAGGTCCTCGATGCGGTGATTGGTGTCACCGATCTCGCGCGCAGCCGCAAGATCCGGAAGATGAGCCAGTCGGCGGATCCGTCGCAGCAGATCGAGGCCGGCGGCCGCGCCGGACTTGGTGGCCTCGAAGCGCGGCTCGCGGGCGTGGTCGTCGCTGCCCTGAAAGAAGCGTTCGAACGCGACACCCATCGGCTTGAACTGGAGCGTGAGCAGCTCGAAGCCGAACGCCTGCGAGCGGAACGCGCGCTCGCGCTCGAGCTCCGTCGTCAGGCGAGCGACCGGGAAATCGGCCGTCTGCGGCTGCTCGCGGGCGTGGCGGTGGCCAGCTGGATCGGGACGCTGTTCTTTTCGGCGCGGCTGCTCGGTGGTACACCCGGAGCTCGCGCAGCCCTTGGCATCGCGTGGCTGCTCCTGCTGGCGGCGTTCGCGTCCTCGTTCGTCGCGCAGTCGCAGGTCGCGGAGTCGGCGAGCCGGCCTGACGAACGCGCCGTCGATTCGGGTCTGGCCGGCGCCTTTGCGCTCTGGCTGATTGTGCTCGGCCTGGCGCTGGTCGGAGTGGCGGTCCTCGTCGCGTAGGACGGCTCATCACGAAGTCACGAAGGACACCGTAGCGCACGATAACCCGCCTCTACGGCCTCGGAAACAACACCCCCGGCGCCAGCTTCCATTCAGGATCCAGCGCCCCCTTGATGGCGCGCATCTCGTCGATTCCCTTTCGTCCGTACATCTCGGCCAGCAGCTGCTGCTTGATCGGATGCCGGCCGACGCCGTGTTCGGCGAGCGGCGACCCGCCCAGTCGAATCACCTCGCGGCCGAATGCCAGGATGGCTTCCTGGCCCGACTCCACGTCGGCGACCGATCGAGGGATGACGTTCGGGTGCAGATTTCCGTCGGAGATATGTCCCCAGACCGCGGCGTCGAGGCCGCGACCTTCGAATTCCTTGTCGTACAGGGTCATCAAGGTCTCGAGCGATTCGAACGGCACGATCATGTCCGCGGCGGTCTTGACGATGCGCGGGTCGACGTCCTGCTTCGCACGCCCCACGCGCGCGTTGACAGCCGCAGGCACTTCCTCCCGCAATGCGACGAGTTGCGCCGCGCGCGCGTGATC
>Ga0207641_10000529_pt1 | contig 42758 bp, 36 predicted proteins | sample KBSSwiS62_FD_184306 | JGI IMG/M metagenome (GOLD analysis project Ga0207641, IMG submission 184306) | Switchgrass rhizosphere microbial communities from Kellogg Biological Station, Michigan, USA - KBS Switchgrass S6-2 (SPAdes) (version 2) | ecosystem: Host-associated > Plants > Roots >... | reverse complement strand
TGGCGGCCACGGCGGCGAATGTGATTTCCCGCGCGCCATCCTGTGCTGCTTTCTTGCGGCTCTTTCCCATGTCGTAGTGCCGGACAATATTTTCCAGCACCATGATGGCGTCGTCGACCACGATGCCGATGGCGAGCGCGAGCGCGAGCAGCGTGAACAAATTCAGCGTGAAATTCAGCGTATAGAGCGCGATGAAAGCCCCGATGACCGAGGTCGGAATCGCCACGAGCACATTCGCCGCGGAACTCCACGTACCCAGGAAGAGATAGCAGATAATCGAGGTCAGGATTCCCGCCACAATCAATTCATGCATCGTCTCTGCAACGGCAGTGCGGGTAAACTGCGTGAAGTCGACTACCACTTCCGCTTTCATGCCGGGAGGAAGCGTGCTTTTCATTTCATTAAGCTTGGCCAAAACATTGTCAGCGACCGTGATTTCATTGTGGCCGCGCTGCTTCTTGATGCTGATCCCGACCGCCGTCTGGCCGTCTCCCCGGGTAATGTTGCGCTGGTCGCTGAGTGCGTCCTCCACGCGCGCCACATCGCGGATATGGATGGTTGAATTGTAGATTGCAGCCCCGCCCCGCTTCAGGATCAGTTCATTACCGACATCCTCGGCCGTCGTGGCTTCGCCCATCGTGCGGACATTGATCTCGTTCTTGGCATTTTCCAGGTAACCGCCGGCGGTTTCCTGATGTTGGTCCTGCAGGGTCTGCATCACGTCCCCGACTGTCAGCAGATATTGCTTGAGCTTGTTGTTGTCGATCCAGATGCGGAGCTGTCGTGAGCCGAAGCCATTGACGCTGACATCGCCGACCCCATCGACGGTTTGCAGCGAGGTCTGCATGTATTTGTCGACATAGTCAGCCATGTCGCGCAGGGGCATGTTGCCATAGACCACCACCCGGATGATCGGGTCGTCTTCAATGTTCCTCTTCCAGATCACCGGCGGATGAACATTGAGCGGCATGCGCACCTGCTGCACATTGGCCTCCACCTCCTGCAGGGCGGCGTCGACATTCCGATTGATGTCGAAGTCGAGGGAGATATTGGCCGAGCCTTGCGCGATATTGGAGCGGACCTCCCGCACGCCTTCCACCGCCACGACTCGTTGCTCGATCGGGTCGACCAATTCGCTTTCAATGACTTCCGGCGCCGCGCCCGGCCAGTTAACGTTAATCGTCAGCGTCGGGTAATCGATGTCGGGCATGTAACTCACGCCCAGCTTTTGGTAGCAAATGAGTCCAAAGAGAATAATGCCGATCATGAGCATCCAGGCGAAAACCGGGCGCTTGATGGAGAGATCGGCGAGGGTCATATAAACAAGAAGACTTAACTATAACCCAACAGCGGGGTAAAAGTTGTTCACGAAACACTTCGACTGAGGAGGGTTTTTTGAAAGGGGAACGACCTGGCGACCGCGCCAAGATGTCACACAATCGTCGTGCGCAACCCGCAAGGACTATTTGGCTGCAGACTGTGGCACAGGAGCGGGTGCAGGTGCCGCCTTGGGTTGTCCCCACGCCTCCGCTCCCTTGTCGCTGCGGAAGGGAATCGCGGGGAGACCCTCTTTGTTATAGAGGTTCCCGCTTGCACTATCAAAGGCATACCGCACGGCATGGGGTTTTGGGACTTGAGAGCTGGAGACCACGACAGTTGCGCCATCGATGGTTGCATCGGCATCCACCCACTTGCCGTCCGGAGCTTGGAGAGTGAAACCGAGAAGGCTGGTCGTGGGGAGAGGCGTCGCGCCGTCCGGCACCCAGGGAGCCGCGCCGATGATCAGCCCGCCACCGATCTGGGTGAAACTGACCCGCACCTTGTTGTCGGTCGCCTCGATCTTGTCAAAGAGAGGGCCGGTATAGACGAGGTCTTCTCCATAAGCCACATGCCGCGCCACAAGGGCGAGACGTTGACCAACGTCCATCTTGTCCTTGGGATGGATCTCGTCCTGGCTGCCGACATCAAAAGCCGTCGCCATGCCAGTCTTGGGCAAGGCAAGGGTCTGGAATTGGGCCTGGCGCAATTCCGCAAACGCATTATTGGGGGCTTTGTACTTGGCCAATTGCACGAAGAGGAACGGAAAATCACCTTGTGCCCATCTTCCGCGCCAGTCGGTAATCATGTCGGCAAAAAGGGAGCGGTATTCAACCGGTTGGCCCGCGTTCGATTCGCCCTGGTACCAGATCACACCCTTGATGGCGTAGGGAATCAGCGGAGCGATCATTGCGTTGAAAAGATTCGCAGGCGCACCCTGTCCGCCATCGGGAGGGACCGGCGCGTAGGGTGCTGGCTGGGATAAGGTCGGCTTCGGGGGAGGCGCCTGTCCATCGGCCTTGGCTTTTGCGACGGCTTCGGTCCAGGCTACCATCGAAGCTTTGAAAGGCGTATTGACCTCGGTTTCCCACTTGGTTTTCTCGGTTTGGTAGGCCGCCTGCTTCACATAAAACGCCTTCAACGCCTCGGGCGTGTTACCTGCCATAATTTTGTCGTGAGCATCGACATAGTGCTTCATCAGCGGATCCTTTTGCAGGGCCTCGATACTGGTCCACGCCTGGGCAGGAGTGCCTCCCCAGTAGGTGCCGATCAGACCGATGGGCCGATTCAGATGCGCCCGCAAGTCACGTCCAAAAAAATAGCCGACGGCGGTAAAACCCTTTGCCGTATCTGGCGTACAAAGCACCCAATGACCGCTCAAGTCGGATCGGGGAGTCACGGAGACCTTGAGCCCTACGGCAAAGAGGCGCATTTGGGGATCATCGGCCTTGGGAACTTCTGTCGCGGCATTGTGTGTGCCGTTCAGGCCAAAGGCCATGTTCGATTGCCCGGAACAAATCCAGACATCGCCGACAAGGACGTCCTCAAACTTGAGCGTATTCTTGCCGGTCACGGTCATCGACTGCGGGGCAGTCCCGGCGGGTAAGGGCGCGAGCTTCACCACCCATTTGCCGTCATTGTCCGCGACGGCGCTGCCGGTGTCTGTGCCGATCGCGACCGTCACCTTTTCCCCGGCCTCGGCGGTGCCCCAGACCGGGAGCGTAGAGTCCTGCTGCAGCACCATGTGATCGCCAAAAATGGCGGGCATCTTGACGTCCGCCCAAAGAGGACAGGTTCCCACGATTAAAACTGCCGCGATGAGGCGGCCCGCCATCTTAAGCATATTCATCAATGTCCTGATCCAACCCGGCAAGCTGCGATTGGTTGCGACTTTTACGGTGGACGTTACTTGACGGTCAAACGACGATGGGCCGGGCGGAGAAATCTCCAACCCGGCCCATCTATCAGATATTGCGTGGGATTGTCCCACAGACCTTTAGAACCGTGAACGCCCGGCGCGGGAGAATCCGCCTCGCTGGGAATTGTCGCCACCGGAACGCCCGCCGGAGCGATGGCCCGAGGACGAGCCACCTGCACGGAAACCAGGGCGAGGCGAAGGCCGGTGAGGGCGGTCGATGCCCGAGCCTGCGTCAAAGGTGGTGCGGGGACGGTCGGCCTGGGTAGCGGCTCCTTCAAAGGGATGGCCCTTGAGCACCGGGATCGTGCGGCGAATGGTCCGTTCGATGTTACGCAAAAGATTCCGTTCCGAAATGTCGCAGAAGGCGATGGCCATGCCGTCGAGACCGGCGCGGGCCGTGCGGCCAATGCGGTGGACATAGGACTCCGGTTCCTCGGGCAAATCGAAATTAACGACGAGAGTGATACCCTTGACGTCGATGCCGCGCGCGGCGATGTCGGTCGCCACGAGCACGCGGCTGCGGCCGCTGCGGAAGTTTTCCAGTGCGCGCTCACGGGCGCCCTGGGACTTGTTGCCGTGAATGGCATCAGCCTTGATGCCGTCCCTGGCGATCTGCTCGACCAGCTTGTTAGCCATGTGCTTCATGCGGACAAACACGAGGACGAGTCCCTTCGGATGACCATTGATGAAGTGGACGAGCGCCTTGGCCTTGTCGTGGCGGTTGACGAAAGCGACCTGCTGGTCGATCCGTTCCACCGTCGTGGCCGCGGGTGTGACTTCGACACGGGCCGGGTTGTGGACAATCGACGCGGCGAGTTCCTGGATTGCCGGCGGCATCGTCGCGGAATAGAGGAGCGACTGGCGCTTGGGCGGAAGCTTGGTGATGATCCGCTTGATCTCGTGCACGAAACCGAGGTCGAGCATGCGGTCGGCCTCGTCGAGGACGAAGATTTCCACCTTGTCGAGGCTCAGGTGCTTCTGGCGCTCAAGGTCCGCGAGACGGCCCGGCGTGGCGATGAGGATATCAATGCCGCGCTGGAGGGCGCGGATCTGGGGCGAGAGGCTGACGCCGCCGAAGACTGCGGCATGGCTGAGATGGAGGAATTTGCCATAAGTCCCGAAGCTCTGTGCGATCTGTGCGGCGAGTTCGCGCGTCGGCGCAAGGATCAGCGCACGGGGACGCTTGGGTATGGTCGAGACCGGGTTGGCCGAGAGCCGTTGCAGGATAGGCAACGCGAATGCGGCCGTCTTGCCCGTGCCGGTCTGTGCCACACCGATCATGTCGCGTCCCTGCAGGAGATACGGAATCGATTGCGCCTGGATGGGCGAAGGCTCTGTGTAGTTCTTTTCGTTAAGGGCGCGCAGGAGCGGCTCCGCCAAGCCGAGGCTGGCGAACGTCATGGAGGACGAAGGAGCGGTTGCCTCAGGGGCAGGGTGACTGTGGGCATGGCCGTGGCCATGACTGGATGTAACTGTACTGTGGGATGTCATAGGTATGCTGTCTAAAGAATTGGGGCGCGAACGAAGGCGAAAATCGCCGACGCAAGGTCGCAATTCGAATTGGGTCGATGAGATGTTATGGCCCTGAACGATCTCTCATCGAAAGACAACACTAGGGGGCGATTTTGGCCACTGGGCCGATAAAAACCGATGAGCGTTTGCTCACAAACCGGTGTCACCCTACCTTTTCGGCGCAAAGTAGCAAGCAATTAAAAGCGCCGTCATCCTGAGCGAAGGCGAGTCCTTGAATATGGTTTTTCACTGAAACCCACCTGAGCTGCAGTCGAAGGACCTACTATATCTCTGGAAAGACCTCCACTATCCGTAAAGGTCCCCCCGCTTGTCCCAGGCAGTCTCGCCTATCCAGCTCGTACCAACGATTTTTCGTTCGCCGCCCTACTGCTTGATAATCACACCGATTTGCACCCGGCGATTCTTGGCATAGGCCTCTTCCGAGTCACCCTGTTCAGCGGGACGGTCCGAGCCATAGCTGATTGTGAAGAGAGTCGACGCGGGAATGCCCAGCCCAGCCAGGTACTCGCGCACCGCCAAGGCGCGGCGTTCTCCCAATGCACGATTGTATTCCGGCGTACCGCGCTTGTCGGCGTGACCAGCCAGGAACAGCGAATGGTTCGGGTTCGCTTTGAGCCAGTCGACCACATGGGCCAGCTTGGTGCGCTCGGCACCGGGAATCGTCGAGCTATCGAACGCAAAGTAAATCGTGTCTGACGCCAGCTTACTGTAATCGACATCCTTGCTGGGATCGAAGTCACCGCCAGGACGGGCATTCTGCGGAATTCCGCTCAAGTCGACTTTGTCTCCATTATCGGGCAGCGGGGTGCCGTCCGGGCCCATTCCGGTGAAGTTGGCATTGCTCTTGGACGGATCACAACCAGCAAGGGCGAGGGTTGCTGCGATAAGGAGTGAGGCGAGGCATTTTTTATTCATGAGGGCGTCGGAGGTTGGGAACAAGCTGCTGGTTATACGGATGTGGAGTTGAGTTGGCAATGTTTAACGGGAGACAGTGGGTTCGCCATTCCCACTGATTGAGGTTTCAATCGGCAGGGACTGGTGGGAGACGACATCGAGAAGATAGAGACGGCCATTGTTCGAGTAGACCAAATGGCGCGAGTCAGCGGTCCACGCCGGGTCCTGTCCGCCCGAGGTCGTGATCAGGTGCGCATTCCGGCTCGCCACGTCGAAGACCCCAATCTGGAATTGTCCGCCGATGCGCGTCGTGAACGCGATCAGCTTGCCATCCGGCGACCAGTCGGGTTTCGTGCAGTAGGAGTTGCCGGTTACGAGCCGGTCCGCTTCGGTCACGCCCGAGGCGCTGCTGATGAAAAGCTGGGGGCTGCCCCGGTCATCGGAGGAATAGACGAGGCGGTCTCCCGTCGGTGACCACGAGGGCGAAGTCTCCGCTCCGCGCGTCCGGGTGATCCGCTCCGGCGATCCGCCGCTGGCCGACATGACATAGACTTCCGGGTTCCCGTCCTTGCTCAGCGTCATCGCGATCTGCGAGCCGTCCGGTGAGAACGAAGGGCCCGAGTTGATGCCCGGGAAAAAGGCGATCCGATTGCGGCCACCGGAGGCGAGGTCGATCAGGTAAATGTCAGGATAGCCACTCTTGTAAGAGGTGTAGGTCAGCTTCGTCGCCTCGTGGTTCAGGGAAGGGCTCGCGCAGATGACCCCGTCATGTGTGATTGCGCGCACGTTGTAACCATCGATATCGCCGAGATAAAGTTCCTTCGCCCCACCGGAACTCGAGATAAACGCCAGCTTGCTCGAGGCAAACCCCGGCAACCCGGTCACCGCCTTGGTGATCGCATCGGCGAACTCATGCGTCGCCGCACGGGGCTTGCCGCTGAATGTCTGGCTGAAGACCTGTTCGCCCGACTTCTTGCTCAACTTGCCCGCCACGCCCGAATCGGTCACTTCGCCGCTCGCGATGTAGTCGCCCGAGCCACCGCTCACCGGCGAGATCATGCCCGTCCGCTTCAAGTCGGCGCTCAGCACTTCTGTCGCCATCTTGCCTTCCGATCCGGAGAGGGGGGTGATCCCCACCCGCACCAGTACGTTGGGTGAGACGTCGACCTGCGCATGTGCGCTCAAGCAAAAAGAGCTGAGCAAAACAGTGAAAACAATGGTGCGGAAGAGAGAGGGAGATGAGTTCAAGTCAGTCACGTTAGCGATTAAGTTTAAAGTTGATGTGAATATCAGGCGGGCATCCGTCCGGCAAGGGTTGAAGCAGGTAGCCGAGGCTCTTCGCCGCCGCCAGTGCGGAATTGTCATAGGCGGCATTGCCTGAAGAGCGGGTGAGCGTGACACTCTCAGGTGGGACGCGGCCGTCTTTCTCGACATGAATCGTTACCTCGGGATTGACCGCGGTCTCGTCGCTCAGGTTTGGGCTGGTCCATTTGTCCATCACCTGGTCGTGCACCATCTGGTAAAAGTCCTTGAACGGATTGTCCTGTGAATGCTCGGCTCCGCTGGTCCCATGCGTCGTTGCCGTGGTGACGCCCGCCGCTTTCAATTGCTGGCCCAGCTTCGCGGCGATCTGCTCCTTGCTTAGGCCCGAGCTGTTGGGAGTCGCGGGTGCATCGCGCTCCGGCGCATCGGTATCGTCCGCCACTGCGGCGGGGGCAGGTTTCTTGGCCACATGCGGTTTCGTTTTCGTCACCGGCTTCGGAGGCGTCGGGCCATCCTGGAGAGTCAGGTCCACTTTCACTTTCGGTTTAACGGGCGTCGGCTTTGGCGGAGTCGGTTTGTCCGGGACCAGGGAAGGGGCATCCGCTTTCACGACTGGCGGCGGCACAGGGGCCGGAGTCGGCTTGGGTTTGCTCACGATAGGCTTCGGCTTGGGCGGTGTCGGCTCGGCAGGATGATGCGCGACGGAAGGGGCCGGTGTCGCGTGCCCAACTTTCGGTGCTTCCTCCGGTCCGGGCGTCCCCTTCACCGTTTGGCCCGGTGGCAACAACGAGATAAACGCCACCGGCGGCTGTGGTGCTGGCGCCATCTCATAATAGAGACTGACAAAAATGATTACCGCCAAGTGAAACAACGCCACGATGCCCACCCATTTCCAGAACGTATTCTTCGGCTCGACCTCAATGTCAGTCTCCGGTTCCGGCTTCTTGGCGCGCCGACGCAATTCGAGCTTGGCCGGCTTCTTAGGCCTGGCTAATCGACGCGGCTGTGCATAACCCGTGGTATCCTTCATTTGCTGACCGTACTATATATAGTGGTCTCCCTCAAAAGACCAGCCCTGTATGTGGATAAATGGAGGAAGGCGCACCCCGTTTGGACGCAAGATACCCCTCTAAGGTTCAAAGCATCTCACGAAATGCTATTTAAACTCAACTTACAAAGCTGAAATAATTAACAAGAATTATCACACTTATTTATGTAATCGCTATTTCGGTTCAAAAATATCATTTCATGGAGGAGCGGCATCGCCTGAGACAACTCTCTCTCTTACTCATCGTACCGTGTCGAAAAATCGTTCTAGGGGCGTTTGGATCTTGGGTGAACTGTAAACCAAAAAACCGGTTTGTTTACAGTTAAGTGTGCACTAGGGTCGGCTGACAATCGCCAGACAACTCTTTTTACCATCACCATGACTCATCCAATTACCGGGCAACTTGTCACGGAAGACCAGTTGCAGTTGATCCACCAAAAAATCGCCACCAATCCCGCGGTCGCTGCGGGATGGAAGGCGTTCGAGACCAAGATGCGGACCTACGACGCGGCCAAGCTCGCGGAGATGAAGGCGCACTGGCATGTGCTCGACGAACGCGCGAAGCAGCACGGGGGACTCAAGGTCTTCAGCCGGGGAAACTATCTCCGGCTCATGGCCTACTCACTGGCCGAGTTGGCGTTCCATTTCAAGATGACCGGGGAAAAATCGTCCGGGGACGGGGCCCGGATGATCGGCAACTGGATCGCCGGTGAGCCCAAGTGGCTCGCGCAGGGCGCGCAGAACGGCTGGATCGCCGATTTGTGGACCGCCGATTTTTCGGCCGCCATGGGCCTTGGGTTCCGCTTCGCCGAGGGTGCCCTCCCTCCGGAAGAGATCCTGCAATGGAGCAGCTCCATTTCCCACAAAGGTATCGAGCCCTTGCTGGCCGATTGGATCGATCCCAAGACACGCATCCATGCGCTCGATTCGATGGGCCACAACTGGTGGGCAGTCTGCGTCAGCGGCGCGGCGGTCGGTCTCTTTGCCGTGCGCGACACCCATCCCAAGGCCGATGCGTTGCTGCACCGGATCGGCGACAGCTTCGTCGAGTTCTTTGACTACCCGGGCAACGTCCTCCAGAACAAGCACCGCAATTTCGGCGCGACCGGCGAATTCATCGAGCCCCTGGGCTATCTCGATTTCACGCTCCACAACGCCATCTTCATGTTTGATCTCTACCGGGACCAGCTTGGCCGCGATCTCGCTGCCGAAGTGCCGGTCCTCGAAAAAATCTGCGACTACTACATGGCCAACATCGAGACGCTCGGTGATGGGAAGATCTACCGCCCGAATTTCGGCAACATGACTTCGGGGCCGGACAGCATCGGCGCCTACAATCATTATCCGGCCCCCGCCTGGCTCTGGCTGGCAAACCGGTTCCAGCGCGACGATCTCTTTCATCTCGTCAAGCGGACGCGGCCCGAGCCGACGAACTTCCTCGAGTTTCTTTTCTGGCCGGACCAATCGAAAGGAAAGAGCTTTGCCGGGGCGCCCGGCTGCTGTGTTTTCGAAAGTACCGGTGAGGCGGTCCTGCGCGACGGCTACGAGGACACCAGCACCTTCTTCACCATCAAGACCGGTGAGAACTGGAACCACAACCACGCCGACGCGGGCACCTACATCCTGTGCAGCGGCGGGCGCGAATTCATCATCGACGCCGGCACGACCGAGTACTCCAACCCGCTCGTCTATTCCTATTTCAAGAAGGCCGAGTCGCACAATGTCATCCTGCATGATGGCCGCGGCCCGCGAGACGAGATCGAATTTCTCGGCACCAAGCACATGGGCAAAATTGCGGCGCAACTCTTCGGTTCCAAATACCGGTATCTCCTTGCAGATGCGACCGGGCCGTGGGAAGGCGTCTATACCCGTTTTTACCGGCATGTCCTTTGGATCGGCGATTTCATCGTCATGCTCGACGATCTCATGTCCACCCACGCAGCGCCCTGGACGCAGCTGCTTCACTACCGGGGCAAGGCGGAGACTCAACCCGGCCTCACCACCATCGACAACAACGGCAAGGTGTTGAAGATCCATCATCTCTTCCCGACGGCGGAAAAAATCGAGACCCGGACCGGTCATCTCTCGGCCATCGTTCCCAATCCCACCAAGTACGAATACAAGATCACCGAAACGCCCTACCTTGCCTTCCATTATGCCGGCCCGGACCGGCGGGAAAAATTCATCCAGGTCTTCGAGCTGCCGGACGGCCAGGAAAAGAAGATCGAGAAAATCGAGGCCCCCGGAATCTCCGGCGTGCGCATCGCGACGGCGGACGACGTCTGGGAAGTCATCTGCAACCACGACGCCGATGGCCGCAAGATGCACCAGAACTCGCACGTCAAGTTCGGGGCGCTGGAAACCGACGCCTTTCTCATGGTCGTCCATCGTTCCGGCAAGGGCGCGCTTCGTTCACTGGGCATCCACAACGGCAGCTACGTCCGCAGCAACGGGGCGATCCTCTACAGCGCGTTGCTGAAGAGCGACGTCCATCTCGTCTACGAATCCACCCGTGTCGGTTTTGAAAGCGCCTTGACTGCCCCGGCCTGGGTCGACTTCGCGGCTGAGGAATCACCCGACCGTTTGCGCCGGCTCCATCTGCCGGCGGGGCCGTCGGTCATCTGGATGGAACGATGAAAAAAGCCCGGGACAATGCGCCGATGACGCTGCGCGGCCTGGCCAAGTTGGCCGGTTGCTCGGCGACCACCGTGTCGCTGGCGTTGCGGAGCGACCCCTCCCTCCCGGTGGCGACCCAGGACAAGATCAAGCAGCTGGCGGCCAGGAACGGGTACAAACGGAACGCTGTGGTCTCCTCGCTCATGACGCAGTTGCGTTTCTACAAGCAGCATCGTTACAAGGAAAAGCTGGCGGTCCTGACTTGGGGCGAGGATCCATACAAGACCAAGCAGAATGTGCGCGGAATCGAACTGCACGAAGGGCTCCGCGCGCGGGCCAATACCCTGGGTTACGACATCGGTTTTTTTTGGGCCAATGCGCCCGGGCTCACCGGCGCGAAGCTGACGAAGATGCTCTACAGCCGGGGCATCCGCGGGGTGATCGTCACCTCGAAGCAGCATCCGCGCGGGCACCTCTCGCTGGAATGGCGTCACTTTGCGGCCGCGACGACCAGCTACACCATTCTCCGGCCCAACCTGCACCGCGCGGCCCCCTCGTTTTTCCAGGGGATGGTCGAGTGCCTGCGGCAATTGCGGCGGCGCGGCTACACCCGGGTGGGCTACGCCAATCTCACCGGGCAGGAGGACCAGGTGAACGACGGATGGCTGGCCGGTTACCTGACCTATGCATACAGGTCGAAGCAGGAAATTTCAGTTCCGCCGCTCCTGCAGGCGAAGCATGACAAGAAGGCCTTTGCCGCCTGGCTGCGCGAATACAAACCAGATGCGGTAGTCAGTTGCCTACCCGCCTACGCGGACATGATGGAGGAACTCGGCTACAACGTTCCCGGGGACATCGGCTTCGTCAACCTCGACTGCATCCCGGCGGCAGAACCCTATTCCGGCATCAACCAACTTCGCCGCGAAGTCGGCGCGCGCACCGTCGACCTCGTCGTCGAGCAGATCGAGTGCAACGAACTTGGCCTCCCCGCCCGTCCCAAGACCACCTCGGTCGAAGGCGTCTGGCATAATGGGAGCACAGTGCTTGCTCACCGAAAATAGTTGACCTACCGCTGAAAGGCCAAAGACGAACCGTCCTTGTGATCGAGAAAAGGAGCAGGTGCATTTTCATGTTGAAATAATGCACCTGCTCCCGTGGCTTTACTTTAGGGACTGACGTTATCAAAAGTAGCGGTGGTTAACGTGGAGGTAACGGCACTGGTGGCAATCAAGCCCGCCTGATAGCTGCTGGTGCTGTGGCTGATGCTTCCGCCGACCTGATGCCAATCGGAAGCCGCCGGGGTGCCGACAGTTGTGGCATAATAGCCGGTGAAGCTACTGCCGCTTTTCACCAATTTCACCCAGAGAGGTGTTGTGGACGAGGGAGTGACCCCGGAATTGATGCTCGTATAAGCAGCGGTGCCCCCGGTCGAAGTGCGGAAATAAAGCTCGGCCCAGCCACCTGGTGAAATGTCCATCATCACGAAGGCGGAGTTTGCCGTTGTGGAGTCGCGTATCATCACGCCGGCCTTGGCGGAGAAGGCGGTGTTCGCCACTCCCGTCACTCGAGCAATCAACGTCTGGTCCGTGGTGAAGTTCTGGTTGACGAAGTTGAACTGATCCGAAGTTCCCCCGCTGACGATACCGCTTCCCGCGCCCTTGACGGTATAAACACCGCTGCTGTAGGAGGCGGAACCGGCCACTGTTGGACTGCCGATATCGGCATCGACCTTGGGCGAAGGGAGCGAGGAAATCGGGACCGGCACAAACATGACGGCGTCGGCACAGAGGCCATAGTCATCAGCCGAGGCATTGCTGATAAGAACATTACCCGAGGTGCCAGCATTGAAGTTATAGGTTCCCAGGTAATTCCACAGATAACTGCCCACTTTTTGATTCGCCAGCAGCGACGTTGTCCCGGTGGTCGAGGCAACGGTCGTCAAAACATTGTTGGCGCGGGCTGAATCCACGCTCCAGCATTGGTAAACGTCATATTGCCCCGTGGTGGGGATGGTCGGGGCGAATTTGACCGTGCTGTTTCCGATGCCATGGTACGCCCACAGGTAGTTGCTTCCATAGAAGCCTCCGGGGCTCGTGTTGGTGGTCCAGGATCCGGTCACGGTAACGCCGGAAGTGGCCGCGTTATCAAGAACAAGGGCACTCGCCACACTGGATGTCTTGGTTATATCGATATCAAAATTGTCGATGTTATCGATGCTCGTCGTGTTGAGCGTGGTCGTATTACCGCTACTGACGGCGACCCCAAAATAAGCGGTTCCGGTCATCGCCACCGTCTGGTTCCCGGCATAACTCCAATTCAATCCGTCCGCCGACCGGTAGCCGGTGATGACGTTGCCCTGGCGCACCAGTTTCAACCAAATCGGTGTGGTGACGGAGCTGAGCGTGTAGTTGACGGCAGCGATGCCACCGGCAATGGTCCGGCTCTGGAAATGCATTGGCCATTGGCGACAAACAAGGCCGCGTAGGGCGCATTGGCGGCGGAACTTTGCCGAAGCATCGCCCCACTTTGCGGGCCAGCACCTGATGACATCGAGTTGACCTGGACCACGAAGCGATCGTCGCCGGTGACGCTCAGGGAGGAAAAATGGAAACTGTCCGAGGTGCCGCCCGCCAGAAAGCCAGCGCCAGCCCCACTCACGGTCACCGGGTCATTGCTTCCGGCCAAGCCAACAGTGCCGATGTCATTGTTCACCGGGAAGGGCAGGCCGAAAAGCTGTCGAAGCGAGGCAGCGGAATAGGGAAAGGACGTAGGTGTCCGGCCTGCAGGGGACGTAATTACATGGCCGCCATCAGACGCGTTGACGTCGAAGTAGACATGGAAGGCCACATTATTGACCGGGTCCTGGATGAAGTTGTACATCTGTTGGACGTAATACGGATCATCCAACCCGCCATGTCCATCTGTACGTGAGGTCAGTCCCCATTCCGGGATGGCCAAGGGCTTGGCATGGGCCACGGCAATGCTTTTCCAGGTGCCGAGGCCATTATTGCTATTGGTGCCGGAGATATCGGCCCAAGCGTTGTGCTGACGTGTGGACGCGTCGCTACCATACGGATAGACGCTGGTGGTATAGGGATAGCTGTTCGTTGCCCAGGACTGATCATAGATGTCCACCGCGACATAATCGACATAGGCATCTCCCGGATAGGCAGTCGAAACGGAGTAGTCACACCAGGTATTGGCCCCACACCAGCAGAACTTCAGGTTCGCCGCGCCGGGAACTGCACGCATGGTGGTCACAATCTGTTGCCAGTAAGCGACGAAATTCTCCGGCCGGTCATCATACTTGTTTCCATTCGAATCAACTTCGGTGTTCGAATGCCGCACATGCCAGGCGTACCAGCCGCCGTTGAATTCGTGTCCGAGGCGGATAATCGTATTGTTCGCCAATCCCTGGGATACGAGGCGCTGGGCGGCCAATTGAAAATAAGAGTTATAGGCCCCGCTGGCACCCGCCGTGAAGGTACTACCGCCGGGGAACATGCCGACGGTAACAACATACTTGCCGGTAGGATTTTGAGCCACCCAGAGCTTCGCAGGATTGGTCAGCCAACTCGGACAGGCAATGTTGTCCCAAGTATCGGTGGCGGTAAAATCCTCGATCCACAGCCCCGAACGATAAAGCCACTTGGTCGTAAAGTCGTTGCAGTCGACCCCGGCAGGCCCCGTTGCGCTCAGGCCCCAACCGTACGTCCCCATGTAGGGCGCGGAAGTATTATCGGTGGGCGGAACAGGTGCCGCTTTGGTCGATTGCAGGCTGATCAATCCGGATAAAAGGAGAGTCAGAATGACCTTGCAGGTGGTGGAAATTCGAGCCACAACGGAATCGCGAATATTGGTTGCCATAAAATCCGTCTAAGCTTCAGCCGCGGCTTGAACAATGTTTCCGATTCTGGACACGTCCAGCAAACCCGGCGACACGATGACCTCGAAGAAATGGCTTTTCCAGAAAGCACCGACTGAAACCCAAGTCCGAAATTCCTGACTTTTTAAGCTTCTTTCCCGTTAGGTCAGATCGTGAATTCGATCAGAGTTTGCGCGCCAAACGGCGGCGTCTGGCAGGGGCCAACAAGGAAACTTTGAGGGAAGGATGGTCGACCCATAGGCCGTTCACCATCGAGACAATGGGCATATCAGGCACCCCCCGTTCATTGTGAAAAATTTGCGAGGAGAGGGAATCCACCAATAATTTTCCACAGCTGGCAAATTGCTGATCGATCCCGGCAAAAATATCATTCGGTTTCCGATCCAGGACCACACACGTGATAGGCGCCGGTTTCTTCTTTAAAAATTGAATGAGATCGGCCACGCACTCTGAGGCATGGAAAATAACCACTTCCGGTTTTTCTTTGTTAATCCAGTGGAAGACTTTTTCAGGCGAATAGTGAGATGCAGACACCAGCAGGGGACAGACTCTTTCCGTTTTCGGCAGGATTTGTTGAATCCCAAGAAATTCGGAAGACCATTGCCGATCCGATCTCATATCGGCTTCTTTTCTCAACGCCAGGCCAATCCGACGAAAACCTTTGCGGCGGCACATGCGGAAAATCGTTCGAATCCCCTCGGAATGATGGTGTACAACCCGATGGACTGCGGGACGGATCATACTATATCCGTAGGTCGAAACGGCAAACTTGGACCAGTCCAGGGTCATGTGCCCGACGGCGCGGGGAAGCGGCCCGACGATTATCCCCAGAATGCCGCGTGAATGGAGGAGATGGGAGAGCCGGGATGCGTTGTATTCATCAACACGGATAATTTCGAGACCATAGCCCAGCTCCTGCGCCCGGGATAGGGCCCCTTCCTGAAGGTAGGTCAGGTAAGGTCTTTTGACGTAGACAGGCATAAGAAACGCCAAATTTCCCCGATAACCTTCCTGCCCATGCATACGCACCTGATGAAGAAAAGCAGAGGCAACGGGATTGGGGATGTAACCTAATTCCCGTGCACGCCGTTGCACGAAATCACGTGTTTGAGCGCTAACCATGGACGCTCCGCGCAAGGCATACGCCACGGTCGATTTGCTCAATCCAAGAACATCAGCTAATTGCCGGATGGTCATGCGTTCAATTTGGATCCATCACCAACAAGCGTAGAATGCGCTCATACGTTCAGAAAATGGTATCTGTCGCATCTGGACGTGTCCAGAGAGGCGATTGTTATTGCGCTCCCTGAGGCCAGAGCAATGGAGCAATGACTTGGGCGGCGTGATAGGACCCGAGCGGAGTGAGATGGTCTGCATCCCGGTAGTATGGGCTGCCATCTGGTGCCATGAAAACCGTGCGATCACCGGAAATAAGCCCGGTCTGCAGCGGAATGACCGTAACGAGTCCCTCCTTTTCGAGCTTGGTGAAAATTTCAATGAATGGTTTCTGCCGGTTGAGATAGTCTTCCCGAGTCAATTCGATCGGGCAGGAAAGCGGGACCCACTGGCTGCGCGCCATGATATCGCACGGGAAGTAATAGTAATCCGGAACGTCTTCAAAAATAAAAACCCGCTTCCCATGCTGGACCAACCATTGGGCCGTATGCCGAAATTCGGATTCGATTTTCTCTTGGGTCTTTTCGTCGAGGACGACCGGCTTGATCTTTCCCGAGTCACCCAACTGCGCCAACCCGTCCAGGATGCGATACTCCTGAGGCCAGCGTCCAACAATGTAGACATCGTGGATATCCGGGTTGGCAGCGATCCAGGCAAAGATCTGAAAACGAATATCCGGAGCCGTTTCATCGACCTGAGGCGATATCATGGACGAGATATAGAAACCGGATTGATGATGTTCTGCGGCGACCCGGTCGAGTCCGGAATCGAGTGCGCGAGCGTGGCTGTCTCCCACGAGGCAGAAGCTCGGCTTTCCTCCCGGGAGCCCAATGCGGTCGACGTAATTGGCATCGACCTGCGGATAGGGAGGAGGACGAAAGGGAGGCCGTGGGAAGAATTTTTGCTTTTCGATCGTGAACGGCTTGTGGAGGGTAACATAGCGATTGGCCTTAACGTGGATGATCGTACGGAGCCCATCGGTGGCAATCAGTACAGCGCAAATGGCAACCAGGAGGCCGCAGCCGATTCCCAGAGAGGCAAAAGCGACCCGCGGGCTGAACCAGTTGCCGACCCGCACCGGCATCTCCACCCATCGCCATGAAAGATAGGCGGCCAGAAACGACATGAGAAAGACCACGACCAATCCCCATGGGGATACACGTTCGTAGTTGAGATACCGGGCAAAAACCAGGATGGGCCAATGCCAGAGATAGAGGGAATAGGAGATTTTCCCGATTGCCGTAAACGGCGAGGAGCACAGAACTCGCGACACCGGGCCCTCATCTCCGAAGCGCAGGAGCAAGAGACTTCCGACAATCACCGGAAGGACGGTGACACCAGGAAACGGATAAATCCCCAGGCTGCCGAAAAAGGGGACGACGAGTTCGATCGTGGTGCCTCCACTGCTCAGGGTGTGCTCTGTATTAAAACACCAGAACGAGAGCAAAATAAATACAAGCCCCAGAAGCGAAAGGTACATCACGGAAAGCGAATTCCGCCGTGGAGGGAGATCGGCCAGCAACGCGCCGGCCAGAAGCTCCCAGGCCCGGGTGGGGAGGACATAGAAAGCGGTTGTCGAATCCCCTCGTTGCCCCAGCACGATGCATAAGGCGAGGGAGGCCATGCAGAGGAAAAACAGCGTCGCTCTCAATCCGGTCCGGAGCAGCTTCCAGAGCGCCAGCGTCAGGAGCGGGATGACAATATAGAACTGCTCCTCGACGCCTAAACTCCACAAATGAAGCAGGGCATTTCCGTTGGCATGGGGCTGGAAGTACCCCATGGTGAGCCAGAAATAGAGATTCGTGGAAAAGAAGGCGCTGAACAACGCGGTCTGCGAAAGAGGCACCAGCCGTGCCCAATGATAAAGAAACAACCCGGCCAGCAGCGTGCTGAAGACCACCACCATATACGCCGGAAAAATGCGCCGGATCCGGCGTTGATAAAACGTTGCCATCGAAAACGTCCCTTTTCTCAAATCGGTCAGGATCCCGCCAAAAATCAGATAGCCGGAGATGACAAAGAAAATATCGACACCCATGAACCCGCCCGGACAAAGTCCGCCGGCGAGATGATAGAAGACGACCGGCAGCACCGCCAGGCATCGCATGCCATCGATGTGCGGACGGTACTTGCGATGGAGGACCTGCTCCGTCCATGCCTTGGCATCCTCTTTGAGCAAAGCCGGTTCAGTGTCTTGCCTGGTCATGAGAAGGATGCGTTGCGCAAATGATCGGATTTCATTCCTCAATCTTCGTCTCGTCGACAAACAGCTCGGCCTGCCCGTTCATCCCCATCTCCATGACCACATCGAGGAACGAGATCGCGGAGACATTCAGCTTTTGCTTCAGCGCCACCAGGGTCTGCGGCTCGCCGATCAACGCCCAGAGCCTCTCCGCCAGCGTCTTGTTCTCATCGTTCTTCCACTCGAACGACTCGGTCAGGCGGTGGAGGCTTCCCTCCAAATCGCGCAACGGTTTCGGCAGGCCCTGGTAGGTGTCGCGCTTGCCCACACCTTCCAGCAGCAGGCTGGTGCTCTCCATGTCGATCTTGTCGATGTCTTCAAAGGCATCGGTCGGTTTTTCCGCCGAACGGAAACTGAAAGTCCCCTCCGAGGCGGACTCGATGAATCCCTGCCAGATCGCTTCCAGCCCCACGAGCGGCCCGAACCGCGCATGCTCGACACGGCCCTTGCGAAAAAAGAAACTCCCGAGCAACTCATTGGCCAGATTGTGCAGCCGTAATTCACCCGTATGCCCCATGCCGGTGATGGCCTGCACGATGGTCAGCAAATCGAACTTCTGCAGGTTGCCGGACAGGTCGATTGCATAGACGGCATGATGCGCCTCCGTCGTGGTGTGATAAAGCCGCTGGGCCAGTGTGCGGCTGAAGAAAAGTCCCAGCTCGGGAATCGTCTTCATCAGGCCCAGGAAATCGTCCGTCCCAATCCGCCACACTTCCGAGGCCTCGCGCGTGCGCACGGTCGCCAACCGGACATGTTTTGTGAAAACCGCGAGATCGCCGAAAAAATCGCCCTGCGACATTGACGCCACCGTACGGCTCTGTTTCCCGTCCGGGCTGAAGGTCACCACCTCGACCACCCCCGAGGCCACGATGTAGACGGCGTCCGCCGGGTCGCCCTGCTTGTAGACGATTTCCTTCGCTCCCAGTTTCAGGCGCGAGCAGACCGCGTCGATGCTTTTCCAGGTGGCCTCCGGCATACTCTCCAAAAGCGCCAGGAAATTGGCGGGCACGTCACCCGGGGCGGTCGTGGAAGTGGGCATGAGTCAGGCGCCAGGGTGGAAAGCTACGCCGGCTTTTCTTCCACGGCAGGTTCGTTGACCATGACCTCGACCTGGCCGTTGCTCACCATGAGGTTCACCGTCTGCAGGAAAGTCAGCGCCGAACAGGTCGTCCGCCGCCAGAGGCTGTCGAGGGGCTGGGGCCGTTTCGCGATCAATTCCCAGATCCGCTCAGCCATGGCACGCGAAGGTTCGTCGTTCCAGGTCAACTCCACGAAGCGGCGCTCGATCCGCACGTTCATCCCGCGCAGTTCCTCGGGGATGGCCAGGAAGGCCTCGTGTTGCGCCACGCCCTGCGCGAGCAAATCGTTGCTTTCCAGGTCGACTTTCTGATCCTCGGGGTAAGGCGTCGCCGGGGCCTCCTTGATGCGGAAGATGAAGGTGCCCGCGGTCGGCGGTTGGACCACTGCCTGCCAGATCGCCTCCAAGCCGACGAGGTGCAGGTAGCGCGCGTGCTCCAGTTTGCCGGCGACATAGAAGAAGCTCCCGATGATCTCGTTGTCCGCGCTGTGCAACTCGAGTTCCCCGGTCTGCGCCGAGCTGATGATCGTGTAGAAAATGACGAGGAGGTCGAAGTGCTCCAGCTTGCCCGCGAGATCGATCGAGTAGACGCTGACGTGCGCCTCCGTGGAGGTATGATGCAAGCGCTTGGCGAGGTTGCGCGCGAAAAATGCGCCAACCTTTGGTACTTTTTCCAGCATCTTGACGAAAGCCAGTTTCTCGAACTGCAGCAACTTGGTTGGCTCGCAGGTGCGGACTTCCGCCATGCGCGGCTGGCCGGTCAGGACGGCGAGGTCGCCGAAGAAATCGCCCTTGCCCATGATGCCGACTGAGCGGCTCTGCCTGCCATCCGGGCTGTGGGTGAAGGCCTCGACGCGTCCGGAGGCCACGATGTAGACCGTATTGGCCGGGTCGCCCTGCGCGTAAATGACGTGGCCGCCTGGAAGATTCACCTTGGTGCTGACCGACTCCACCTCGAGCCGGCTTCCGGCATCGAGTAACTCGAGCAGGGTGAAAAAATTCGCTTCAAAATCAATGGCCATGGTCGCTGTCGTTAGGAGGTGAGGGGAATCATTTTTCGGCGATGCTTTTCGTACGTGGCCACCTCGCGGATGTCAAACGGCTTCAGGAACTCCGCCAGCCGACCGTATTCCTCCGCCAACTGTGCGTGCGAATGGGCATCGCTGGCGAGGGTAAAAGGAATGCCCAGTTCCTGGGCCGCGCGGAGAATGTCCGCATGCGGGTAGGCCTCGCCCACCGGCTTGCGCCAGCCTGCGGTACTGATCTCGATGGCGAGGTCCTCGCGTTTGATCCGTTCGAGCAGTGATTGAAAATGCGGCAGCAGTCCTTCCTTCGGACGCCACTTGCCGTGGATCTTGATCAAGTCGAGGTGCGAGAGGCAGTCGATCCCGCCGCGGTTCATCATGCCCTCCAGTTCGGCGATATAGGTTGCGCAGGCGGCGGCCATGTCCTTCTTGGCGAATTCATCCACGCGGTCGGTCTTGTCGAACATCACAGGATCGGGAGGGAGATAGTGCGCCGAGCCGAGGACGAAATCGAGTTTCTCCCAGTTCTTTTCCACCCAGGCCCGGCCCGCCTTGCCGGTCTCCGGATCGTTGTCGAGTTCGATCCCCGCGCGGAATTTGATGTCCGGGTTCGCCTCGCGCAGCTTGTCGATCTCGTCGAAATTGACGCCCTCGTGGTAGCGGTCATGGTCCGTGAAGGCGATTTCCTTCAACCCGCGCTCGCGGGCAGTCTGCGCCCAGGGCCGCAGCAGCTCCTGGGTGTAAGGCTTGATGCTGTGGGCCTGCGGATGCATGTGATAATCGATGGGCAAGGACATAAACTTTAGGGTGTGGCGTTCCTGGCCAGGGTGGCCGGTGGGGGCTCAATCTTGTCGCCGGGCTTGATACCGTTCAATGAGAACCAGTGGATATTTGTCTCCAGCGCATAGGCGATCTGGTCACTGGTGCTGCGGGTAATGGGCAACATATTGTCCGGCATCGTGGGGTCGGCGGGCGTCATGTCGTGGATTTCGAGGATCACGCCATTCTTGTCGATGAACGCGACCGAGAGGGGAATGAGTGTGTTCTTCATCCAGAACGTCGCGGGGCCGATATTCGCCTGGATGAAAATCATCCCGTCGTTATCGGCGAGCTTCGGGCAGAACATCAGGCCGCGCTCACGCTGGGCTTCCGTCACGGCAATCTGCGCCTGCAGTGTCGCCTTGCCGATGTGCAGGGCCGCACTCGGCAAGGTCTGCGCTGCCGCTTCCTGCGCGGGCAGGGAGCAGGCTGTTATCCACAGAATTCCCAACAAGACGGCAATAAGACTTAGTCTCTCTTTCATATTCATCCTACTCATACCGCAAAGCCCGCGCGGGCGCGAGTCTGGCCGCATTCACCGCCGGAATCAACGCGGCCAGGATACAGATCGCCACGGCCGAGAACGCGATCAAAGCCACATTGGCCGGATCGATCACGGCCGGAATCTCCGGGAAGCCATAGACCTTGCTGGAAAACACATCGACGTGGAACACCCGCAAAATGAAATCCCGGAACGGATTCCGGAAATGCAGCAGCGCCAGGCCGCAGATGGTCCCGCCGATCGAGCCCACCACGCCCACCACCACGCCGTGGAAGAGGAACACCCCGGACACCTGCGCATCGCTCGCTCCCAGCGCTTTCATCAAACCGATCTCGCGTGACTTCTGCACCGTGATGGTAATGAGCGTGCTGCAGAGTCCGAACGCCGCCACCAGCATCACCATGAAGAGGATGAACGTCATCACTACCCGCTCCGTTGCGATGGCGTTGAACAACTCGCGGTTGTCATCCATCCAGGTCCGCGCGTTCAGCGTTGGGGGAAGGATTGAATTGTTCAGCCGGTCCCGCACGGCCACCGCCATGATCGGGTCCTTCACGCGCACCGCAATCCCGTGGACGGCATTGTTCATTCCCCAGATGTGCTGCGCCATCTCGGTCGAGACGAGGAGGAAATTCAGGTCGTAATCGAATTGCCCCGTCTTGAAAACGCCACGGATCGTGGGTTCCTCCGGCAGAGGCACATCGCCCTTTACGCCCGCCCGCTGGTCGCGGATCGATTTCAGGAAGGTCGGGCCGAAAATATCGATCTTGTCTCCGGGGAAGGCTGCATTGCGCCGGCTCCACTCCGAGCCGACGATGACTGAGTCGCCGCGCAGCTCATATTCACCCATGATCAGGTACTGGCTCAGCGGCAGCACCGGGTCGTCTCCCTCGGTCGGCACGCTCTTGATGAACGCCGGGGTCATCCGATCGTGGAACTCCACCAGCACGGGACCGCGGATGATCGGGCTCACCGCCAACACATCGGGGTCTTTCTTAATGAGCTCCATCGCCTTTTCGTAGTCGTACATCACTTCGCCGTCGGCCATCGATACGGTGATGTGGGCGTTGAAGCCGATGATCTTGGCATCCAGGCGCTGTCGGAACCCGGCCATGACCGAGAGCACCACGATCAGCACCATCACCCCAACCGTTACGCCCAGGAACGACAGCACCGTGATGACCGAGACAAACGACCGGCGCGGCCGCAAATAACGCAGCGCCAAGAAAAGCTCCACCGGAAGTTCCATCAGCCTACCCTAACCAGAAACAAAACATCTGTCACCATGCTAGCCGTCATTCGCCTGCTGACAAACGAACTCATTTTATCAAGCTTGTCTCCGCCCCAAAGCAGGCCACTCTGGACCATGCATAAAAAATGGGTCTACAAAATGGTCAGCGGCACCACCGAAGACTCCTTCGAAAAGAAGCTCAACGAGTTTGGGGCCCAGGGCTGGGAGATCGCCGAGTTCCAACCCCTCTACGATCCAGACCGGGGGACTTCCTACATCGCGATCATGAAGATGGCTCAGGATCAGTAAAGTCAGCGTTGTAATTCTCTCAAAAATCCGAAGGTGGGCTTTTCGCCAGCAACGCGGGCAACTTGTCATCTCTCACCATTTGGCTGAACGCTTCCGGTGTCATTGAGATTGCGGCCAAATCCTCGTGCAACGCCGTCCATGCCGTCGAGATTCGAGTGGCAACGTCTCGTCGCATCGCCAATTCATGTTTCTCTTCATCTCGCGGGTACTCGATGCGGATGCCATCGTCAAAGTCACCCAGTTTGCTGAACATGATGCGCAGACGCAGTTGATTGGCTTTTTTTAGCGCGCCGTAGTCAAAGCCAGCTTTGAAGTATTTCGACCTCCCTTTAAATCCTTTGGCGAGAGAAAGCTGATTCGAGGGTATGCTGGTCTCACCGCAAGCCACTCCCTCCTGCATATCCTTCTTGTCAGCAGCCGACGGATGGCACGCGCCAAGGGCGAGAGCGAGGCACAAAACAGAAACGATGATGAATATCCTCATTGCGAGGTCCGTAATTCCATCAACTTATAACAAAGCCGCCGCAAAGCCGGCGTTTTTTCCTGCTCAATCAAATCGAGAAAAGATTGTTGCAGGGGTTCTTTTTTCCAAGTCAGATAATTTTCATATTCATTGCGATTTTTTTGCAGGGAGAGCAGATACTTGCCGAGCTCGGCTGCATTCCCAAAATCGCTGGCTTTGATGATGCATTTCTTCCCGGGTAAATAGTCATCGATGTTGGGTGCGCCTAGATAGACCGGAACCGTTCCGGCAATCAATCCGTCGAATACTTTCTCGCTTACGTAATCGACGCTGTTGGAGTTTTCGAAAGCCAGATAGAAGAGATAGCGTGAGATGACCTTAAGCTTGGTTTCGCGTCTCTTGTCCCAAAGGAGCTTTCGATTGTTTTGCGATTTTCCGTAAGAATCGATTTTCAGATGCTGCATCAATCCCTCGACAAGCTGATACCGGTTGTTCAGGGCATGGTCGTTTGAGGCAAAATAGACGGCGGGGGCCCGGCGATATTTCCACTTGGGCGGCGTCAACAAGTCCGGCACGTGCCCTGGATAAAAATAGAGCATGGGGACATCGGAATTTCTGCGGAAATTCATGCGCAGGTCAAAATGACGCATGTAAGCGGCATTCACCTGCAGGGGATAATTGACGTCGGATTCCATCGACATGGCGACCCAGAGTTGGCCGGGTCTTTTCCCGATGGGAGGAATCTGTTTCAGGTTGGGAAGATGAAACAAAACGGCATCGGCGGCGGCGAGATCACGCGAATCGGTGCTAACCGTGCACAAGTCCTCCGCCATGCTGGGGGAAAATCCGAACGCCTCGTTTAACGACCGATCGAAATAGGGCGTATAATAAAAAATCTTCAATTTGGACATGACCGGGCGCAGGCAAGAATGCAAAGCGGGAGCTGTTTTCGCGAATCAAATCCGCGAACCAACCTGTACCGGCTTGTCCCAAAAATAGTCTTCCGTCACTCCACCCATTTGCCAGAATCCCGCATGACCGTCATCCGTCGCGATTTCCCCGGGGGACACTTCTCAGATTGATTTTGAAAAATCCGTTCGAAATTCACTACCTGCACCACGCTGCCTTTATCTCTGGCCGAATTCGGGGTGCCTGGGCACGAAGACGCTTTGTGCGGGGGCTCGCTTCAGGAGCATGGGCCCCCGTGCAGGACCGCGTGACGAACAAGGCCCTTCCTTTGGCCATGGTCACGCTCGCCGGAGAAAAAAGCTTTCCCGAGGCGGTCGTCATGCTCGATTCCTTCTTCGCCAATGCCGGCGAGCCTGCAAGCTGCCGGATCATCTCGGACGGAACCCTCGCGGCTCGGCACCAGGAAGTTTTTTGCCGCATTCATCCCAAAATAACGATCAGTTCCCTGGAGGAATTCATCGCGAAGCCTTGGCCGGGCAGCCTGGAAAAGCGTTTGTCGCAAAACCCCATGATTATGAAGCTGGCGGTCATGTGGGGCGTGGGACGGCTGCCAGCCGGATTCTACGTCGATTCGGACTTCATGTTTTTCCGGGCCGCCCGTGAATGCAATTGGGCATCCCTGCTGGAAGCGCAAGTTCCCCGGTATATGCGGGACGCCGGATTTTCGCTGGACCGGCGCTTGCTTCGCCCGGAGGAAGTCGGTTCCTGGAGTGCCAATGCGGGACTCGTTTTATTCGCTCAATCTTTGGACCTGGAGCCCTGGCTGGACCGGCTGGAACTGCTCGGCGATCAACTTCCCGGCCATTTCAGCGAACAGACCCTCGTCCACCTGGCCTTGGCGGAGGCGGGGGCGCTTCCCCTCGATCCAGGGCAGTTTGTCCTCGCCCTCGACGATCTTTTTTCTTTTCAGGACAAATATGCCTTTCGCAAAAATGTCGTCTGCCGGCATTATACGGGCACCATTCGGCATAAATTCTGGATTTTGGCAGGACAGCTTTGATTCACCTCCGGAAATGAACTTCCCCGAAAAATATGGGCCGCACCTTTTCTGGGCCAAGCTCCTCGCGGGGACCATGGTCTTTCAGGCGGTCATTCAGGCCCTGGGCTTTTTGACCGGCCTGCTCATCGTCCGCTTTCTGAGCAAAGAGGACTATGCCTGGTACACCATCGTCGGGACCATGGGCCCGGTCCTTGCGATGATGGCCGACAGCGGCATCACCACGGGCTCCCTCGCGATTGGTGGCAGAATCTGGCAGGACGATGAGAAAATGGGCCGCTTGGTACGGACGGGGTTGCGCTTGCGTTACCGGTTTGCCTGGTTCAGCGGCATCGTGATGACGCCCACCCTGGGTTGGATGCTGCTGCACAATAACGCCTCGATCGGGCTGACGGTCTGCCTGGTCGCCATTACGCTCGTCGGCATCGTTCCCCAATTGTCTGCGGCGATCTTGAACGTGGTCGTCGAGTTGCGGCAACAGTTGCCGCAAATACGCGATTTCCTGCTCAAGAGCGTGGGGCTCCGGTTGTTCATCATTTTGGTGGTCATCGCAGCTTCGATGGCCAATTCCTTCTGGGCCGTCTTTGCCGGATCGTGTGCGGCGATCCTCCAGACCTTTTTGCTCACGCGATTTGTGCGTAAGCAACTGTCATGGGATGTTCCGGCGGACAAGGAATATGAGAAGGAAATCCTGACAGTCGTCCGCAAGGTCGCACCTCTGACCGTCTACTTTTGCTTTCAAAGCCAGATCGCCATCTGGTTGATCAGTATTTTTGGCGGCAGCCATCAGGTCGCGGACTTGGGGGCGTTGACCCGGCTGGGTATTCTTTTCACCGTTTTCACTTCAACGGCGGGAATGGTCGTGGTCCCGCGTTTTGCGCGCATCCAGGATTATCATCTGCTCAAGGTGCGCTTTTTCCAGATTGTGGGCGGCTATGCCTTGCTTATGGTGCTGCTCACGGGAGCGGCAGCCCTTCTTTCCGGGCCCTTGGTGGCGCTGCTCGGGCCGAAATATGTGCACCTGCAAGGGGTCGTCTGGCTGGTGATGCTGTCCGGGGCCCTCGGGTCGCTGGCCAATCTTCTTGGCAACCTGAATAACTGCCGGGGATGGGTTCCCCCGGCCTTGCTGAGTATCCCGCTCGAAATCGCCACGCAGATTGTCCTGCTCTTTTCCCTCGATCTTTCCCAGGTTCGTGACGTGCTTCTCTTTTCCTGCCTGGGAATCATCCCCGTTATATTCCTGACCATCGGAGTGGCCTTCTCCAACATGAAGAAATTTCGTCACGGTGCCGCGGTGAGGGGAAACTAATCCCGTCTTTATCAGGCGATGATCGCCTGCGAGAATGATTGCGGCAAATCGTTACAAAAATAATCTTCCGTCCCCGCGCATCTGCGTCAGAATCCACCCGTGCCCCTGACCCGCCGCGATTTTGTCCGCACGATCTTCGTCGCTTCACAAGCGACCCTGGCCAGCCGTCTTCTTTCAGGCGATCTTCGCGCCGATGAACCGGCGGGGAAATCGCTCAACTTTGCCGTCATCGGCGACTGGGGCCGCAAGGGCCAGCCCGACCAGGCGCAAGTCGCCCACCAGATGGGACTCGCCTGCCAGAAGGCCGCCGCGAGCTTCGTCGTTTCCGTCGGCGATAATTTCTACGAGGTCGGCGTCAAGGACGTCGCAGATCCCTTGTTCCAGCTCTCCTACGAAAACGTCTACACCGCCGATTCGCTCAAAGTCCCCTGGTACGTCATCCTCGGCAACCATGACTACTGCGGCAACTGCGAGGCGCAACTCGAATTCGGCAAGGGACACCCGCGCTGGACGATGCCCGCGCGCTATTTCTCGAAGGTCCACGACATCGACCCGGCCACCAAGCTCGAAATCTTCTACATCGACACCAGCCCCTTCATTCTCGCCTACCAGCACCACAAGCTCATCGGGCCGAACATCGCCACGCAGAACACCGCTGAGCAGCTCAAGTGGCTCGACCAGGCACTCAGCGTCTCGACGGCCCAGTGGAAGTTCGTCATGGGCCACCATCCGATCTACTCGTCCGGGCTCGCCCATGGCAACCAGCCCGAGATGATCGACCACATCCTGCCGCTCCTGCAAAAGCACAAGGTCCACGCCTATTTCGCCGGCCACGACCATGACCTCGAATACCTCAAGGTCGGTGACTTGAACCTCATCGTATCCGGCGCGGGGTCCGAGTACCGCCCCGTCAAATCACCCGACACCAGCCCCTTCAGCCGCGCTGTCTCCGGCTTTGCGATGACCTCTGTCACCTCCGACAAGCTTCAGGTCCAGTTCATCGACAATAGCGGCAAGCTGCTTTACACGGCGAGCGCGCAGCACACTCCGGCATGAGTCCCCTCGTTCCCAGGTTTCACTTGGGAACGCCCTTGTCCGCGCAACTTTGTTGCTTGCCTCTCTTTTCCAAGGCCATCTCTGGAAGCAGGGCTCGAACCTGCGTCCAGTCGGTCCAAGAGCCGACCGCTCTACCACTGAGCTATTCCAGAGGAAAAAGCATTAACGCTCTTTCTCGCTTTGGTCAATAGGTTGTAAGTCCGCACGGAGGGCAAAGCCAAGATCGTCTCTCTTGACTTCAGTTCCCGCAAAAGGCTTCGCAGCCTTGCTGGAGAACCAGCCTGCTTTTCTTAAGACAACACCCAATTCAGGATTGCTGACTTCTACTCCATGGACAAGTTCTGGGGTCGGTTCAAATCTCTCGATCTTTCGACCGGGAGGAGGCGAGATCCATCCTCTTTTCACAGGATCGACGTGATGCCTACGACAAATCTCTTCAATTTGTTGCCTTGTACAAAGGGATTCGCCTGAGAGAACCTCCCACGGCAGAGGAACTTCCGCCCAAACCTTGGTGTCGGGATCAAGTTCCTTTCCTGACAGACGGTGCCATGCGGCCACATCCGCGGCAATCAAGCGAAGGACTTTTACCGGACATAGATTGTCCAGTTCGTTCTGCAATCCCATGGAATACATTAATGCAATATAGGATGCCCTAGCCCGATTCCATGCATTGGCCGTGTTGTTCCAAGTCGTCGAATCATGACCTTTTGCTACAATCATGGTGTCTCGATCGATTGGTTTTTGCTGCCAGATTTCCTGGAGCAACTTGGCGATGCCGTCCAGTTTCCCCAGCCACGCGCCGAGCAATTCGCCACGCCGAGCATCCGGTAAATGATGGAGCACCAGCGGATCAATGTGGATAAACGAAACCGCCCACCAATTGGTTTTCTCCGGATGGCGGACAAGTCGTTGAAACAACATATCGGCAATTTCATCATAAGGGGCTGTTTGGCCTTGGTTACTAAACACACTCCGCCGACTGCACCGGGCCGTATAGTAGGCAATGAAGGCAGCGGTATTGGCGTCCTGCGCAAATTGGTCAAAGCTTAGAAAAATAACGAACCGTGATTTGCCAATGCGGGTGTATTCGTACTTTTTCTGCTCACGAACATAGGTCTTCAATTTGAGTTCAAAACGGTGCAGAAAACGAAAAAGTTTGTTATATTGTCGCTTGGAAATGTCCAACCCTGCCTTCTCTCTTGCCTCGGAGTTTAATCGATCACTCTTAAAATCATTTTCTCCAAAGCCTTTTCGTATCAATGGAGAAAGCTCTCGAATAAACTGCTCTACTTTTATCGAGTCCGACCACTCTGCTGGAGACCAGGAAGAAGTTTGCCTAAATAACTCGCAGGCCTTTTCGACTTGTTTTTTAGGAGCAATGGGCCGCTTAAAATCCTCTATCATGCGAGTGACACGGTACGTTTTTCGCTTGAAAGAATGTTGAGCAGCATTTTCGAGAATCAACAACTCACTAGAGGTAAAAGAGTTTCCCAGGTTGATTCTTATCATTTCGGCCACATCTTCGGGACGTATCCGTTTCTGCAAGGTATCAAATAAGTCTTTCATCCGAGAAAAGTATGGCTTTCGTCTCCCGAAAGTTCCAGCCTCGAAGGCAACTGCAAGGAAAGGGTTTCTCCGATGTCAAATCCCTCAACTTTTCCCTTGCTCTCATTGGAGACTCTGCTTTAATCGACCCTCACCTTATGGCAGCAGCTACGAAATCAGACTCACTTCAGGAGTTCAAATTGCACGACAAGGATACCGGTTCCGCCGATGTCCAGATCGCGCTCCTGACTCAGCGCATCAACGACCTCACCAAGCACTTGCAAAAGTTCAAGAAGGACCACAGCTCACGCCGCGGCCTTTTGATGATGGTGGCGCAGCGCAAGAAGCTTCAGGACTACCTGAAGAAGTCGGATTCCAGCCGCTACGATAAGGTCATTCAGAAACTAAATCTGCGTAAGTAGTCTCCCAGCACCGCGAAAGGCCCTTCCGCCTCGCGGAGTGGGTCATCCGGAAAACTTCAGAGTACAATAGACTTCACTGCCCTCGATAGGCGTAGTTTTAATTTTTAAAATTACTGCCCTGCGCAGCAGCTGAGTCCATTGTCCTCTGCGTTTTCTTTTCCGACCGGGCGCCCGCTTGCGCTCCAACCCCATAAAAGAAACCATGTCCACCATTCACACGGTGTCGGCTCCCTTTGGCGCCCACCCCATCATCATTGAAACCGGCAAGCTTGCCAAGTTGGCCGACGGAGCAGTAACCGTCCGCTACGGCGATACCCTTGTCATTGTCACCGCCGTCTCCGCGACTAAGATCAAGGAAGGCCAGGACTTCTTCCCGCTTACCGTCGAGTACCGCGAGCGCGCTGCCGCCGTCGGCAAGATCCCCGGTGGTTACTTCAAGCGCGAAGGCCGCCCCTCGGAAAAGGAAATCCTCACCTGTCGCATGACGGATCGCCCGCTGCGCCCGCTCTTCCCCAAGGGTTACCTCTACGACACGCAGATCATTACCACGCTTCTCTCCGCTGACGGCGAGAACGATCCCGATATCCTCAGCATCAACGGTGCTTCCGCCGCGCTCATGGTTTCCGACATTCCTTTCGGCGGCCCCGTCGGTGCCGTCCGGGTCGGCCGCGTCAACGGCCAGTTCATCACGCAGCCCACGCACGCGCAGATGGACCTCAGCGACCTCGACCTCGTCTACGTCGGTTCCGAGTCCGAAATCATTATGATCGAAGGTTCGGCGCTCGAACTGCCCGAGGCCGAATTCAAGAAGGCCCTCGACTACGCGCAGGAGCAGGTCCAGATCGTCATCAAGCTCCAGAAGGACCTCGCGTCCCGCGTCAACAAGGCCAAGCGTACGCTGCCCCTCTATGTGACCAAGCCCGAGTACGTCGAAATGGCGTACGACCTCGTCAAGGACCGCATCGAGGGCGCGATCTATCGCCCCTCCAAGGTCGAGCGTTATGCCGCCGTCGGCGCGCTCAAGGACGAAGTCGGCGTCGCCATCAAGGCCAAGTATCCCGAGGCCACCAGCTTCGACGTCGGTTCCGCCTTCGACCAGGTCCAAATCAAGGCGTTCCGCGCTGCGATTCTCGACAAGCAGAAGCGCAGCGACGGTCGTGCGGTCACGGAAATCCGTCCGCTCTCCGGAGAAGTCGGACTTCTCCCCCGCTCGCACGGTTCCTCCCTCTTCGCCCGCGGCGAGACCCAGGCTCTCTGTCTGGCGACCCTCGCGCCCAGCGACGAAGCCCAGGAGCTCGACGGTTACACCGGCGGCGACATCACCAAGCGGTTCATCCTGCACTACAACTTCCCGCCCTTCTCCGTCGGTGAAACCGGCCGCGTCGGTGGCCTGAATCGCCGCGAAATCGGCCACGGCGCGCTCGCCGAGCGTTCCGTCCTCGCCGTCATCCCCAGCGAGAACGACTTCCCCTACGCCATCCGCGTTTCGTCCGAAGTCATGGAATCGAACGGTTCCACCTCGATGGCCTCGGTCTGCGGCGGCGTCCTCGCCCTTATGGATGCAGGCGTGCCGCTCAAGACCCCGGTCGCCGGCATCTCGGTCGGTCTCGTCACCGATTATGATGACGCCGACAACCTCAAGCGTTACCTGTTGCTCGACGACATCCTCGGTTCCGAGGACCACTACGGCGACATGGACTTCAAATTGTGCGGCACCAAGGACGGTGTCACCGGCTTCCAGCTCGACTTGAAGCTCGCGGGCATCCCGCTCTCCCTCATGAAGGAAGCGATCGACCGCGCGGTCATCTCCCGCACGAAGATCCTTGGTTTCATGGAAACGGTCATCGCCGGCCCGCGCACCACGCTCTCCGCGTACGCGCCCCGCATCGAGACCATCCAGATCAACCCCGAGAAGATCGGCCTCGTCATCGGACCTGGCGGCAAGAATATCAAGAGCATCGTCGCCGAGACCGGTGCCGAGATTAACATCGAGGACGATGGCCGCGTGAAGATCTACTCCACGAACGGCGACGCCATGGAACGTGCCAAGGAAATCATCCTCGGCATGGTCGGCGACATCGAAGTCGGCAAGATCTACCGTGGACGTGTCGTCACCCTCAAGGACTTCGGCGCCTTCGTCGAAGTGCTCCCGGGCAAGGACGGCCTCGTCCACATCTCCGAGTGGTCCGACCAGCGCGTCAACCGCATGGACGACGTGGTCAAGGTCGGCGATGAAGTCTGGGTCAAGTGCATCGGCCAGGACGACAAGGGCCGCAGCAAGCTCAGCCGCAAAGTGGCGATGAAAGAGCGCGCCGCCCAGGGCCTCGAAGCCGCCGCCCCCGCCAAAGCCTAACAAGGTAGCCGTCGCACTCCGTGCGACGGTGCAGCCTGTAGCGGCGGTCTATGACCGCCGTGCCTTTGGTAGCCGCCGATGTCCCCATCGGCGGTCAGAAAAAGCCCCGACCCCGGTCGGGGCTTTTTTGTTATGTCATCCTGAGCAAGCCAAGCCTGTCTTGGCGCAGTCGAAGTACCACTAACTATTTTGCTCCCCGTTCCCGTGTTGAGCTCAACGCCTCGCGCGCAAAAAAGGAAAGCTTTGTCATTTCCGTCATCCTGAGCCTGTCGAAGGATCAGTTCAGCCGCCCCGCATTCTCAAACTCCACTTGAGAACGATGAGAAAGCTGTATCTAACTTGGATACCTGCTATTCCTTCCGCAAATGCGACTTTCATTTGTGGCGATGATGATTGCGGTAGGGCTCGCATGGGTGCCTCTTATTGCTTCAACCCCCGCAGCACCTTGGAATGCACTGCGGGTCCCGGGTACTACTACTGCGGACTATTCCGCAACAATCAAGAAATTGAAGACATTGAAGGTTAACGTCCAATGGGAAAATGAAGTAGATATTGTAGTGGCTTTTAAAGATTTAGAGTCAAAAAGTCAGCAAGCCGACCCTAAGCACAAAGGAATCGAGTTTAAACTTTCATTGCCTGTTGCGCCGGAAAAACCAGATCCACATTGGCCTGTTATTCATCGAAAAGTGAATATCCTGCTTCTTGATAATCCGTCTATTTTTGAAGTTATAGAATTTCTGGCTATGCAAACGGACCTTGCGGTTCAGGTAGGTAATGGCGTCGTTATATTTCTGCCGGCTGCTGAAGCTGCCCGAGTCCACCCTGACCGTTGACATCCCACCCACCCTCCTCCTACCTTCATCCTTCCAACTTCAACTTCTCACCTTTCTAAAAATCATGCCCCTCAAAACCGGAACCACCGCCCCCGACTTCGCCCTCAAGACCAAGACCGCCAATGGCCTCGAGGAAATCAAGCTCAGCGCCAACTTCGGCAAGAAAAACACCGTCCTCCTTTTCTTCCCGCTCGCCTTCACCGGCGTCTGCACCGCGGAACTCTGCGACGTCTCCGGCGGCATCTCCGCCTACGAAAGCCTCAACGCCGCCGTCTACGCCATTAGCGTCGACAGCCCTTTCGCGCAGGAAGCCTGGGCCCACAAGGAAGGCATCACCGTCCCCATCCTCAGCGACCTTAACAAGACCGTCACCAAGGCCTACGACGTCGTGTTTCCCAATCTCGCCGGTGTCGGTGACACCTCCGCCCGCGCCGCCTACGTCATCGACAAGACCGGCACCATCGTCTACTCCGAGCAGACTGCCACTCCGAAAGATCTCCCCAACTTCGACGCCGTCAAGGCCGCTCTCGGCAAGTTGAAGTAGGCCTTCGATAGCTGTCGCGCGCCGCGCGACGGCTATCGGGGGGGCATGAAAGCCGTGTCTTTTCGAGTTACATCCCCGTCATTCCCCAACCCGCTCTTTGCAACCTGCAAACAGCCGTTCTATACTAGATGACATGAGTACCAGTAACGACCTCACCCCCCGTCTCGACGACCTCAAGACCCAGGCTTCCGAAGTCGCCCGCAAAGTCGGCCACCAGCTCAACGATCAGGCCAACTCGCTCCGCGACGTCACGGCCACCGCCCGCTACAACACCCAGGAATTCATCGAGAACAATCCCTGGCAATCAGTCGCCATGGCCGCCGCTCTCGGCTTTCTCGTCGGCGTCATCGTCACCCGCCGCTAGATGCGGGGGGTGTCCCGGTCGGCCTTCCGCTCCCAAGCCCCCGTTACCGCAGGGCTTGGGAACGTCCTTGTCGTGCGCTACTCGCTCCCCATTCCCAGACTCCCGTTACAGGCGAGTCTGGGAATATTACTGCCGGCGCAGCATCCTACGGCTTTCTCTGCGCGTAGGTCTGTCCCTTCGGGTCAAACGATCCCGCGATGAAATCGGTGACCGTATACGTTCCGCCGACAATTTCCGACTTGGCGAAAACGGAGTGATTGTCCTTGTAGGTCACCGCCAGGCCGTCCGTGCCGAGTGGCGCCGTCGCCGAGCAAGTGGCGGTGCCGGGGCCCGCCTGTTGCGGATAAGTCACCGTACCGCCCGTGCTGTAGATGATCGGCAACTCATCCGGTGAATTCACCGAGATGCCCACCGGTCCCGTCGTGCCGGTCATTCCTGTGATGTCCCACGATACATTCTGCGCCGTTATGTTGGTCGCCGGACTCAGTCCCTTGTACTTGGTCTGGGCCCCGTTCGGCAGATAGAAAATATCCGCGGAGGTCAGATAGCCTTTTGCGAGCAACAACTTCAAGGCATCCGTCGAGGTCGCCGCATCCGGGTACGAGCCGTTATCCAGCGCATATTGCGTCATTAAAACTGCCAGCCCATGGGAACTCTGGGTCGCCGCCGATTGTCGTGCCGTTTTCAACGCATTCCACGCCGCAGGTACCAGCACCGAGATCAGGATCGAGATGATGGCGACGACAATAAGGAGCTCCACCAAGGTGAAGCCGCGCTGGCGAACCGCGCGGCCCGACGGGATCAGACAGAGTTTAATCATGACCTAATCATAATACTCGCAACTTAAGCGTCAATAGAACCTAATATACTTATTAGAAAAGTTAATAATAAAATGCGACCGTGTAAGTACACGCTCGTCAATTGCGTGGAGAATGCTTCGATTACCGCAAATAAATGCGGCTGTAGTCCCACTCGTAGTACTTCCCCTCAAACGCCGAGGCAGGCAGCGAGTGGCTCACACTTTTCACTCCCGTATGTCCCCAGCTTGCATCGAAAAGAAAATCCATATCGATGGGTTCACCGTCCTTTTTGCCGCCGAGTGTCCAAATGAGCGTGCCGCTTTGCACGAGGATGCCGTCAACATAGGCCTCATAGGTATCGTCCTTCTTATAGACCCACGTCCAGACGTGATATTGCGAGGCATCGAATGACTTCACCCCATACGATTCCATCGTCTGCTGCCAATCCTTGTAGTTGGACTTGTCCGAGCCGCCGACGCAACCCGAGTGCCAGTAATCACCCTTGTAGTTGGTGATCGGAACGCCCTTGTCATCCTTGCCGTTGTCGTAACCGAAGCTCTCAATCAGGTCCATCTCGGCCCCGTGATTCCACTTGTTGCCCGCCGTCCAGATCGCGAACCAGAAATAGGGCGGCACGACGTAACGGACCCGTGTCTCCCACACCAGGTCTTGTCCCAACAACGAGCCGCCCTTGGGTAGCTTCCACTTCGCCTGAAACGAGCCGCATCCCGCATTATGTTCTTTCGGTGAAACTGTCGTCGCTCCGTTCAGCGGTACCAGAAAAGTCTTTAACGAGTCGTTGGTAAATTGCCGAACCGGATGCGCGGGGGCTTCGATTGGTTGCTTGGCGTTGATGGCATTGGCCGCATCAGGCGCCACCATCACCGCTCCATAATGCGACCCGTTTCCGATGGTGTTGAATTGATCGTGGTACTGAAAATTCGTGTTGAGATCGTCGATATTCTTGATCGTCCCATTCGCACCGAATTTCCAGTTCTTCACCAGCACGAAACCGTCCCCGCCCAATCCGAAAGCGGGCGCCGGTCCCACCGCCGGGTTCTCCTTCGTGCCGTCGCCGAGGGTTTGTGCCGGCTCGGCAACCACGGGCGACAAAGTAGTCACGAGAAAAAGGAACGCAACAGTTACCGGCAGGAGTTGGCTTCGCATATAGAGGCGGAGCCTATCGCGGACTGTGTTCAGGGCAACACTTTCGCAGGTTAACGGTTTTCGCCTTTAAGGGGGATCGTGCCTTCAGTGCCGGTGGGGGCGATGGGAGCTGCGGGGACAGGAGTGGGTACCTGGGGCGTCTCCTCCAGCATTCCCTTTTTGCGGAGCTGTTCTTCCATGGCGAGGTCCATGACGAGATCGGCGAGGGGGACGGTGCCCTTATCGAGGGCGGCGTTGGCGGCCTTGAGTTCGGCGACGTTTTCGCTTTCGAGGGCTTTTTCGACGGCGAGCATCAGTGCCTCGATTTCCTTGATCTCCTCCGCGACGACGAGATGACCCACCTGGGCGATGGCCTTGCGCGTCGCGGTCAGCATGTCGCCGCTCTTGCGCTTCGTCTCGATCCATTGGCGCTGGGCGAGGTCATCGAAGGCATGCTCGACCGATTCGGCGACCATTTTCTCGACGTCCTCGTCCCGGACATCGACGGCGCTCTTGAGTTGCACAATTTTTTGTTTCCCGGTTTTCACGTCGCGGGCCAGCACGCTGAGGATGCCATTGGCATCGATTTCAAATTGGACGCCGACACGCGGCACGCCCTTGGGCGCGGGCTCGAATTCGAGGTCGAACACGCCGAGCGACCAGTTGTCGCGGGCCAGTTCGCGCTCGCCCTGCAGCACCTGGATCTTCATCGACTTCTGGTTATCGACGGCGGTGGTGAAAAGTTCCCCGGCCTTGGTGGGGATCGTGGTGTTGCGCGGAATGATCACGTTCATCAATCCGCCGAACGTCTCGATGCCGAGGGAGAGGGGGGTGACGTCGAGCAGCACCATGTTCTGCACGCCGCCCTCGAGAATGCCGGCCTGGATTGTCGCGCCGAGGGCCACCGCTTCATCGGGATTCGCATTATTGTTCGGCTCGCGGCCAAAGATTTCCTTCACCAGCGCATGGACCATCGGCATCCGGGTCTGGCCGCCGACGAGAATGACATCGTCGAGATCGGTCGCCTTCAGCTTTGCATCGCTGAGCGAGCGGAGGCAATTGCCGCGCGTCTTCTGCACAATCGGCTTGGCGAGGATTTCGAGCTGCTCCCGCGTCACCACCGTTGAGAAACTCTGCTCGCCCTTGGCGAAGGGAATTTCCACCTTCGTCTCGGTTTCGGTCGAAAGGCGGATTTTTGCGTTCTCCGCTTCTTCATGCAACCGGGCCAGCAACGCCGCGTCGACATGCGTCTCGAGTTTCGCTGCCAATCGCCGCGCCAACTCATCGGTCAGTGCCGCATCGATGTCGTCGCCGCCGAGTCGGGTGTTGCCGTTCGTCGCCAGCACCTGAAAAACTCCCTCGTTCAGTTCGAGGATGGAAATATCGAAAGTTCCGCCGCCGAGATCGTAGACCGCGATTTTCGATTTGGTCTTCAGCCGGTCGAGCCCATAGGCCAGCGCTGCCGCCGTCGGCTCGTTGACGATCCGCTCGACTTCGAAGCCGGCGAGACGTCCCGCCTCCTTGGTCGCATTGCGCTGGGCATCGTTGAAATAGGCCGGCACGGTGATGACGGCGCGGGAAACCGTTTCGCCGAGCGACCGCTCGACATCGGCCTTGAGTTTTTTCAGCACTTCCGCCGAAATTTCCTCCGGTGACCAGGCCTTGCCAGGAAGTTCGACCCGCACCGGCTCATTGCCCGTTCCCGCAACCGGGTACCCGACAATCATTTCCTCGCGCGAAATCTCGCTCCCCCGCCGTCCCATGAAACGCTTGATCGAGGAGACGGTCTCCTTCGGCTTGAGTCCGCGAATGCGCTTGGCCGCCGCACCCACGAGCGTCGGTTGCCCTGCGCCGGGAAAGTGAACCACGGAAGGCGTTAGACGCCGTCCCTCGGCATCAGCCACCAGCACGGGAAAGCCCGCGTCCATCACGCCCACGAGGGAATTGGTCGTCCCCAAATCAATGCCGACAATTTTGCTCATCGTGAACAGATTAGCCCGTGGAGGGGTGGGGTGTCAAAGGGAGCGGAAACACTTCCGCATAGGTCACTCGCTCAAAACAGTCCACATCTGATGGTACTGGAGCAAAATCCTGTGCTTTTCATCAGGAGTAAATTCGTGGGTAGAGCGGCAACAATAAATACGCGGCTTGGACAAGGCCATGCTGTGGAGGCTGAGTTGCCATGCTTTGCCCTGATCGATAACTGAATATTCAACCGAATCAACAAGTGGCGAGCTTGGAATTGTTTGGACATATTTTGGCACGAGCTGCCTGAGGTCTATGGCTGGGGACCCATGCTCATCCTGATATTGATACAAAGCGATCGCGACAGGACAAAAAGTGTCGTGAATTTGGTCTTCAATCTCAAAGGTGTGAAACTTCGAGTAAATGACGAAGACCAATGCGACAACAGCGCAAATTCCTCCCAAGCCAATGAAGAGCACGATGCGCTTTGTAAGAGACATCGCTCTGAAACGTACCTGATAGCTCCCTCGTTCCCAAACTCTATTTGGGAACGCAATTGACCGCGCAACTCTATTGCTCCCCAGACGATCTATCAGTCCTCCAAGACCTTTTCACTCATCCTAAGTTCGTTGCGTCGTTGCGCAAAACCATCCCCCTTGCGCCTATGGCTTCGCGATATGCCGCTGGATCAGTGTGTAGGCAGCCTCATCACATGCCTTGAAGGCGGAGTCGCTGCCTTGGTTGCAGCAGGCGAGGACGCCAAATTTTTTCCCAGGCGCGAGCCAGGCGACGCAGAAATTCATCGTGTTCGATCCGGCATGATTGAGCGCCCGGCCCCCAGCCCAGGGACGGTCACAAGTGATCCAGCCGTAGGAATAGTCGGCGGGAGGGATGGGCGTCTGAATGGCGGTGTAAATGTCAGCAGGCAGCAGCGCCTTCATCCCGGTGCCGCCCCGCAACTGGTCGATGAGAAATTTCGCCCAGTCCTGCATCGTGCAGTGGACTGTGCCAGCCGGGCCCATGACCTCGGGGTTGTCCATGAGTGGACCATTAAACGGAAGCGCGTTCCCGTTCGCGGCATGCGGCCAAGGCTGGTCGATTTGTCCCGGCGTACCAAGACCGCCAAAGCCGACCGAGCCCATACCCAGGGGCTGAAAGATTCGTTCCTGGATGAGCGTTTCCCAGGGTTTTCCACCGATTTTTTCCAGCACCGCCCCGATCACGACATAGTCGGTATTGGCGTAATGGTAGTCACCCGGCGGATAGGCCGGCTTTGTGAATGCCTGTTCGACCGCATTGTGCCGCTGTTGTTCAAGCGTGCCGCTCAGGGACAACTCTCGCCACGGGAGATTTTCGATCAGTCCGGCCCGATGACTCAGGACTTGTCCGACCGTGATCTCCCGCATGGCAGCGGGCACCTTGCCGTCGAGGTCCGGGAAAAAAGAGATGATCTTGTCGTTCCACGAAAGTTTTTTCTCGGCGACATAGGTGCCCGCCAGCATGGCGGTCATCATCTTCGTATCGGAACCGAGATGCCACAGGTCGTCCGCGGTCACCGGTACGGTCGTCCCCACCTTGCGCGCACCGACGGCAGCGAACTCGACCAGCTTGTCCGTGGTGAAGATTGCTCCGGCCAAGGCCGGCACCTTGTATTTGGCACGGATAGTTTCCAGGGCTTGATCCAGGGGAGCGTTGGGATCGGCTTTCAGGGGATTGGCCATCAACAAATAACCAGAAAGGCCTATGGTAAGAAAAGCAATCACGGGCCAGGAAAGATCAACGATTTTACCCAGGACGAAACAGAGAAAACCACTGAGCATCACGGTGAGAGTCGTATAAGTGACGCGCTCAAGCATTGGTGGGATGTTAGGCGATGGCTGGGCGGGGTGTCAAAGTGGAGGATTTTTATCGGTGGGGCAGAGGGCCACGACCATCGCTGCAGGCTGGCACGATTTGGAGTGCGGGGCCCAGGGAGCATCGCTACATTCGAAAATCATGAAACGTGAATGGAGCAAGATGGGATGGTTGGTGGTCATTGTCCTGGCAGGTTGCCTGGGGTTGACCATCAGTTGCGGGCCCAAGACGGAAGGGCCGCTGGTCATCGGCATGGAGCTGAATTATCCGCCATTCGAGATGACCGATTCCTCCGGGAACCCGAGCGGAGTCGGGGTCGACATGGCGAAGGCGCTGGGTGAGTACCTGCATCGTCCGATCAAGATCGAGAACATGCCTTTTGAGGGGCTCATCAGCGCACTGAAGACCGGCCGGATCAACCTGATCATTTCCTCCATGACCGCGACCGACGAACGGCGCAAGTCGATCGATTTTTCCGATCCCTACCTGAGCACCGGTCTCTCGATCCTCGTGAAGAAGGACAGCCCGATCAAGGGCATCACCGACATCGACAAGCCCGGGGTCACTGTCGTGCTCAAGACGGGGACGACGAGCGCGGTCTATGCCCGGGAGCATTTCAAGAACGCGACGGTGTTGCCGCTGGAGCAGGACACAGCCTGTGCACTCGAGGTGGTGCAAGGCAAGGCCGACGCCTTCATCTACGACCAGATGTCGATCTATCAATTCGCGAAGAAGAACCCTGAGACGACGAAGGGACTATTGGAGCCGTTCCAGCATGAAGCGTGGGCCATTGGCATCAGGAAGGGGGACATTGAGTTGGAAAAGCAGGTGAATGCGTTCCTGGCCGAGTTCAAGGCGAAGAAGGGGTTCGATGCGCTGGGCGACAAATACCTGAAGGAAGACAAGGAAGCGTTCAAGCAGATGGGCTTTCCGTTTTATTTCTAAGACCTCCGGTCTCGACGAGCGGGCAGGTCTGCCGTTATCTTGCGGAGAACGGGCCTGTAGCTCAATGGTTAGAGCAGGCGACTCATAATCGCTTGGTCGCGGGTTCAAATCCCGCCGGGCCCACTTTTGGTTTTCGACTTATGCAAACGCCGCCCCTGCCACCAGTGCCGCCCCTGCCTGCCGTACCTCGTCAAAGTGACGAGAAGCTTTGGATCGTTTTGTGTCATGTCTCGATCTTCCTGGGCGTGGGGATCATCCTGCCACTCATTGTTTATCTCGTGAAACGGGGAGAATCGCCGGTGATCACCGCTCATGCGGCTGAGGTCCTGAACTTCCATCTTTCACTCCTGTTTTGGACCATCTGCACCATTCCCTTTGTTTTCATTTTAATCGGGATTCCGGTGATCTTTGGGCTGTATATCATGGCAATGGTTTGCGCGATTATTGCGGCCATTCGGGCGTCGGAGGGCGGTTTTTACCGATACCCGCTAACTGTCCGTTTGATTTCATAAATGCAATACTTCGCGTAACTGGCTTTCAGCAAGAAGCATGAGAAGCTTCTTACCTAGCGTTTTTGAGGGATTGCTTGTTGCTGATAAAAAAAGCGTTATCAGTAGCGCCACAACAAATGACCTCGTCATCTTCTGTTCAGTCATCGGTGCTGAGCGCGGCGGACCACGAAAACTTCCTCGCGCACGGCTTTGTTCACCTCAAAAATTGTTTCGATACTGCTCCGGGCAGCCTGGCCCATCGCTGGGTGGAGGAAAGCTGGGTGCGGAACGGTATTTCGCCAACGGACCGTTCGACCTGGCCGAACGACAAGATCCACATGCCACCGACGGAAACGGCACGAGTGCGTGATTTCTCGCCCAAGGCGTTCTCCGCAATTTCGGAGTTGTGCGGCGGTGAAGACCGGGTGGCAGGTGATCTTTCCTGGGGAAATTTCTTCATTGCGAATTACGGATTGGGCCGTGACAAGCCGTGGTTGCCACCGGGCCCGGAGATCGGTGGCTGGCATGTGGATGGCGATTCGTTTCTCCATTTTCTCGACAGCCCGGAGCAATCGCTGCTGATCGTGGTTCTTTTCAGCGACATTCATCCGAAGGGCGGAGGAACTTTCATCGCGTGCGATTCGGTTCCGATGGTGGCGCGTTACCTGGCGGAGCATCCGGAGGGAGTGACGCCAAACGGGTTTCCCTGCAAGGAGTTTATCCTGAACTGCCGGGACCTGCGAGAGACGACAGGAAAGGCGGGCGATGTATTCCTGCTGCATCCCTTTATTTTGCATACTTCGAGTTACAATCATCGTCCCGAGGTGCGGCTCATGATCAATCCGGCGGGGCAACTACGCGAACCGATGCGGTTTGATCGCCGTTCGGATGGTTCCGCCTATTCACCGATGGAACGGTGTGTCCTGCGAGCCCTCGGGGTGGACCACTATGATTTCAAGCCGACCGTTCCGCGCCAGAAGATCGTTCCCGGTCGCGTGGCCCGCGAGCAGGCGATGATCGCGAAGGAAAAAGAGCGGTTGGCGGCGTTGAAGGCCTAGACCAAGAGCGACGCCCGGTTGACCTTTTGTCGGGAGACGAAGAAGTCGATGAGGGCGTCGCGAACGTCGATGTCGTGCAGGACGCGATGGCTGGAGGGACGGGCGACAAGCCGGCCCACCGTCGGGAAGCGCTGGCCGGCAGACTGTGAATCGTAGGAATTGAGGGCGATGCGGTACGTGGGCCTGGCGGGCAGGGGCGAGCCATCCGCAGCCTGCAGATCGGTCACGGAAAATCGATTGGCATCCACGATGCCAACGACGCGGATGCCCATGAGGTTGCGGACATCGCGTCCGGTTCCTGAGGCAAGTTCGCGGGCGAGAGCGAGGAGATCATCGCGGGACAACTCGATGGTCACGATCTTGTTTTCGTAGGGGAGGATGGCCCAGGCATCGGCGACGGTCTTGGGACCGGGTTGAAGTGGATGGGTTGCATCGAACAGGCCGTGGACGACGGCGTCGATTTCGCAGTTTCTTTGGCGCAGAGCGGCGCGGATTGCACTGCCGATGAGGCGCTCGACATCGCTGGGCTGGCTGAAGGTTGAAGCGACGTTGAAAGGCTCAATCAATTCACCGATGGGACGCGCGAGGATAAGGTCGGCGGCGTCGAGATCAGATTTGGCTAGTGAGAGGACGAGGGGATCGAGGGTGATCGAGTTGTCCATGTGCTGCGTGAGGGACTTACGTTGCAACAGCTTGCGCGTGAGGGAGTCGAAGGTGAGGTCGACCTTGCCGGCGTAGATACCATAGTGGTCAGCCTGGGTGTAGGGACGTTATGGGCCATTTCGCT
>Ga0207641_10000526_pt1 | contig 42914 bp, 26 predicted proteins | sample KBSSwiS62_FD_184306 | JGI IMG/M metagenome (GOLD analysis project Ga0207641, IMG submission 184306) | Switchgrass rhizosphere microbial communities from Kellogg Biological Station, Michigan, USA - KBS Switchgrass S6-2 (SPAdes) (version 2) | ecosystem: Host-associated > Plants > Roots >... | reverse complement strand
TTGGACTGGATCGCTGCCCGCGTGGCGGTGCTGCAGGATCTGGTTCGGCAAGCCTGCGAGAGCCGGATCGAGACCCTCGCCAAGGCCGCTTGAGGCATCCTCAGGCGGCTTCTTCCACCACGATATCGAGCGTCAGCTGCAGCACGTCTCCATCGTCTGCGGCGGCGTGCGGCTGCACCGTTTCGGTCCCGCAGGCAAGCGTGATCCAGTCGAAATTCCAGTCGAGTTCCAGCACGTCGTGCGTGCCTTCGCGCGTGATCCGGACGAGCGCTGCGCCCTCGATGGCTAGATCGAAACGGCACCCGAAGGCACTTTCCCGATAGTGCCCGTGGACCAGCGTGCCATCGGAGAACGCGAGCGAGAATCCCTCCGTCATCGCACGGTCCGGCATGTCGAGAAGGGTCTCGATATCGCCGGTCAGTCGTAATCTTCGACCCGCTCCGGGTTCGATCCGCACGGTCATGGTCTTGCTCTCCTTTGCGACTCACATCCATGCCCAATGTAGAACATAATAGGAACTTCTGGAATGGAGGATGGGTCCCGGTGAGGAGGGGAGAGGGGCGGATGTCTGCGGGATCGGAGGGGGAGGTGGGGGGAAGGGGGTGTTGGGCAAGATAAAGCGCGGCACGCTTCGTCGCATTCGCCGCGCCAAATGCCTGTCTGCACATCGTTTTTGGGCGAGACGGTCTGTCTCGACAAGGACGTGCGAGGGAGACGATCCCGGCACCGTGGTGGTCTGAGGCCGCAGCAAAGGCGGGCTTGCGCGCGAGACACTTGAGGCCGGGCCGACTGGCTCCTCATATCCGCGATCATGCCATCGGACGATGACCGCTTCGAGCCTCGCCTGGGCCGCTCGCGCCGCGACAGCGCCCGCTCTCCGCGTGCGCGCGACATGCGCGGGCGGGTGCTCGAGCAGGTCGCCCGGCGCGGCGGCAATCCACGTCGCGGTGGGCCCACGCTGGCGGGCATGCAGGCACCGTCTTCTGGGCGCTTCAATGCCCGGGGCCGCGGCGCCAGGATCGCGGCCGTCCTGCCGCGCGGCAGTGGCTGGTCGTTCGACCGCGGTTCGGGGCTCAAGGTGCGCCCGCGCCGGGTCGCGGTGAAGGCTCGCGTGGTCAAGCTTGCCGGCAAGGCCACGGCCGTAGTGCGGCACGTCACGTATCTGGAGCGCGACGGCGTCACGCGCGATGGCGGGCCGACACGCTTCTACTCGACCTTTGCCGACGAGGCTGACGCCAAGGCCTTCGTCGAGCGGGGCGCCGGCGATCGCCACCAGTTCCGCTTCATCGTCTCGCCCGAGGACGGACGCGAGTTTGCCGACCTCAAGAGCTTCACCCGCGACCTCATGGCGAAGATGGAACAGGACCTTGCCACCAACCTCGACTGGGTGGCGGTCGATCACTTCGACACAGGGCACCCGCACAGCCATGTGCTGGTGCGCGGGCGTACCGAGGACGGCAAGACCCTCAACATCGCCGGCGACTACATCGCCCATAGCATCCGTGCCCGCGCCAGCGAGATCATGACGCGTGAGCTGGGGCCGCAGAGCGAGATCGAGGTACGCCGGCAGCTGGCGCAGGAAGTCGAGGCCGAGCGGCTCACCCGGCTCGACCGCGATCTGCTCAGCCAAGCAAAGGAGAACGTTGTCGATCTTGCGCGCATCGAAGGGCCGATGGGGGGCGATGCCGAGTACCAGCAGCTGCTCGTGGGACGTGCTCGCGTGCTCGAGCGCATGGAGCTGGCGAGCAAGACCGGACCGCTGTCATGGACGCTCGATCCTGCCGCCGAGCAGACCCTTGCCGACATGGGCCGGCGCGGGGGACATCGTGCGCACGCTGCACCAGCGTTTCAAGCTCGACCTTGCCGGCGACCTGTTCGATCGGGTCAGGAGCGGACAGCACGCGATCGAACCCGCCGCCGAACGCCTCGTGGTGCATGAGTCCGTCAAGGCCCGCGCACTCGTCCCGGAACAGCCCTCCGGCCCTGTCATCGGCAAGGTCGTGGGGCGCGGTGCCGCCGACGAACACCACGAGCGGCGTTATCTGGTGGTCGACGGCATCGACGGGCGCAGCCACTATCTCGACATCGGCACCACTCAGCAGTCACTCCCCACCGGAGCGACGGTGCGGCTCGATCCCAAGCAAGTGGATATACGCGCCTCCGATCGCACGATCGTATCGGTCGCGGCCGCCAGCGGCGGCAGGTACGATGTCGACTTGCACCTGAAGCACGATCCGACCGCGACACAGGACTTTGCCGAAGCGCACGTGCGGCGTCTGGAGGCCATTCGGCGCGCCACGGGGAAGCCCGAGCGCCATCCCAGCGGCACCTGGATCATCGCACCCGATCATCTCGATACCGTGCTCGCCTACGAGCAGGGCAAGCAGCGCGCCGAGCCGTACCGGGTCGAGGTGCTCTCGCCGGTGCCAGTCGAGAAGCTGGTCCATGTCCACGCCGAGACCTGGCTCGATCGCGAGCTGAGCGCACCCGCAAAGAGCGAGCTCGCACCCACCGGCTATGGCGGCGAGGTGAGGAAGGCGCTGGACCTGCGCCGGCAGTGGCTGATCGAGCAGGGGCTTGCGAGCGGGCAGGGTGACGACGTGGCCTACCGTCGCAATCTGCTTCGCGTGCTGCGCGAGCGCGAGGTGAGGGCGGTGGCCGGCCAGCTCTCGGGCGAGCTGGGCCTGCGCTTTGTCGAAGCCAAGCCGAACCTACCAATCGAGGGCACCTTCAAGCGCAGCCTTGACCTCACCTCGGGCAAGTACGCGCTGATCGAGAAAGCCCGCGACTTCACGCTCGTGCCTTGGCGGCCTGAGCTGGAGAAGTACGTCGGACGAAACGTCTCGGGGCTGATGCGCGAGAGTGGCTCGATCAGCTGGTCGCTGGGGCGCAGCCGTGGCCCGAGTATCGGCATTTAGCGGCGGTTCCTGCACGAGCGGCACCGAACAGGCCTCATCTGGGCCCACCTGGGCCATTTTCTGGATCGACCTCTGGCGGGATACTGGCGCGTGGTGGCGGATCGGTTTGCCCCTGGGCCGGTTCGTCACCACCCATGCTCTCGAGCAGGTGCCATGGCCCGAACCTATAAGACCCGTCACCAGCTGTTCTTGCCCGAGGACATGAGCAAGCGCCTCGCGCACATTGCCCAGTCCTCGGGCAAGGCGCGCTCCGAGATCCTCGTCGAGGCGCTCGATGCCTGGTTGACGCGCCGGCAGGCGCCCAGGACCGACGAAGCGATAGGCTCACGGCTCACGCGCATCGAGCGCAACCTCGACTGGCTGCGTCGCAATGAGGCGCTTGTCTGGGAGATCATGGCGCGGATTGCGCGCCACCAGCTGATCTCGTCGGCGCAGACTCCGCCGTCCAGGGAAGCGCAGGCTGTCGGTGCAAAGCTGTTTGCCGAGGTGATCGACGAGGTGGCGGACCGGCTCGCAGGCAAGCCGGCCAAGAGCACGTCCGACCCGGCGCTCATCAAGCTGAGGTCGTTACAGTGAGTCGGTGGGAGGACGAGGGCGGCCACCCCGGTGCCGATGATTGAACCGCTCGCGGTGCTCATTCGCGAGGCCTGTCCGACAATCGGCATTATCGGGAGCGCCACGACGATCTCTATGGCACAGTTGAAGGCGCCTGTTGAACCTCGTTCCGAGTGGGCCTGCCTCTGGGCGAGGGATGAACCCGCCCCGCGAGAGGATGGTCAGTGTGGATGCCAGCGTATTGAATTTGCCATGGGACTGTGAAGTTCCTCGAGATGGCAGGGCTCTTGTCGGATAATGTTGCCTGTTCCAATTGTATTGGACAATTATTTCTGTAGCTTGGGCACATGTCTAGGACGGCCATTCCTTGGCATCCCTATCCGATGAGCTGATTAATCCGGATTGCTTACAAGCGCCAATGTCTAGGTGAGCTATATCGGTAAGCTGCAAGAGTAGCAACAAAGACCTAGTTCCACTTTCGTAATCGGCCTGTCCTTACGCGACACCGTTGAGACGAATTCCATCAAACGCTGAAGCCGAAGCTGCCATCTAGCTGGTAGGCATCTGACAATGAGTAGCCTTCTACTCCGGCGTGTGACCGCCACAGGCTCGACATGAGCCCATCTGCACCAATCAGCGCCGTTCCATTTTCGACCGCTGTCACCGAGTCTGCGACCGCCTGAACCGGTCCTGTCCGGCGGGCAGGAGCCTCGACGTGACACCCACCAAACTACTCATCGGCCAGATCATCGTCGTCCTCGCCATCGTCCTGCTGGGCATCTGGGCGGCGACGCAATGGGCGGCAGCCATGCTGGCCTATCAACCCGAACTGGGAACGCCCTGGTTCCGGCTCGATGGCGTGCCGATCTACCATCCCTGGGCGCTGTTCCCCTGGTGGTATCGTTACGACGCCTATGCGCCGCATGTCTTCGACCGGGCGGGCATGTTCGCGGGCGCAAGCGGCTTCATCGGCTGCGCTGCGGCGATCTTCGGCTCGTTGTGGCGCGCGCGCCAGTCGAGCAATGTGACCACATACGGTTCGGCGCGTTGGGCCAGTCGGCGCGAACTCGAGCGTGCCGGCCTGCATCGCGATGCAGGCGTCATGCTCGGCGCGCTGGGCGGCCGATACCTGCGCCATGACGGTCCCGAGCATGTCTTGGCCTTCGCACCGACCCGATCGGGGAAGGGCGTGGGGCTCGTCGTGCCCACCTTGCTCTCCTGGACCGGCTCGGCGGTCATCCACGACATCAAGGGCGAGAACTGGACGCTGACCGCCGGATGGCGCGCACGTTTCTCGCACTGCCTGTTGTTCAATCCCACCGACGCCACGTCAGCGCATTACAATCCGCTGTTGGAGGTCCGGCGCGGCGTCAACGAAGTGCGCGACGTCCAGAACATTGCCGACATCTTGGTTGATCCCGAAGGCGCGCTCGAACGGCGCAACCATTGGGAGAAGACCAGCCATTCACTGCTGGTCGGCGCCATTCTCCACATCCTCTATGCCGAGGAGGAGAAGACGCTCGCGCGGGTCGCGACCTTCCTCTCCGATCCGCAGCGCAGCTTTGTCGCCACGCTGCGCCGGATGATGACCACCAATCACCTCGGCGACGACGACAATCCCAGAGTCCATCCGGTTGTAGCGTCGGCCGCGCGCGAACTGCTCAACAAGAGCGAGAATGAGCGCTCGGGCGTGCTGTCGACCGCCATGTCCTTCCTCGGCCTTTATCGCGATCCGACCGTCGCGGAGGTCACCTCGCGCTGCGACTGGCGGATCGCCGACCTGATCGAGGCGGTCCAGCCATTATCGCTTTACCTCGTCATCCCACCCTCGGACATCAGTCGCACCAAGCCGTTGGTCCGGCTCGTCCTCAACCAGATTGGCCGCCGCCTGACCGAACGGCTGGACCAGCCCGGCACATCTTCGCGCCGTCACCAGCTCCTGATGATGCTCGACGAGTTTCCCGCGCTAGGCCGCCTCGACTTCTTCGAGACAAGCCTCGCCTTCATGGCCGGCTACGGTATCCGCGCCTTCCTGATCGCGCAGAGCCTCAACCAGATCGAGAAGGCTTACGGCGAGCACAACGCTATCCTCGACAATTGCCATGTCCGCGTCGCCTTCGCGACCAACGACGAGCGTACCGCAAAGCGCATTTCCGACGCGCTCGGCACCGCGACCGAGCAGCGCGCCATGCGCAACTATGCGGGGCACCGGCTCGCGCCCTGGCTCGCGCACGTCATGGTCAGCCGTCAGGAGACCGCCCGCCAGCTTCTGACGCCGGGCGAGGTCATGCAGCTGTCACCCGACGAGGAGATCGTGCTCGTCGCCGGACTCGCGCCGATCCGGGCAAGCAAGCTGCGCTATTTCCGCGACCGCAACTTCGCCGCGCGCGTGGCGCCCGCACCGAAGCTGACGCAGGGCCGCTATCCCGATTGCCCGAAGCTGCGCGATGATGACTGGTCCGGCCAAGTGCGCGGCATCGATGTCCGGCTGCATCACGCCGAGGAAGCCGCGGGCGGCGAGGACGATGGCGGCATGCAGCAGCAGCGTCACCCGGGCCTTCCTGAGCAACCAGCCAAGAGCGCCGACACCGCCGAAACGCGCGATCCGCAACTCGTGCCCGACGACGACGATGTCGCCGCCGACAAGCGCGCCATGGACCAGGCGCAGGGCCTGAGCGCCGTTGCCCGGGGTTATGCGATCAACGAGGGCGCCCACCGCGACCTCGTGCCCGGCCTGTGAGGCGGCGATGAAGATCCGCCAGAACCTCTATCTGGGCCGCGAGATCGGCGACGCGCTCGAAGCGCTCGCAGCCAGCAACCGCGGCAACAAGAGCCACGTGGTCAACGATGCGGACCGGGACTGGCTGGCGCGCCAGGGCACCAGGAAAGTCGACGATCTCCTGAAAGTCCGCCTCGACCGGCTGTCGCGCGAGTTTGACGGCGCGCGCCTCGAGATCGACGTCCAGCTGGAAAGCTTGCCGCTGCTCGTCCGCTACCGGCTGATGGTGACGGCACCGCTGGCCGAGGCCGATGCCGTAGGCCGCGCCATCGGACGCGACGGATTCGAATCCTTCGTCGCCCAGGTCGGCCGCCAGATCGCGGCGGGCACGCGCACGCTGACGCCGCCCGAAGCAAAGGGAGGCAAGTCGTGATGCCAGCCGGAGCCAACACCGTATCCGCTGATCGTCGCCGCGCCATGCTGAGCACCGCGATGGGGCCAGCGATCGCCGCCGCGCTCTCCGATCCGCGCGTCATTGAAATCATGGTCAATCCCGACGGCGCGCTGCGCATCGACATTCTCGGCGAAGGCCGGGTCGATACCGACGTGAAGCTCGACGTGCCCCAGGTCGAGCGGATCATCCGGTTGGTGGCGTCGCATGCTCGTACCGAGGTCCATGGCGACAAGCCCATCGTCTCGGCCGAGCTGCCGCAGCATGGGCAAGGTGCGGGCGAACGTTTCGAAGGCATCCTGCCGCCGGTCTCGACCGCGCCTTGCTTCTCGATCCGTAAGCCCGCCGCGCGGGTCTACACGCTCATGGACTATGTCGCCGACGGCATCATGCCGGCGGAGGCCGCGCGGCTGCTTTCTCTCGCAGTGGTCGATCGCCGCAACATCCTGATCGCCGGCGGGACCAGTTCGGGCAAGACCACGTTCGCCAACGCGCTGCTCGCCGAGATGGCGCATCTCGACGAGCGCGTGATCCTGATCGAGGACACGCGCGAACTGCAGTCGCCTGCCCGCGACACGGTCGCGCTCAGGACAAGGGCAGGCGCCGTCACCATCGGCGACTTGGTGCGCTCGACGCTGCGCCTCCGGCCCGACCGCATCATCGTCGGCGAGGTCCGCGGCGGCGAAGCGCTCGACATGCTCAAGGCCTGGAACACCGGCCATCCCGGCGGAATCGCGACCGTTCACGCCAACAGCGCGTCTTCCGCGCTCTACCGGATCGAGCAGCTCATCCAGGAAGCCGTCGTCACTGTGCCGCGCCGCCTGGTCGCCGAGGCGATCGACATGATCGTCTTCATCGCAGGCCGCGGCACCGCGCGGCGCATCGAGACCATCGCCCGTGTCGCGGGCCTCGACCCCGATGGCGGCTACGCCGTCGTCGATCTCAACCCGACCCTCAATCCAGCCCCCCAAGGAGACTGACATGCGTAGCTTTCATACTCCCCGCCGCGACCGCTTTTTCCTGTCCGGCCTGATGCTCGGCCTCTCGTTCACTATGACCAGTGCGGCCCATGCCAGCGGTTCGGGCATGCCCTGGGAACAGCCGCTCCAGCAGGTGCTGGAATCGGTGCAGGGACCCGTCGCCAAGATCGTGGCGGTAATCATCATCATAACGACCGGCCTCACGCTGGCCTTCGGCGAGACGGCGGGCGGGTTCCGCCGGCTGATCCAGATCGTGTTCGGCCTGTCGATTGCCTTCGCCGCGTCGAGCTTCTTCCTGTCCTTCTTCAGCTTTGGCGGCGGGGCGCTCGTCGCATGAGCCACATCGACAACGGTCATGTTGCTGGCTTCGAGGCCCCGATCCACGCCAGCCTGGGTTCGCCAATCCCTGCTCGGGGCGCGCCGCGCGGTATCGCGATCGTCAACGGCACGATCGCGGCCGCAGTCGGTCTCGGCCTTCAGCAATGGCTGGTCGGCATCGCGCTCTGGGCGGTCGGCCACAGCATCGCGGTGTTCGCCGCCCGTCGCGATCCCGATTTCGCGCCCGTGCTGCTCCGCCACCTGCGCCAGAAGGGCTATCTGGCATGTTGAACCTCGCCGAATATCGGACGCGGGCCGACCGCCTCGCCGATCATCTCCCCTGGGCCGCGCTGGTGGCGCCCGGCGTCGTCCTCAACAAGGATGGCAGTTTTCAGCGTTCCTTCGCCTTTCGCGGTCCCGATCTCGAAAGCGCGACCGAAGCCGAGCTCGTCTCGGCCTGCGCGCGCGCGAACAATGTGCTGAAGCGGCTTGGCACGGGTTGGGCGCTGTTCTTCGAGGCTGAGCGGCGCGGGAGCCAAGGCTATCCGGACAGCGCCTTTCCCGACGCCGCATCCTGGCTGGTCGATCAGGAACGGCGTGCCGGGTTCGAAGCCGAGGGTCAGCATTTCGAGAGCATCTATCATGGCACCCTGGTCTGGCTGCCGCCCGCCGACAGCAGCGACGCTGCTGGACGGAGCCTGGTCGAACGGCCCGATGATGCGCAGGGCCGCGACTGGCGTGCCAGCCTTGCCGGCTTCATCGCCGAAACCGATCGCATCCTCGACCTTCTCTCCGGCTTCATGCCGGAGGTGCGCAGACTCGATGACGCCGAGACGCTGACCTATCTCCACGGCACGATTTCCGATCGCAGCCATGCGGTCTCGGTGCCGGAAACGCCGATCTATCTGGATGCTCTGCTCGCCGACACGCCTGTGATCGGCGGGCTCGAACCCAGGCTTGGACGAACCCATATTCGCACCTTGACTGTGCTGGGCTTCCCGAACCTGAGCCGACCCGGCATCCTCGACGCGCTCAACCACCAGGATTTCGGCTACCGCTGGGTCACGCGCTTCATCGCGCTCGACAAGACCGACGCGACCAAGGCGCTGACCAAGATCAGGCGGCAATGGTTCAACAAGCGTAAGTCGATCACCGCGCTGCTGCGCGAGGTGATGTACAACCAGCCGGTCCAGCTTCTCGACACCGACGCCGACAACAAGGTGGTCGATGCCGATCTTGCGCTGCAGGCGCTCGGGGCAGACATGCTCGCCTTCGGTTACCTGACGACCACGATCACCGTCGCCGATGCCAACCGGGCGCGGGTGGAAGAGAAGGTCCGCGCGGTTGAGCGGATCGTCAACGGCCTCGGCTTCACCTGTGTTCGCGAGAGCCTGAACGCGGTCGAGGCCTGGCTGTCCTCGCTGCCCGGCCAGGCCTACGCCAACGTTCGCCAACCGCTGGTCCATACGCTGAACCTGGCCCATCTCATGCCGCTGTCCTCGGTCTGGGCAGGGCCGGCGGAGAATCGTCATCTCGGCGGGCCTCCGCTGCTCTATGCCCAGACCAGCGGATCGACGCCGTTCCGCGTCTCAACCCATGTCGGCGATGTCGGACACATGCTCGTCGTTGGGCCGACCGGCGCCGGCAAGTCGGTGCTGCTCGCCCTGATCGCGCTGCAGTTCCGGCGCTACGCTCGCTCGCAGGTCTATGTCTTCGACAAAGGATTCTCGGCGCGCGCGGCAGTGCTGGCGATGGGCGGCGCGCACCATGCCCTGGGGCTCGGCACCGACGGTGGTGAAACCCTGGCGTTCCAGCCGCTGCGCCGCATCGACGATCAGAGCGAACGCAGTTGGGCGGCAGAATGGATCGCGGCGCTGCTGGCGCATGAAAAGGTCCCGGTCACGCCCGAGGTCAAGGACGCCGTGTGGTCGGCGCTCGGCAGCCTCGCCTCGGCGCCGCCCCAGGAGCGCACGCTGACTGGACTCGCCATGCTACTCCAGTCGAACGCGCTCCGCACCGCGCTGACGGCCTATACGCTCGACGGACCCTATGGCCGCCTCCTCGATGCGGCCGAGCAGAATCTCGCGCTGGCCGATGTCCAGTGCTTCGAGACCGAGGCGCTGATGGGGCAATCCGGGGTTGTCGCCCCAGTGCTGACCTATCTCTTCCACCGGCTCGAGGAACGCTTCGACGGCCGTCCGACGCTGCTGGTGCTCGATGAGGCCTGGATCCTCCTCGACCATCCGCTCTTTGCCGCGCGCATCCGCGAATGGCTGAAGACGCTGCGCAAGAAGAACGTCGCGGTGCTCTTCGCAACGCAGAGCCTCGCCGACATCGCCGACAGCAGCATCGCGCCCGCAATCATCGAGAGCTGCCCCCAGCGCATATTGCTGCCGAACGATCGCGCGATCGAGCCGCAGTCCCGTGCCGCCTACGAGCGGTTCGGCCTCAACGACCGGCAGATCGAACTGGTCAGCCGCGCCACCCCCAAGCGGCATTATTATCTGCAATCCGCACGCGGCAACCGCCTGTTCGAACTGGGCTTGGGTCCGATTGCGCTCGCCCTGTGCGGCGCCTCCGATCCGGCGACGCAGGCGCGCATCGACGCGCTGCTGGTCGAGCACGGCGCCGAGGATTTCGCGGCCCGCTTTCTTGATGGAGCCGGCCTCGGCTGGGCCGCCGGTCTCCTTGCCGATTTTTCCGCCCCCCACGCCAAGGAGTAAAATGTGATGCCCGTCCCCACCCGTAGACACCTGGTCGCGACCGTGCTGGGCTTGGGCGCCCTCGGCTCGCTCGTGGTCACGCTGGTCGTGCCGAGCACGCCCGCCCACGCGCAGTTCACCGTGTTCGATCCGAGCAACTATAGCCAGAACTTGCTCACCGCCGCGCGGACGCTGACCCAGATCAACAACCAGATCCAGTCGCTCCAGAACGAAGCGCAGATGCTGATCAACCAGGCGAAGAACTTGGAGACCATCAACTTCCCGCAGTTCCAGCAGCTTACGCAGAACTTGCAGGCGATCGACCGGCTGATGGCACAGGCCCAGGGAATCGATTTCCGGATCGACGGCCTCGACCAGCAATTCAGCCGCTTGTTTCCGGGTGACGTCAGCCAGGCGCTGACCACCAACAGCCAAGTGATCAACGCGTCGACCCGGCTCAATGCCGCAAAGGCAGCCTTCCGGCAGACCATGGGCGTCCAGTCGCAGGTCGTCGCCAACGTACAGGCTGACGCTAGCACGCTGGGCGAAATCGTGGCGAAGAGCCAAGGTGCGGAAGGGACGCTCCAGGCGCAGCAGGCGACCAACCAGTTGCTCGCGCTCACGGCCAAGCAGCAGTTCCAGATCCAGAACCTGATGGCTGCCCAGTATCGCGCCGAGGCCACGGAAGCGGCTCGCCGCGCACAGGCCGAGGCCGAAGGACGCGCTGCCACGAAGAAGTTCCTCGGTACCGGCACCGCCTACACGCCCCAGTAGGCAGGCGCCGGCCAAGCGACGGCGGCATCGCCTCTCGCCGCCACCGCCGCGGGGCACGCGTAGCTCCCCCCTCGCGACCGGCGGCCCTCCTCCTAGCGGAAGAATCATGTGAACGACCTCAGCGTCATCGACCGGTTCATGCAGGCCTTCACCCGCTACATCGACAGCGGGTTCGGGCTGCTGGGAGGCGACGTCCACTTCTTGACGACAACGCTGATCGGCATCGACATCACACTGGCCGGCCTGTTCTGGGCGATGGGCGGTGATGACAATATCATCGGCCGCTTCCTGAGGAAGATCCTCTACATCGGGGCGTTCGCGTTCATCCTGAACAGCTTCTCGACGCTCGCCGACATCATCTTCAAGTCTTTCGCGCAGGCAGGGCTCACCGCCGGCGGCGGAACTCTGTCCGCTGACGATCTGCTGAGGCCCGGCCGTGTCGCCTCGACCGGCTTCTCCGCCGCCTGGCCGCTGCTCGAACAGGCGTCCAGCATGATGGGGTTCGTCAGCTTCTTCGAGAATTTCCTGACGATCGTGGTGCTGTTGTTCGCTTGGGCGATCGTCATCCTCGCCTTCTTCATCCTCGCGGTGCAGATGTTCGTGACGATCATCGAGTTCAAATTGACCTCGCTGGCCGGATTCATCCTTGTGCCATTCGCGCTATGGAACCGGACGAGCTTCCTGGCCGAACGCGTGCTCGGCAACGTCGTCTCGTCGGGCATCAAGGTGATGGTGCTCGCCGTCATCGTTGGCATCGGCTCCAATTTCTTCGAAGAGTTCACGACCTCGATGCAGGGACAGGAGCCCGATCTCGGCGCCGCGATGAGCCTGGCGCTCGGCGCGCTCTCGCTGTTCGGTCTCGGCATTTTCTGTCCTGGGGTCGCGTCGGGGTTGGTTGCAGGCGCGCCCCAGCTCGGCGCCGGCGCCGCGATCGGTACGACAGTTGGCGCGGCAGGCGTCGCCATGCTTGCGGGCGGCGCCACGATGGGCGCTGCGCGTGCGATCGGTGGCGGTGCGCTGGGTGCAATCCGTGCCGGCACGTCGATGGGATCGGCTGGGTCGACCGCGGCGCAGCTCGGCCCGGAGACTGGCGACTCGAGCATCGGCATGGCTACCGCCGCCAAGGGCGCTGCCGCGCAGAAGAGTGAAGCCACCTTCGGCCTGGGGGCCGCCGCCGAGCGAGGCCGCAGCGCGGCATGGTCCGCACTCAATCGAACGTCAGCCTCGCCTGCCAATAGCGCCGGCGAGGCCGCCGACGGAACGCCCGCTTGGGCTCGGGCGATGCGCGCCCAGCAGAACGCTCGCCACCACCGCCAAAACGCATTGCACACGCTCCAGCAGGGCGACCGCGGCGGCGCCTCCGCCACTCCCGACATCAAGGAAAGGGACGACTGATGATCTTCAAGCGCGCCGTTCAGCGCTATGGACGGACACCACAGCCCCAAACCCCGTATCAACGCGCCGGCCAGCTTTGGGACGAACGCATCGGATCGGCGCGCATCCAGGCCCGCAACTGGCGGCTGATGGCGTTCGGCACGCTGGCGCTCACCTGCGCCATGTCCGGCGCGCTCATCTGGCAGTCGCTCCAGAGCCGGGTCACGCCCTATGTCGTCGAGGTCGATCGCCTCGGTGAAGCGCGGGCAGTGACCGAAGCGGAAACGGGATACAAACCCACCGATCCGCAGGTCGCATGGCATCTGGCGAAGTTCATCGAGAATGTTCGCGGCATCCCGCTCGATCCGGTGCTGATGCGCCGCGACTGGCTGTCGGCCTATGGGTTCGTGACGGATCGCGGCGCTCGCTTCCTCGACGACTATGCCCGCGCGGCCGATCCCTTCGCCCGGATCGGCGAGCGGACGGTGTCGGCTCAGGTGACCAGCGTGGTGCGCGCCTCCGACCGGTCGTTCCAGGTGAAGTGGACCGAAACCGTTTACGAGCGCGGCAGCGAGGCGGGCTCGTCGCACTGGACCGGTATTCTGACCATCGTCATGAAATCCCCGGTTTCGGCCGAAACGCTCCGCAAGAATCCGCTCGGCATCTACATCGATGCAATCGACTGGAGCCGCGAACTCGAGCCCCCGGCAACGACCGTCGCCGCGCGCTCGCCAGGGCGGCCAAGCAACCTGCCGCTTGGTTCGCCGCTCGATCCGAACCTTGCCGCTCAACCTACCGTCAAACCGGAGACACAGCCATGATCCGCTCCCTTGCCGCACCATTGCTGTTTGCGCCCTGCCTTTTCCTCGCCACCCAACCTGTCTGGGCGTCGTCCCAGTCCGGCGGCACTGCGCGCCAGGCGACCGTTGCGACCGCCAACCGTCTGGCGACGATGGAACCGGCTGCGCAAGGTTTTCTGAATGCCGTGCAGGTCTATCCCTTCGCAGACGGCGCGATCTACCACGTCATCACTGCGCCCGTGCGGGTGACGGACATCGCGCTCCAGCCCGGCGAGACGCTCGTGGCCGTGGCGAGCGGCGACACCGTGCGCTGGGTGATCGGCGATACCACCAGCGGATCAGGCGCCGAGAAGCGGACGCATGTGCTGGTCAAGCCGTTCAGCGCCGGCCTCGCCACCAATCTCGTGATCACCACCGACCGGCGCAGCTACCACATCGCGCTGACCAGCGTCTCCCGAACGGCGATGGCCGCGTTGTCATGGACCTATCCGCAGGAAACGCTGATCGCCTTGAAGCGCGCCGCTGCGGAGGCACAAGCGGTGCAAGCGGTAGCGGGAGGCATCGAGGTCGACCAGCTTCATTTCGATTACGCCGTGTCGGGCGACAAGCCCACCTGGCGACCGCTGCGTGTCTTCGACGACGGTCGGCAGACCTTCATCGAGTTTCCTGCGACGCTTGCTGTCGGCGAGGCGCCGCCGATCTTCCTGCTGGACCGCGAAGGCGAGGCCCAGCTTGTCAACTATCGGTTGAAGGGCCGCTTCTATGTCGTCGACCGCATCTTCGACGTTGCCGAACTTCGCCTCGGCACGAAGCACCAGCAGATCGTCCGCATCAGCCGGATGACAGACGGCGCACCCGCGCGGAGGGGGGCATGAGTGGTGAGGAAGATTGGCCTGAGGCTGACGTCCGCACCGCACAGGCTAAGGTGGACCCGGAAACGCTCGCACTGCGTGCCCAGCCAGTCCGGGCAATCAGGTTCAAGCGTGGAGCGATCGTCGGACTCGCGGCGCTCGGGTCTGCCGGTCTGATCGCGACTGCCTGGATCGCCTTGCGGCCCGCCGCGATGCATCTGGCAAGTCAGTCCGACGACCAGACGATTGCAGCCAAGCCGCCCCCCGATACGCTCGGCGCGCTTCCCGGCAGCTATGCTGACGTGCCGAAGCTCGGTCCTGCGCTGCCAGGCGATCTTGGCCGACCGATCCTCGACCACCAACGGTCGATGGCGACGGAAACGACCGGAGGGGAAGCTGCTCGCGCCGATCAGACAGCGGCTACCGAACGCGACCGTAGGGCCGCGGAGCTGATGGCGGCTCGAGAATCAGGTCTGCTCGTGCAGGCCGGCAATCGTGCCGCTCCAACGGCCAATGCAGAGGCGCCGCAATCCTCTCTTCCAACGCCGGCGGCCGACGCGGCAAAGCTTGCCATCGACCCCGATCGTGACGCCAATGCACAGCAGCGCAAGGCCAGTTTCGTCGCTGCGCACGACAGGAGCAGCGACATCAGTGCCGGCCGGCTCAGCCCGCCCGCGTCGCCCGACATGCTGTCAGCTGGCAGTGTCATTGCCGCGAGCCTGATCACAGGCCTCAGATCCGACCTGCCGGGTCTTGTCATCGCCCAGGTGACCGAGCGCATATTCGACAGCGCCACGGGAAGGGTCCTGCTCATCCCGCAGGGCGCGCGGCTGGTCGGCAGCTATGACAGCGTGGTTGCGTTCGGACAGAAACGAGCACTGATCGTGTGGCAGCGCATCGTCATGCCCAACGGCAGTTCGATCCGGCTCGATAATGTGCCGGCCACCGATCCGTCGGGCTACACAGGCCTTGCCGACAAAGTCGATTTCCACACTTGGACGCTGCTCAAGGGCGCGGCGATCTCGACCCTGCTCGGTGTGGGCGCCAATCTCACCCTCTCCGGCGAAAGCGATCTCGTTGAGGCAATCCGGGAATCGACGCAGCAGAACGTCTCGCGCGCCGGTGACCAGATCACATCCCGCAATCTGCAGGTTCAGCCGACGATAACCGTTCGTCCCGGCGCCCAGGTGCGGCTTGTCGTGCATCGCGACCTCATCCTAGCCCCTTGGAAGGAGTGACCAACCTCATGGCTGAGCTCAAACTCGCTCGCATTCCGGACCGGACTCCGGTGAAGCTTACGATAACGATGATGCCGGATTTGCATCAGGCGTTGATCGACTATGCGCGCATCTACGCTGAGACATACGGACGCGAAGAGCCGATTGCCGAACTGATCCCTGCAATCCTCGCCGCCTTTCTCGAAAGCGATCGTGGCTATACGCGAACGCGTGCGGCTCAAAGGCGTGAGAAGACGCCATGAGCCTGCCGACCCAGGAGGGCGACCGGCTCATCCGGCTCGAAGAGGTAAAACGCCGCGTCGGCCTGGGCAAGACGATGATCTATCGCCTTATCAAACGGGGGCAATTTCCGCAGCCCTACAAGCTCTCGCCCTTCATGGCGCGATGGAGTGAGCAAGAAGTGCGCCGATGGATTGACGAAGTTAAGAATGGCTTTGAAGGCAAAATGCGCAAATTATAGCCACTCGGCCGGCTTCTCCTCCCTTCCCTAGCTGAGCCTCCGAGCGACTCTGAAGGCACAGGTCGGGGATACCTTGATCACCCCCGCCAAGTGGCCTTGTTGATTGTTAGGGCGTCGTTGCTCCCGGCGCCATGGTTGGCCGCAGGTGAAGCGTAGCGGAACCAGAGGGCGGCCATGGCGACGTCGCCGTTTCCGGCTGTTGGGCGATACCCCTAGCGAGCTATGCCGCTTGGCGGTGTTGTGGCGTCTCCAGCCTTCGATCAGGATGCGGGCTTCGGCCAGAGTGTAGAAGATCTCGCCATTCGGCAGTCTGTCGCGCTTCGACCCGTTGAAGGATTCGCATATGACGCGGATGCGGTGCTGAGCGGTCCATCGAATCCGACTGAACGAGCAGAAATCCCCCGAGTCATGCAGCCAGGGGCGATATCATCACGGCCGCGCCAATCCCGCGTTGAACTGATAATCCTTCGAAGCGTGGACCTCAGCCGCGGGCTTGCAGTGTCTCGTTCGCGTACCTTGCATCAGAACACACTGAATACATCTGCCTCTGGGAACCGGACGACAGAAAAGCCAGTTTGTTGGGCGTTTTTGGAGGGCGCAGGCCACTTTGATGAGGAAAGCGTACCGGTTTCGAGGGGTCCCAAGCAGTCTGGATCAGATCAACTCATCGCATAGGATTTGTGATGCGTAGACAAATGTGCCACATGGCCTATTTGGGCGGACAGGGGGCTGTATGCATAACGTGATGGATGGTCGCGGCGGGATTTTAGTCGTCAGGCGATTGCGCTGGTGCTGACGAAAATGTCGGCGACCGCGAAGAGGGTGTAGAGCTTAGGTGAGCGGAGAATCCTCCGACATTTAGGCGATTCCAGGCCTGCGAGTGAGCACGACTGCCGTGTTGCCTCCAGGTTGCTCAGTGAGCACTTGTCTTGACCATCGATATCTTCAGCCGAGGCAAACTCGTGTTTGTCGCGCTTCTTCTCACACCCATTCAGTGTCTCCGAGCGGAACCTGAGGGCGGTGAAGATGCAAAGCTTCCGTCGAGCCTACTTCCAGAATCTACCGCAGCGGGAAGGGCCGCCCCGGAGCCAGAGTCTCAAGACACTTTGGCTGCCGCTATCGTGCAAGCGTACGTTTCGAACCCGACACTTGCCGCAGCGCGCTACGATCTGCGAGCGACAGACGATGAGTTGGGATTAGCTCTGGCCCTCGCGCGGACAAACGTCGAGCTTCAGGTCTCGGGCCAATACGACCTGACCTTGCCTGGACGTACGACGCAAGCGTCGCGGCCTTTGACCGATCGCCTTAACGATCCGAACATCGAGCGAAACAACTTGGCTTCCAGCCTTGTAGCCGACCAGCCTCTTTATGCCGGAGGCCGCATTAGCCAAGGAGTTGCGAGTGCCCGGGCAGGCATCGCGGCCGGGCGCGAAGCCCTTCGCGGCAGTGAAGGCGACATGCTTGTAGACTTGATTAGCGCGTACAGCGACGTACGCCGTAACAGCCGCGTGGTCGCCATTCGCGAGACCAACGTCGGCGTACTGGCGAAAATGCTGGATGAGGTTGCAGCGAGGCGCGAGGCTGGAGAACTGACACGAACCGACATCGCCCAAGCGGAAACACAACTACAAGCGGCGCAGGTTCAGCTCGAAAGCGCTCGTGCCGAACTGGAGGCTAGTCGGGCGACGTTCTCAGCCATTGTCGGCCGCGAGCCCGGCGTCCTCGCAGAACCTCCTGCGCTCCCCGGCCTTCCCAGCACAATCGAGGATGCCTTTACTGTCGCTGAAGAAGCGAGCCCGGACGTGCGCGAGGCTCTTGCGCGCGACAGGGTGTCCCAAGCTCAGATTGCGCTTGCTCGAGCCGAGAGCCGACCCAGCCTCTCGGTTCAGGGGGTGGCCGGGACCAACGGCGAGGCGATACCGTACCACCGGCGTGATCAGGACGTGACCTTTACCGGACGCGCGACCTTGACAATCCCTCTTATCGCGGGCGGCCGCATCCGATCGACGATTGCACAAGCCGAGAACCGCGAAAGTGCAGATCGACTTCGTGTGGAGGCAACACGTCGCCAAGTCGTTCAGACGATCATCAATGCCTGGAACCAGTGGATCGTCGCCGAACGCAACGTCGCGACGCAGAACGTCCAGTTGCAGGCGGCCCGGGTCTACTATGAAGGCTCCTTTGAGGAATACCGGGAGGGATTGCGATCGACCTTCGACGTGCTCTACGCTCAGAACTCGCTGCGTGAGACAGAGATCGCGGTGCTGACAAGCGAGCGCGACAGCTACGTCGCTCAAGCTTATCTTTTGCGACAAATCGGTCGGTTGGAGGCAGCCCACCTCGTTCACGGAGCAGGAACCTATGATCCTGCTGTCTACACCCACAAGGCGGAGAAGCGGAGCGCTGTGCCATGGGGCGGTTTGGTGCAAGCGATCGATCGCGTGGGCGCGCCCAGCGGCAAGCCGCGGCGCATCTCGCAACCTGCTGCGGTCGAGCCGATGCCGGCCATTGCGCCTCAGGTCTACGCCCGGGAACGTCCGCTCGCGACAAGGAGCCCAGCCCGCCCAGCCACCACCATCACCACCACATCGTACCCGAGTGCGACCGGTGATTGACATGCACGATTCGAACATGAACGAAGAACATGCCAAGCGCGACGACAGCGGTCTGTTCGCCTATGCCACGGTTCTTGCCCTCCATAGGATTGCCGTCGATCCGCAGCAGTTGCGCCACGCTCTGGGTCACAGTCGTGCCATCGATGCAGACGATCTTAGACGCCTGGCTAAGCGACAGGACGAGGTCAGGGCCAAAGCCACGCGTTCCACTTTCGACAAGCTGCGTGGCACACCTCTGCCCGCACTCGCGAATGGACCTGCTGGCTGGTTCGTGATCGCCCGCATCGCCGATGAGGAGGTGCTGATTCAGCCTCCGTGCCACTCGGCGGACGGAGTACAACCGCAAATCGTCAAGATAGGCCGCGAGGCACTCGAAGCCATGTGGTCGGGTGAATTGCTCTTGGTCACGACCCGGGAAGGGGTAGGCGGAGTCAGCCGCGCCTTTGACGTGAGCTGGTTCATACCGCAGATTGTCAAGTACCGCCGCCTCATCGGCGAGGTCCTGCTCATCACGCTCGGAATCAATCTTCTGGGTCTCGCCTCGCCTCTGTTCTTCCAGAATATCATAGACAAGGTGCTTGTTCATAACACGCTCGACACTCTGACCATTCTGGTAGTCGGGTTCGGCGTAGTCTCGGTGTGGGAGACGGCGTTCGGGTGGCTCCGCACTCGGCTTTATTCCGAGACGAGCCAGAAGATCGATGTCGAACTCGGCGCCAAGCTCTTTCGCCACCTGCTTGGCCTTAATCTCTCTTACTTCGAGGCGCGACGAGTTGGCGATATCGCAATGCGCGTACGACAGCTCGAAACCATTCGGGAGTTCCTGACCAACGCTTCGCTTACCGTGCTAATCGATCCGATCTTTACGATTATTTTCTTGATTGTGATGTGGTTCTATTCGACGCAGCTCTTCTTGATCTCGGTCCTGACGATCCCCTGCTATATCGCGGTGGCCGTCTTCATCACTGGACCGTTGCGCGCACGGATCGAGGAAAAATTCGAGCGTTCTGCCGCCAACAACTCGCTTTTGATTGAAAGCATCGGCGGCATTCAGACCGTGAAGGCAGGCGCTGTCGAACCACAATGGCAGGACCGGTGGGAGCGTCAGCTTGCGGGCTACAGCTTTGCCTCGCAGAAGGTCATCAATCTCGGCAACACCGGCAGCCAGCTGATCCAGCTCATTTCCAAGATCAACATGGTGCTGATCCTCTACTTCGGTGCCAAGGCTGTCATCGACAAGGATCTAACCGTCGGCGGATTGGTCGCCTTCAACATGTTTGCGCAGCGTGTTTCCGGTCCGGTGATCCGTATGGCGCAGCTCTGGCAGGAGTTCCAACAGGTACGCATCGCCATCGAGCGGTTGGGTGACGTGCTCAACCAGGCAGTAGAGCCGGGAACGGGGAGCCGCGCCGCCCTCCCGCAGCTTAAGGGCGCTGTCGCATTCGAGAGTGTCAAGTTCCGGTATGGTTTGGATGGTCCTTGGACTTTGGACGACATCGATCTGGTTGTCCCGGCAGGATCGACGTTGGGCATCGTCGGCTCGTCGGGCTCTGGTAAGTCCACGCTCACCAAGCTTTTGCAGAGGCTTTATGTGCCCGCCGCCGGGCGCGTGACGATCGACGGGGTGGATATCGCGCAGATCGATCCTGCCTGGCTGCGCAGGCAGATCGGCGTCGTGCTGCAAGAGAACCTCTTGTTCAGCCGAACCATTCGCGAGAACATAGCCCTCTCCGACCCCGCGCTCCCGATTGAGAAGGTCATGGCGGCGGCAGAGTTGGCCGGGGCGCATGAGTTCATCGTCAAGCTGCCTCAGGGCTACGACACGTTGGTCGAGGAGCGCGGCACGAACTTGTCTGGCGGCCAGCGGCAGCGTTTGGCGATCGCCAGAGCTCTTGTCACCCAACCTCGCATTCTCATCCTCGACGAAGCAACGAGCGCGCTTGACGCCGAGAGCGAGGAGATCATCCAGCGCAATCTTCAGGCGATGGCTGCTGGAAGGACTGTCATCATCATCGCCCATCGTCTCTCAGCCGTTCGGCAGTGCGACACGCTCATCGCGCTTGAAGCTGGTCGCATCGTTGAGCGTGGCAACCACGAGGAATTGCTTCGTGTGAACGGGCGGTATGCCGACCTGCATCGCCGTCAGAGCGGAGGGGCTGCTGCATGAGCGCGTTGGGACATCATTGGGACGTGCTTCGCGAGGCTCTGCGGGCCGAGAAGGAGCGTGCAAAGCACTTCGTGCCGACACGCGAGTCTGACTTTCTTCCAGCCGCACTCGAGGTGGCAGAGCGTCCGGTCTCGCCGACTGCTCGCGTTACGACGTGGGTTCTTCTGGGCGGGCTTGCGATCACGATCGCTTGGACAATCTTCGGCCAGGTCGACGTTGTCGCGTCGGCGCCGGGTACCCTCATCCCGGCTGGTAACACCAAGGTAGTTCAGTCGCCGGGACAAGGGGTTGTGCGAGCAATCTACGTTCGCAATGGCGACGTGGTTCGTAAAGGGCAGGCCTTGCTCGATCTCGACCCGACCCTGACTGGCGCTGACCTTGCGCAAGCCGAAAAGGCTCTGGCATCCGCCGAGTTGGACATCGCGCGCAACCGTGCAGTTGCTGACGCACTGTCGGGTAGAGGCTTGCATTTCGACGCACCAGAAGGAACGTCGCCTGAGGTGGCTGACACGCAGCGCCGCCTAATTGCCGCGCAGATCGCACAAGTAGAAGCAACGGCTGCAAGTTTGTCGTCAGCCCGACGCTCTGCTCTGTCGGATGCTCAATCGGCGCGTGCGCAGGTCGCCCGGCTGTCCGATACCGTTCCGATCCTTGATCGTCAGATTGAACGCATGAACCGCCTTGATGCCAAAGGCTATGCTCCAGGCCAACGTCTGCTAGAACTCGAAAGGCAGCGAAGGCAGGAAGCGGGCGATCGGGAGGTGGCTTTTACCCAAATCAGTCGCGGGCTCGCCGAGGCTGCCAAGTTGGAACAACAAGGACGAGAAGCACGTGAGGAGGCTCGGCGTACGGCGCTCACAGAACTTGCGAAAGCCGAAGCAGACGCGATCTTGCGACGGGAGGAAGTGACGAAGGCTCGGCAGGTCAGCCGGTTTCAGCGCCTGGTAGCGCCCGTGGACGGCACGGTGCAGCAGTTGGAGGTGCATACGATCGGCGGGGTTGTTGAAGCGGCCAAGCCGCTGATGGCCGTAGTGCCCTCAAGGGGCGGCCTTGAGGTCGAGGCTCGCATAGCAAACCGGGATGCTGGCTTTGTGCGGACAGGACAGGTTGCGGCGGTGAAGCTCGAAGCTTTTCCGTTCACGCGGTACGGCGCTGTGCCATCCCGGGTTCGCTCGATCAGTCGTGACGCCGTTCAAGACAAAGAACTAGGGCCGGTTTATGTCGCGACAATCACCCTCGATCGCGCGTCCATCGAAGCGGATGGGCGCAGATACGTGCTAACGCCAGGCCTTGTCGCAACCGTGGATGTCCGGACCGGGTCACGAACGATCATTAGCTATCTGCTTAGCCCACTGCACAAAAGTATCGCGCAAGCGGGTAGGGAGCGTTAAATAATCTCAGCCCTGCGGTGAGTCAAGCCTATGTGTCTTCTGTGTTGAAGAGCAATCAAAAGGGATATGATGTGCTGGCCGGGCATCTGCGCAAATCAACATTATTCGCGCTTTTCCTAGTGGGCGGATGTGGCGGCATTCTAACGCGTCTGCCCGCTCCTCAGCGGCAGGCCGGCTCTCCACCACGTTGCACTTGGATCTTTGTGCCAATTCCACGCACAAAGCAGCAGCGCCTCACATGTCTGCGACATCAAATGAGGGCACGTAAAGCCGAGAGCAACGGCAGAGAAAAATGATTCTGCCATGGACCATGGTAGGCTTTTAACGCCGCATCTCTTTAAATGAATGACGTGCTTATAGGCGATACATGGGTTCTATAACTTATCGACGGGGAGGATCTGGCCATGGCCTCTAGGATCAACGCCAAGCTCGCAAGGGGCCAAATCGCCTGCCTACTATGTATTGCCGCCTCAACTTTGTTCGGGGCAACATCGTGCCGTGGGGTTGAAAGCATGAGTGAGCAACATAATGATGATCGCGCCAGAACTAATTGCCGGTTTACGAGCGGCGCGCGGGAACGCCTCGAGCGTGCCGGGTTTTTCTCAGTTGGCCCTGAAGAAGAACTTTATCTCGACCGGGAAATACGGATGGGTGGGATGCCGTCGATAGCGGCGAAAGCTTCTTGGTTCTTTGCCTTTCCCGTTTGCTCCGGTTCAGAGCATATCGACGCCTCCCTGCTCCCGACGCATCTTACACCTGGGATAAACGACCAACGGCGACGCGAAAGCGGTGCGACGAGCGTTTTTGTACGGCCCGATTATCCGACCGACCTATACATTGAAAGATTCGGGACTTACGCAATTGCGTTCTATGCGAGGGTAGTCTGATGCCTGCTGACGTACAAACTCAAGTCAACCAGCTACGCCGATTTGTTAACGCTGGTCAGTTTGACAGAGCGTACTTCTACATACAGGTGCAGATTTCGGGCGACTCTAGATGGGATCAGCGCGTTGCCACGTGGTTCAGCATGGCGTCGAATATCAATCGGCGGGGGTTAAGTACAAACTCAAAGATAGAAGGTTCTCTCGTTCGCGAATTTGTATGGAGGATGAATAATTTAGCCTCCATTCGTCAAAACGGACGTCCGGTAACTACAGCGGAAAACCAGAGCATATCGAATGATCTCGCTCGCACCGTCATCGAGGATTATATATCCGCGATCCAGGGTAATCGGACCTTATCACCAGATCGCTTAAGGGTAAGGGATGTCGGCGCTGCCGTCGCAGGTCTTGGTATCTCCGACGGCGCTTGGGCCGGGGGCGTACTCGGCATAGCCTATGGCTTCGACATGTTTGGCTTTCGGGGCAGTCCAGGTGTCTTCAAGGATCCTAGCCAAGTCACCGCCTGGATTGCAAATGCAAAGCAAGTGCTCGCTGGCTTGCTTGCGGATACCGGAAACATCGATGTTGCGGCTAGCAGTTTAGGTCAGGGTGGCCTCGATCTGATGCGGGCGTTTGGCTATTTGGCGCACCATCTAAACGAGATACCCGCAGAGGTTCGCCAAGCGGTTGCCGACTTTGTGGTCGATGTCGGCGATATGATGCGCAACGACAGCGGCAACGCTGGTCTCGATGGTCTTTTGCAGGGCCAAATGTTTGATTGGATGACCGGCTTAGATGGAAGTACAACGTCTGCCGATCTGCTCCGGCGCCCTTCAACTTTCGACGGTTTGTCTGGGAATACTGAGCTAACATCTCGTCAGGTTGCCGGCCTCCCGGAGTTTGTTGCCTTACGATCAGACGGTATTTTCACAGATACACGATCCGGGCGTAGGGTCGAGGTTGACTTCTCATATAATGACGATGGGTCACTGAAGACTGAGATAAGGGACGGACGCCCGGTTCCGGTCGTCAATAGCGTCATCTACGTCGGTGCGGGCAGCACGGTTGTAAAGACGATTCAGAACGGAGACGTAGTATCCACAGATATTCTTATAAACAACAACCTTTTCCCGATCGACTACTCTGATGTGTTTGGAATTCTTGGGCAGCAGCTCGGCTATGTGATTGACGGCGGGGTTGCAGGAATTGTGGCTTCCGCCGCTCTGCAAACGCTCGGAAACAATCTCGGGGATGCGCTTGACGACTTGATCGGGCGCGAGTCAGTTGGGCAGAGTCTCGAAGACGCATTTTCTGCTTTTCCCCAAGAGATAGTAGATAACCTAAAGAGTGCGGGTGTCGGAGCAATATCGTCTTATTTGGTTGCAGAGCTCATAAACACGCTTGGGATCGACGGATTCGTAGGTCATGTTGCAGAAACCGCTTCATCGGCTGTTCTTGGACAGGTGGCGCTAAATCTTACCAATTTGGGATTGAAGTTCGTCGAAGGGGGTGTGGAGAAAATTACCACCCCGTTTAGCCATATAAATCCCGTTATGTTGGGAACCGCTGTTGGTTCATTCCTCGGTAATAGCCTTGCTCGCGAGATTCATAGTTGGGATACGATCGGAGGTCAGCTTGGCGCGGCCGCTGGATCGGCTATTGTTCTCGCCTTAGACGTTGAATTCTTTAAGGCTGCAGCATTAACCGGAAATCCCGTTGTTATAGGTGCGGCGGTTGTTATTGCAGCGCTGGATGCGCTTCTCGGGAACCTTGTTGGCGGTCTGATTGGTTCTATCTTCGGGGGCACGCCGCGATCGGGAGCTGACGTCACATGGGACGATGCGTCTGGTCGTTTTGCCGTAACAAACGTGTGGTCCAAGAAGGGCGGCTCGAAAGATGCCGCGCGAAGTGTCGCGTCGGCGGTTTCGACTACCATTAACTCCGTGCTCGATAATGTTGGTGGTACGCTTCTCGACGCCAGGTTGGTCTCTGCTGGCAATTACGGGATGCGTAAGGACGCATTCGTTTATAGGCCAGGATCCACTCAGATTGGCGGTGCCGCCACGCAGAAATTTAAAGGCAGTGGCGCACCGGCCCGTCTTATCGGGTATGGCGTTTACAATACTCTGGCGGATCCAAATTTCAGGATTGCTGGCGGCGACGTTTACACTAAAAGGGCGTTATATAATACTATCCAAGATAACAGCATCGATGATCTGAACTTCGATGGATCTCTCTTGGCTGGAAACTTGGGTGCCGCACAGAGATATGAGGCTTATCTCGCCAATCTAGGGTCAATTACGGAGCTACTTGATCAGGAATCAGGCAACCTATTTGCCATCGAGTCTCTACTTACTTTGGCGCGCGCGCAGGAACTCGGCCTGACTCGACGGGCCGCAAGCGACTGGTTTGGCGGATTTTCTTTCGCAATGAGAGAGGCGCAGACAAGTGCAATCAATGTTGTCTTTGAGTTTGGCTATTATCCTCCCGCGGGTCAAATATCTCGATCGATAAAATTCGGCGACTATTTTCGCGGCGATGATATCGACGTCGCAGGCCAGGTGGCGATAGAGGCTGGCGAAGCATCGGACATCATCGATCTACGGCCCGGCAAGATCATCGACCAGCGCGGCTTTGTCGTCAATAGCCACTTGAACAACGACATCGCTGGCAGTGGAAGCGACTTCACCGCCCTTGCAACGACACTGACGTTCGCGGCATCGGCCCTTCGTACAACCGTACAGGTTGGTGTGGCGAACGACAGCATAGCTGAAGCCACAGAAGCATTTTTAGGCTCCCTTTCGAACGCCCCCGGAATGCAGGTCATTGGGGGTGCCGCCAAGGCAACGGTTTTGGATGGCTCTGTCGCGCTCCCAACGTTGGTGGTCGGCAATAGCTACGCGTGGGAAGGAGACGGTTACGCCGTCTTCCGCGTGTCGCTATCGAAGGCAGCCACAGGCGCGATCACGGTAAGCCTTGCCCTCTCCGCTGACAAGGCCTCGGCCGGCGGCATCGATTTTGGCAGTCCTAGTTCAAGTAACATCCAGGTTTCTGCCGACGGTGCGACTTGGACAAATGCCACCAGCGCCACCTTCGCCGCAGGTGTCACCCAGCTCTTCGTGCGGACGGCAGTTACGGCGGATAACGCTGCCAACCCCGACTATGTAGCACCGGTGATGGCGAACGGCGCTGTCGTTTCGCCAGGCAACGGTGAACCACAGTATCTCAACGTCGAAGGCAACGAGATATTCAGCCTTCAGGCGACCGTCACCGCCGGCACCTCGATGCTGTCCAACGGTGCTCAGACTGTCAGCGGCACGGGAACTATCGTCGATGGTGTCGGCACCGAGCCGCTGGTCTGGATCGACAATGTCGTTGTGGATGAGGCCTCAGGCAAAGCGGTCTTCACTGTATCACGCTCGCGAACCATGTCCTCCTCGACGACGGTTGATTTCGCGACGAGCGACCGCCGTGTTCTCGACATTCCGGTTGCAGCGACGGTCGACGGTGGTGCGGGCAACGACACTATCTACGCGTCCGATCTCGGCGACAATGTGTTTGGCGGAGCGGGCGACGACATCCTCTATGGCGGTCGCCTGGACGACTGGTTGCTCGGCGGTGACGGCAACGACACGCTGGATGCAGGCTCCACTGCCGCTGGGTCTCTCGGCGGCGATGGTAACTACCTCGACGGCGGTGCGGGCAACGACACTTTACGCGGCCGCGAAGGCTCCGATTGGCTCGAAGGAGGCGACGGAACTGACACGCTGGATGGCGGGGCAGGCGATGACGTTCTGGTTGGCGGAGCGGGCGAGGGCGACAGCCTGAAGGGCGGTACCGGCGGCGACCAGTATGTCGTCCGTCGTGGTGATGGCAGCGACGTCATCGACGAAGCCAGCTCCCAGTCGGCGCTCACCACCGGAAGCACCGATTTCATCGCAAAGCGCATGAGCGATATCGCAGCCGGTCTCGTTCAGAAAAGTTGGGCCGGCACCGCTGCCGGTGTTCAGGCTAGTGTCGCGGAAGGCGGCGAGGACGCTATCGTATTCGGCAACGATATTGCCATCGGCGACATTCGTCTGCAGAGGTCGGGAACGTCCTCAGCTCCCGGCGGCGATCTCATCATCACTGTCATGGAAACAGTCAACGGAGCCGAGCAGCCGACATCCACCAGGCTGACCGTCAAGGACTGGTTCCTCAATCCGTTCAAGCGGATCGAGTGGCTCAAGTTCGCGGACGGTAACGAAGTTCGCATCGGCGACATCACCAGCTTCATCGTCGGTGGCTCGGGCAACGACGTGCTCATCGGCACAGCGGGCGACGATTTCGTTTATGGCGGAGCGGGAGACGATCAGCTTTACCTGCTCACCGGCAACGATGTCGGCAACGGCGGCACTGGTGACGATATGGTCGCCGGCGATGCCGGTCGTGACCTCCTGATCGGCGGCCTGGGCAACGATCAATTGCTCGGCGGCTCAGGTGCCGACGCGATCAGCGGCGATGACGGAGCCGACAGCCTTTACGGCGGTGCGGACAAAGACATCTTGTCCGGCGGCAAGGGCGACGGCGACGTCGTCGTCGGAGGGGCAGGGGACGATACCTTCAAGTACACGCGCGGCGATGGCAAGGACCTATTCTTCGACGAGTATGCGAATTCCTGGAGTGTGGTGTGGACCTCCGCCGGTGGTTGGAACACGGCGGCTGGCTATGCATATGATCCGCGCACTGGTGTTGTAACCGGGCCAAATGGTGCTGTCCTTAGAAGCAACAACGGTACGGTCCCCGACCCAATCTACAAGTGGAACGGGCTCTACGACTTCGATAGTGTCACCGGCACGCTAAAGGTCTTCGTATCACCTGCGGACCAGACCATCACGGCCAACTCGGGCACCGACACCATCGAGTTCGCGCCCGGCATCAACCTGCAAGACATCATACTGCGACGACCGGGCGGCACCAATGATCTGGTGCTTGCCGTGAGCCGCGAGGACGAGGATCTCGCAGACACGACGCTTGTCTCGGACTCGGTCACAATCAAGGACTGGTATACCGCGCCTGGCAGCATCGAGAAGCTTGCCTTCTACCAGACCGGCGTTCTCAGCATCGCCGCAGGCACGATGAACCTCATTGCCGGAACAGATGCTGCGGACGGGAGCAACGGCGCGCCGTTGGTCGGTACCGCAGGCAAGGACTGGATCACCGGAGCTGCCGGGGACGACGTCATCGCCGGCGGTGCCGACAACGACATCCTGGCCGGCAACAGCGGTTTCGATACGTTGCGCGGAGAGGCGGGCGACGATGTCCTCTACGGCGGCACCGGGGACGATGTCCTCGACGGCGGGTCGGGTAAAGACGTTCTGGTAGGCGGTGCCGGGCTCGATACGGCCAGCTACGCGTCGGCATCGGGTGCCGTCCGCGTGCAGCTTTCTGGGCCCAACACCAATGCGGGCGACGCTGCAGGAGACGAATATTACTCGATCGAGAATGTGCTGGGCAGCAGCGGCAGCGACGTGATTGGCGGCGATGGCGGCCAAAACGAGCTTACGGGCGCCTACGGCAACGATGTTCTGAGCGGCAACACCGGCGACGACACTTACGTCTGGAACGTGGGTGACGGCGCCGACGAGATCAACGAAGGGGCTTTTGTCGTCGAGGAGGCCGTGACAACCGCGGGTGTCCTCGCCGCCGGGTACTCTGTGGCATCGTGGGCTGCGACCGGTGCGACTGACGCCGCCTCAGGCAAACGCTACTGGCGGCTCCAAATCAAGGGGCCGGACGGAGCAATCGTCTATGACTGGGCGAACTTCCTTTATGCCGCCGGCACCACTCCGAGCGCGCCTACACCCGCTGCATACGATCTGCGGGGCTGGGATGCAGCCAAGTTTGCCAGGACGAATGGCAATCAGGTCACAAGGCAGCGGTTTGACACGAACGTTGCTGCTGGTGACGATGCGATCGAGTTTGGCCCCGGTATCAGCCTTTCTGATGTTGTGTTCGGCTGGAATGGCGACAATCTGGTCCTGAGCTACCGCGGCGATACAGCCTCGCAGATCACGATCAAAGGACAGCGGTTTGCCAACAGTGCCGTTGAATCGGTTAAGCTTGCAGACGGGTTCTCGTTCTCACTGGGCGGCTTGCTGCTCGCGGTCTCAGACACGACAACTGGCACAGCTGCAGGCGAACTGATCGTCGACCGGTTTGGAGTCTGGCACGATAGCCTGTCCGGTGGGGCTGGGGACGATGTGCTGGTCGGGTATGGCGGCAACGACACTCTCTCAGGCGGCGACGGCGACGACACGCTCGAAGGCGGCGCGGGAGCCGACGTTCTGAACGGTGGCGCCAACAGCCTGACAGCCGATGCGGTGAACGCGGGAGACACCGCACGTTATGCCGGTTCCGCCGCCGCGGTAACAGTTAACCTCAACCTGACCGGCGCGCAGTCGTCCGCGGGCTCGGATGCGGATGGCGATACGCTTACGGGTATCGAGAACCTCGTGGGCTCTGCCTTCAACGACACGCTCACTGGCGATGCTAACGCCAACAAGCTCTTCGGCTTAGGCGGCAACGACACACTGCGAGGCGGGGGCGGTGATGACGTGCTTGGCGGCGATGATGGCGACGACTTGCTGTACGGGGACGACGGAGCCGACTCGATTTCTGGCGGAATGGGGAACGACCGCCAGTGGGGCGGCACCGGCAACGATGTCATCAGCGGCGGCGATGGCAACGACACGGCTTACGGCGAGGCTGGCAACGACACGCTCGTTGGCGATGCCGGCAATGACACCCTGGTAGGCGGAATAGGCGATGATGTGCTCGTCGGCGGTAGCGGCGACGATACGCTGCTCGGGGAGGACGGAAACGACACGCTGGATGGCGGTGGCGGAGCGGACAGTCTGCAAGGTGGTGCCGGCGATGACACCTACGCATTCGATCGCACGTCGGGTGTGGATGTACTGACCGACACAAGCGGCTCGAACACGATCACCTTCGACAGCTCGGTGGCTTACGACCAGCTGTGGCTGACGCGCGTCGGCAACGACTTGCGCGTTGGGGTTATCGGCAGCGCCACGGCCATCACGGTCAGCGGATTTTACAGCGCCTCGAACATGAGCCGGGTGCATGCGATCCAGACGACTACACACGTCATCTTCCTGGATCATCCCGATAGCCTGAACCTCGTTGCTGCCATGACGGCACAGTCGTCGACGCCGGCAGTGACCCCGGGTGGCATGCCAACGGCCATTCGGTCGCTGCTGGGCAACTATTGGCACGCAGGCAGCAAGGCCGCGCCAACCGGACCGTCCTCGGCGAGAGCCTTGGTGACCCCGGAAGATACCCCGATCACGATCGACGGCAACTACGGTGTGATCGACCACGATCAGAACGTCGTACGTTACACCATCGATCCCGGCAACAGCCCCAAGATGGGGACCGTGACGTGGATCGATCCAGCGACTGGGGCGCTCACCTACACGCCAGGAGCCGATCTTTTTGGGGAGGAAAGCTTCGTTGTCGTGGCGACCGACGCCGATGGCCAGTCCGTGGCGCTGCCGGTTCGCATTACCGTCACGCCCGTCAACGATCCGCCACGCGACGTTCGTGTGGGCGGCAACGGGAAGCTGGAGGTTCTGGAAGGAGCGCCGGACTCGACCACGGCTGTGGGAACGCAGGTTGGCGTGATCACGTCGACAGACGTCGAAGGCGACGCAGTTACGTACAAGCTGGACGATGATGCGGGCGGGCGGTTCTATCTGGGGACCGACGGCACCCTGTTCGTCAAGAACGTCGCTCTTCTCGACCGGGAAGTTGCCGCTTCGCACAAGATTCGCGTTACCGCGACGGACGTCTACGGAGCTAGCTCGCCGAGCACCGAATTCACGGTCACGATCCTCAACGTCAATGAAAAGCCATTCAAGCCGGTCCTCTCCGGCGCGAGCGGGATTTTGAGCGAGTTCGTCAGTGGTTCCACGCTGTCCAACACCGGCAAGATCGTGGCCGGCTTCACGACCAGCGATCCGGACGGCGCGCCTGCTCCGACGATCCGGTTCCTGGGTGATGCGAGCGGGAACCCCGGCAATCGTTTCTCGATCAGCGGCACCAACGTCCTGCTGGCATCTGAGCCCGATTTCGAGTCGCTGGCGACCTCTGGGTTCACGATCAGCGACAGCGACGGCGATGGCTTGGGTGAAGTCACGCTGACAGGAAGGATCGTTGCCCACGACGGGGCGATCGTCTCGGATCCACTCGAGTTCAGCATCAAGGTGGAAGACGTCAACCAGCGCCAGACGGCGATTACGTTGGCCGGGGCTGCGACCAGCATCTTGGAACGCGATCGGGTGGCATCGGGCACATCGCGTCCGGCTGTTGTGCTCGGGACACTATCCACGGCCGATCCCGACTTGGTCGGACAGCTCACCGGCCAGCAGGTCTACACCGTGTTTGAAGGAAGCTCGACAACCGCCAGCACCCGCTTTGGGGTCAATGCTAGCAGCCAGCTGGTGCTGCTGGCAAACCAGAGTCTCGACTACGAGACCGATGGTGCTTCGATCTCGCTGCGCGTGCGTGCGACCGACAAGTCCTCCGCGCCACTCTCGTTCGACGCAACCTTCACTTTCGCGATCACCAACGCCGATGACGTAATCGACGGGAGTTCCGCTGCCGACACGCTGACGGGGCAGCAGAATCGTGACATTCTGCGCGGCTACGCCGGTAACGATACGCTGTCGGGCCTTGCCGGAAATGATCAACTGCAGGGCGGCGACGGAAACGATACTCTTTATGGCGGTGACGGCCTGGATACACTGCAGGGCGAGGCGGGAGACGATCGCCTGTTCGGCGAGGCCGGCGACGACAACCTCGATGGCGGCGACGGCAGCGACGTGCTCGATGGCGGAGCAGGCAACGACACGTTGGCGGGCGGTCTGGGCAACGATGGCATTCGTGCTGCCGGAACCGAGGCCTGGCGGGGCTTTTCCGCAGCCGGCCTGATCGGTGGTTCGGGCAACGACACGCTCAACGGTGGCGACGGTGATGACTATCTGGAAGGCGGCGATGGCGCCGACACGCTGACTGGCGGTCTCGGGTTCGACGGTGTGAGCTACGTCAATTCAAGCACCGGCGTCACGGTCAATCTCGCGAGCGGCGCTGGCTTGAACGGTCAGGCCGCGGGCGATGTACTCAGCGGTATCGAACTGATCGAGGGTTCCAACTATGCAGATACCTTGACGGGCTCAGCTAACGCGGACGTCCTGCGCGGTGGTGGGGGCGACGATATCATCAAGGGTGGGGCAGGAAACGATTTCCTCATCGGCGGCGGCGGCAACGACGTGCTCGACGCGGAGTCGGGAGACGATTACCTCGACGGCGGGGCGGGCAATGACATGCTTATCGGCGGCCTCGACAACGACACCTACTTCATCGGCCGCGGCCAGGGCGACGATCGCATCCAGAACTTCGACCCCTCGGGCGCGGACTTCGATCACTTGGCCTTCGATGGTTCTATCCTGTACAATCATCTGTGGTTTGATCGCGTTGACGCGAGCGGAACGCTGAACGCAAGCGGGGCGCACTTGCGCATCACTATTCTTGGTACCAGCGGCTCCGATGGTGCGGTGACGATCGAGAACTGGTTCACGATCGCGGACCGCACGCTTCCTGAGAACTACTTCCGCATCGACCTCATCTCCGATGGCGACGTACGCGCCGCGTTGCCGGTCAACGTCGATGCGCTTGTGGCGCTCATGGCTGGAGTGCCGGCCGGGAGTCGCCCCACAACGCAAAACGCCATGACCACTTACCGCGCTGCAAACGCGTCGTTTGCCAATGCTATGGAAGATTACTGGGGCCGCCTGAGTCCGCCCAAGATCAGCGACACGGTCTCGATCAGCGGCTTGGAGCCGTTGGATGGCGCGGCCCAGACGGTCAGCTTTGCCGTCCGGGCGTGGTACGATGATGACCAACAACTCGGGGTCACCATTTCGGCGAGCAATATCGACCTCAACTTGACCGCAACCGGTGGCAATGTGCTGTCGAACTACGTGACAGCCGTGAGCTATGGGACGCCAGATGCCGCGGGTAATCGCACTGTTACGCTGACACTGGCACCGAATGCGAGCACGCATCTGCTGCCCGGGCAGACATTACCGTTGCAGTTGCAAGCGACGATACGCGGAACCACACGCTCTGCGATCGATCAGGGCGGCATCAGCCTGAGCATCGCCCCGACGGCAGACACCGGCAGCTTCAGTCAGCTTGCCAGTGCCGGCGGAAACGCAGGAACCAACATCCCGATCTCAATTACGGCAGTGACCCCCGATGTCGACGGCTCGGAGACGGTCGAAGTGTTGGTGAAGGGGCTACCGAGCGGCTACAGTCTCGTCAACGCAAGCGGCGGCGCGGTCGGCGTCTACGAATCTGCCTCAAGCTGGTGGCGTCTCACGGCGGGGCAGCTTGCTGGATTGCGTTTAGCGGTGCCGACTGGGCGGTTCGAGAACGCACCGCTGAGCTTCGCGGTCCAGACCAAGGATGGTAGCTCGACCCGGACATCTGCCTGGTCCAACTTGAACGTCGTCGTAAACGGCAAGCCGACCAACATCACGTTGTCAGGCTCTGCCTCCGAGAACGCGGCGGCCAACACATTTGTCGGCACCTTGATCGGTGTCGATCCCGATACGGCAGAGGGGGCATCGGCTCCGACGAGCTTCGAATTGCTCAACAACGCAGGCGGGCGCTACGTATTGGATCCGACCAACACCAGTAGGCTGCTGGTGGCGAACGGAGGGAGCAACCTCGACTACGAAGCGGCGGACCGTGATAGTGCAAACACGATAACAGTCCGCGTCCGCGATGCTGCAGGTCTGTACTACGACAAACAGATCGTCGTGCCTCTTGTAAATGTGAATGAGGCTAACTCTCTTCTCTATTATGGTCCGGGTAACCGGCTCGTAAACTCCGGTCTCACAAGTATGAGCGGTTGGGCTCTTGCTTGGAATCCGAATGGCATTCTCCAGGGTAGTATCTACGTCGGATCCTATCAGGGCAAGAATTTCATCAAGGGCAATTTCAACGCGACGGCCGCTGATCAGATAGTCTCAATAGGAACCGACGCGGGATCTCTTTTCGCAGTTCGCCCCGGCGACTATTTCTCGGTCCAAGCTGGGCTTGAGACTGGGGGAACTGCCAAAAGCGTTGATCTGATTGTTTTCTGGTTCGACGCTAATGGCAATGGCCTCGGCAACTCCTGGGTCGGACGTGCGCCTGCGGGTTCAGGCTACAATACGAAGGTGAGTGGCTTTGTGACAGCGCCGCAAGGTGCTGTGTCCGCTTCCTTGACGGCTTCAATGTATACGAATGGCGTGGGCTCGGGCTCCTTCTCGATGGTCGAGCCGATGGTTGCGAGCGCCGTGCCTGGACAGACTGGCGCGCCAGTCTTTACCTCGCAGCAAAGCCCCTTGGGCTTCGATATTGGCAACCGTCTCAAGAACGCAGCGCTCACTAGTATGAGCGGGTGGACGCTCGCATGGAATCCCAATGGCATTCTGCAAGGCGATATCTATGTTGGCTCATACCAGAACAAGAACTACATAAAAGGTGTCTTCAACGCGACTGCCGCAGATCAAATTGTTTCGGTCGGTTCAGATTTCACGTCGCGGTTCGCTGTTCAGGGAGGTGATTACTTCTCGGTTCAAGCGGGTCTGGAAACATCAGGCTCAGCTAAAAGTACCGAATTGATCATTTGGTGGTACGATGCCAACGGTAACAGCCTCGGCAACTCCTGGGTTGGCCGGGTAGGCAGTGCGGCCGGGTATAACACCAGAGTCAGCGGTTTCGTTACAGCGCCGACAGGTGCGGTGACCGCGACGCTCACCGCTTCCATGTACACAGCGGGGGCCGGCGCGGGCTTTTTCTCCATGGTCGAGCCAATGGTGGCGAGTGCAACGCCAGGTCAAACGACCATCCCGGCGTTTACGCCGGAAGAGATCACTGTCGGTGTGGCCGAGAGCTTGGCAGTAGGCACACTTCTAGGTACGGTCAGCGCGGCGGACTTCGATCTGCCAACCGACGCTTTCGGACAGCAGCGCTACTACTTTCTGAATGGCTCGACGATCAGCGGAACCTCCTCCGATGGCCGGTACTCCATCGATCCCAACAGCGGGCAGATGCGAGTGGCCTTTGCCTTGAACTATGAGGCGGGCAACCAGACCGGAACGTACACCGTAGTGGCGCGCGACAACGCGGGAGCGGCCGGGTACAATCAATCGGCGACTACGGTCACGTTGACGGTTGCGGATGTGAATGAGCAGAACACGCTGCCCCAGAACGCTGGCAATCGCGTAGCGAATGCCGGGTTTGTCGACATGTCCTCCTGGTCTCTGAACGGCAGTACAGGCGGAATCGTTCAAGGCGACGTGTTTGTCGGTAACTACCTAGGAAAGGGCTACATCCGAGGCAACTTCAATGCTACGGGCGCCAACCAGTTCGTGAACGTCGGCACGACTTGGGACTCTAGGTTCGCTGTCAAACCAGGCGAGTACTTCTCGGTTCAGGCAGGCCTGGAGACGTCCGGAGCGGCCGCCAACGCTGACTTCGGCGTGTGGTGGTGGGATGCGAACGGCGGCTCCCTCGGCACCTCTTGGGTTGGTCGGGTCGGGCCGCAGGCCGGCTATGCGACGAAGGTGTCGGGCTTCGTCACCGCGCCGGCCGGGGCGGTTTCGGCAACCTATGGCGTCGAAATGCACACTTCGGGGCCTGGGGGAGGGTTCTTCTCGCTCGCTGAGCCCATGATTGCGCCCGCGACACCGGGGCAAAACACTTATCCTGCCTTCGCTGCATCGCGCAATGCGATGTGGGTGGCGGAGAACACGTCATCCGGCACATATGTGGGAACAGTAAGTGCAAGCGACCCCGACTCCCCCACCTTGGCGACGGGGCAGCAGCGCTATTTCTTTTCCTACAATGGAAACGTGTCGGACACGTCCTGGGATGGCCGATACACGATCGATCAGATGAGCGGTCAAATCCGCACCAAGGTAGTGCCAAACTATGAAACAGGCAGCCCGAGCACATCCTACATCGTCATTGCCCGGGACAACGCAGGGCTGTCGGGCTACAATCAGGTGTCTTCGGTAGTCGCGATCGACGTCACGAACCTGAACGAAGCCAATTACCTCCCTGGCAACGTACCTATGCTCGTGAGCGAGAACTATGGCGCTGACACCGCGACGCATCGGTACGTCGGCAGGGTGGCGCCAGCGTCCGACCCCGACATGCCAAGCACCGCATGGGGCCAACAGCGCTACCTATTCTCTAATGGGCAAACGACTTCTGCCGATGGCCGCTTCTCCATCGATACGATCAGCGGCGAGATATGGACCGCAGCCGTAATCGATTATGATGGCCCGAATGGATTTCGTGGCGGCGACTACACGATCCTGGCGCGCGACAATGCCGGAGCTGCTGGCTACAACCAGTCCTCAACTCAAATCAGGATCAACATCAACGATCTCAATGAGCCGCATGTCCTATCGAGCGGGTTTTTCCCAGTAGCGGAAACCGTCGCTAACGGCCCGGTAATCGCCGTTGCCAGACTCCAGTCGATGGTCGTAGACCCCGAAGGTCGATCAATGGAATGGCAATTCGCAGACGGAAGTTACGAGTCAGGCATTTTCGCCATCAACGGATCGGGTGAGGTTAGTTTAAAGTATGGCTCCGTAGACTACGAAGCCCTCGTCGAACTGTATCGAACAGAAGGTTACTTTGATCAGGATGGGGGTTGGAACGAATATCAGGTCTATGATGGTCGCGATACTTCTCGTGCAACTTTTAACTTAGGCGTAAAAGCGTTTGATGGGCAGCACACGGCGTACGGGACCGTCACGATTGTGGTCACGGACGTAAACGAGCGTTTGGATTTTTCAACGGGTGTGACGATATCCGGCAATGGCAAGGGAAAAATCCAGCAATTATCACCGCTGAATTACTGGGTTTGGGCAAACACGGCTGGAACTGACTTGGGAGTTCAATTCACTGGCTTTGATCCGGAACGTGTTCCCGGTGCAACCTTCTCAATAGGTCCGGTAACATGGAGTGAACGAAATGCGGTTTCCTCTACAAGTGACGAAATCAATGCATTGTCCTACCCGACAATCAGTATGTCGCAGGATGGCAAGTTGTCGTTCTTTACCCCCGATCAACGAAGTGACGGTGAATGGGAGGGAGGGCTTAAGAACGGGTACCGCAGAGCTGTCACTCTGGACGCCAGCTTCGCCGTTACGATGACTGATGCCACGGGCCTTTCGCGTACGGAGACCTTCACCTGGACGTTCCTCCGCCGCGGCTCAAACACGCCGCCCATTGTGCTGGACCTGGATGGCGATGGCCTTGAACTCGTCAGCTACAACACGTCGCACGTGAAGTTCGACATGGATAATGATGGCGTCTCAGATCGCACCGGCTGGGTCGGTGCTGACGACGGCATGCTCGTGCTCGACCGCAATGCGAACGGCGTGATCGACGGACAAGCTGAGATCTCGTTCGCAGATGATGCTGCCGGCGCCATCTCGGACCTCGAAGGCTTGCGAGCGTTCGATACCAACGAGAACGGCCTGTTTGACAGCGGGGACGAGCGCTTCGGTGAGTTCCAGATCTGGCGCGACGCCAACCAGGACGGCGTCAGTCAAAGCGAAGAACTGCAGACGCTGGCGCAGGCGGGCATCGCCCAGGTCAATCTGACCTTCACACCGACAGGCGAACTACCGGGCGGGCCGGATAACATCATCTACGCGAAGAGCGATTATCTGCGCACGGATGGATCGAATGGCACGGTCGGCGACGCGTTCCTCAACTTCGATCCATCGGATATCGAGAGCGTCGCTCCGCCAGTGGTGCTGGACTTCGACAACGACGGAGCGTCGCTTGTCGCGCTAGCGGGCAGCAAGACGCGCTTCGACATGGATGGCGACGGGGTCGCAGATGAAACAGGATGGATCGAAGGCGACGACGCCTTCCTGGCGCTCGACCGCAACGGCAACGGTGAGATCGACGGCATCGCGGAAATTTCTTTTGTTGGAGACTTGGCGGGCGCCAAGACGGACCTCGAAGGATTGGCGGCGTTTGATTCGAACCGCGACGGCAAGCTCGACGGTCAGGATGAACGCTTCGTCGCGTTCAAGCTTTGGTTCGATCGCGACAGCAACGGCAAGACAGATGCGGGCGAGTTGGTCAGCCTGGCTGAAGCGGGTGTGGCATCAATTGACCTTAGCGGCGAACCTACCGGAGAGAGCACCAGGAATGGTGAGAACGTAGTCTACAACCGTGCATCGTTCACTCGCACGGACGGCAGGACGGCTGGGCTCCTCGACGTCGGCCTTGCCTTCAACGCACTTCCCGCGGTGCCCGCTGTCACGATGCAAGCAAGCGACTGGGATCGTTCGGCGAGGCACTACCGCTTCACTGGTGCTGCCGATGGGGTTCACGTCTCTGCACGCTCGCCCAAAGGCGTTGTGTCCGCACAGGCAGGACTGATCGGCCCTGCGGCACTTGTAGCTTTCGAGGATCGGACGATCGGCTTGCTGTCGACCATCGTCATCGATCTGGATGGCGACGGTCTGGAAGCCCGGCGTGCGTCGAAGACGAATGCTGCCTTCGACATGGATGGTGACGGCACCGCCGACGACACGGGATGGATATCCGGCGGCGACGGGCTGCTCGTGATCGATCGCGACGGTGACGGGTTGATCACAGGGGCTTCCGAGCTCTCGTTCCTGTCGGAAAAAGCAGGCGCGAAGAGCGCGTGGGACGCCCTAGGTGTGCTCGACAACAACCGCGACGGCAAGATCGACAAGACCGATGCGCGCTTCGGTGAGCTCAAGGTTTGGAAGGACACCAACGCTAATGGGGTGACAGATGAGGGCGAACTTCAGTCACTTTCGGACCTGAAGATTAGCGGCATCAATCTGGCCAGCAGTGCGGTAGGGGAGAGCGCCAAGGCGGGCGACAACCTCGCGCTGACGACCGCGACGTTCACCCGCGAAAATGGCGTGACCGGTACCATTGGCAATGTCGCGCTGGCCTTCGCGCCGAGCTCGGCACGCAATCACGCTCAGGAAGCCGCTGCCCGGCTTGTCCAGGCGATGAGCGCGTTTGGAGCGACAGGAGCGAGCGATGATGGCTTGCTTGCGCACGCACGTGAGCAGAGCCAGGCACTGCACGTTCTGGCGAGCCCCGTAGCTTAAGAGAGACTGGATAGAAGAATGACAGAAACCGTCAGTATCCCGTCGGCACCGCCAACTGTCAGCCATATCCTTGGCGAGATTACTTGGCTTCTAAGCCAATCGCCTCTCCATCGTGGTTTGGCGATTGGCGATCTCGAATGGCTGGTGATGCCCGCAATCCTGACGAGACAATTCTATGTCTTTCGCGACGGCGAGCAGCCAGTGGGAGTCGCGCTTTGGGCAACCTGCTCGCCGGAAGCGGCAAAGAAGCTGGAGGCAGGAGTTCTCGACGCCCAAAACCGCCTACTCCTCGGAGATTGGACGAGCGGTGATGAACTATGGCTGATCGACCTAGTGGCGCCGTTTGCAAATGCCGAGAACAAACAGCGAGAGATCATGATCGCGGACTTGATCTCCGCTCCGCTCAAAGGGCGGGCGTTGCGCTTTCATCGGACAGATCCGCAGACAGGGGAGCGTGCCGTCCAGGTGATCGAAGCCGATGCTGGAGACCGGCTTCGCGATGCCATGGAACAGGCAGCCAAGGCGTAGACGATCGTAGCGGAAAGGAATCCGCAATCCTGAAGGGATGATCAGCCGCTCTCATGCCTTCTTCCTGCTTTGACTCTGGCGCGTCAGGGCGAGATCGGACGAGGAAAGAGGCGGTAGTCAAACACTGCATGGAGATAATTGTGAAGAGATCCCTACTTGCCGTGACCCTACTGGTTGCCGTGATCGCCCCTGCGGTAAGCACACCCGCAGGGGCAAGGCAGCGAACCGTCATCGAGCAGCTCCCTCCCGACATTGTCGACAACAACTACGTCCGCAACGTCGAAGTGGTCGTTGCGGACACCGCAACCAAGAAGATGGCCGAGCTCGAGACGAAGGCGGGTGAGAAGCGATCGGAGGCTGGTCTGGCAGCGTACAATCCGGCCGCGGCGCCTCCATCGCGCGACCAGTACGCAACTTTGCCGTTCGCAGCGATGATGCCGTACGTGATGCGCGACGTTACGCGCAAGTGGGGTCTCACCCCCGAGCGAGGCGGCAAGCCCGTCGACCTTCGGGTCACCATTGAGAACATCAAGACCGCGAATGTAGGCATGGCCATGCTCCTATCAAGCGCAGACGAGTTGTCTGGCGAGGTGGCGGTCATCGATGCCGAGACGCAGAAGCAGGTCGGCAGTTTCTATGTCCAGGTCCTCAACAACCATGGCGGGCTTGCCGGCATGGCGATGCGCGGCGGCGGCGTCCGGGAAAAGCTCGTCGAGGAGTTCGCCCTCGAAAGCTCGCGGATTCTCACCGGCAGCACCAAGCAGGACTGGAAAAAGCGCATCAAGACAACCGAGCAAGCCGGGGCTTGATCACGTGGCTCTCAAGTATGATGCCAAGTTGGCACGCACGATCGGTATTGCCACCGCTGCGGTGGTCGGCACGATGATGTCGAGTTCGGTGGTCGCCCGCACCGTCGAGTACCTGCAGGATCTTGCCGCCGTGCGCGCCGCTGCCGAGGACCAGGGCATCGCCGGTCCCTTTTCGGAAGCGCCAGCGCCCGGCGGTGCGGAGATAGTCCTGGAGACGGCTGGCGCTGCAGATCACCGCGTCGTTGTCGCCAGTCAGTACTGCCAGGCCTATCGCCTCGAAAATGCCGTCTCCGCGCTGCTGAAAGAGCTTGTCGCTAGGGCCAATCCTGCGCCCGAGCCGACCAATATCACGGTGGGTGGGCGCACAGTGAAGCTGCGGGTTGTTTCAGGCTCCACGGTTCTGCGGTGTATGGGCAAGAGCGATCTGACGATGATCTGCAAGAACCGGGTGCGGCTGACCGCAATTGCCAGCGTGGCGCGCGCCGACGGTTCGACTGCTGAGACGCCCCTCGCCGCCCAGGTCGAAAGGGAGGGGCGCATGGGCGGCTTCTGCGGCAACATCGCACGCTATACCGGCATCGTGACACGAGAGGCAGGCATTGACTTGCTGCGACAGGCACAGGCCCTGTGAGCGGCGGGGTAGCGGCGCAATGCGACAAAACGCGGGCCGCCACCCCGCTCTGAACCTGCATCTGGGCACCTAGGCGGCCCCATCTACCCACACTTCGGGAGTTCGGGATCGTACCGGTGTTAGCGACGCGGATTTGACGTCAGCAACAGGCCAATCCTGCCATGTCGATGCTCGCCTGCTCTGATGAGACTCCATTTCATTCGGTTTTTCATCGCCCGGGCGCATCTATCCCATCACTGGGCGTCGTTCGTGGAAGATCGGGCGGCGCATGTTGTAGGCGATGTTGACGACGCGGATCTTTGCCTGATGCGCTCGATGCCGACGGCGCGGATGAACAAGCCGGTCCGGTCCTTCTGCTGGGCAAAGACGTGCTCGACCGCGCAGCGTACGCGCGACTTCGTCGCATTGCCCGGCGGAGATGGTCAGGCATGGGGCGGTGCGGCGGTTTCGTGAGATGAATCCGGCTCGTCGGCCCATGGTCTTGCAGCGACGCCTCGTTGATCTTCGAGCAGTAGGCGGTATCGGCCTACACGTCCGAGGCCGTATTGTGGCAAGTGACAATCTCGCGCAACACCGCTGCGTCACGGCGAGCCGCGCTGGCCACGGCCTCACAACCCAACTGGATGAAGCCGAAGGTGCGATCGATCACGACGTGCGTCTTGTCGCCGAAGATCGCGATCGGCAGCTCGGGCACGGAGCGCTTCGCATCAGGATCGAGCGGTCTGCCGATTTTCACCGTCCAGCGTGCATCGGTATCCTGCCAGATCTTGCGTGCCTTTCGTCCAGCCTTGATCTGCGCCTTCTCGGCGAGGGTATTGCGTTGTCGCGGTGCCGCTACGAGGCCAGCATCGACGATCTGCCCGCCCGTGGCTAGGTAACCGCTCGCCTCGAGCTGACGATCGAACTCCTCGAACAGCTTCTCGATCGTCCCCGAGCGCGTGAGCCACTCGCGAAACAGCCGGATCGTGTTCTCGTCAGGCCTGCGATGACCCAGCCCGAAATCCAGGAAGCGAAGCCAGCTCAGCCGGTTCCGGATGATAAACTCCATGCGCTCGTCGCTGAAGGTGTTCTGCGCCGCCAGGATCAGCACCTTGAACATCGCTACCGGATCGTACGGCGGCCGGCCACCCTTCGTGCCACCCTTCGTGCCACCCTTCGTGCCACCCTTCGTGCCATCCGAGTAACCCAGCTCAACATCGAGCGCGAACCTGATTGCTTCGAACTGATAATCTGATCCCGTGTCTCGAGCGGATCATCCGTCTTTCGACGACCGCTTCAAGTGGTCGCGGCTGATCTGCCCCCCGCTGAGTGGCCCAGAGACTATGATAGTCTGGACCACGAAAGGGACGATGAATGGCGAGCAAGAAGCACAAGCCGGAAGAGATTATTGGCAAGCTGCGTGAAGTTGAGATCGTGTTGGCAGGGGGCCTCGACAGCAGAGGCGTGCCGACGGATCGCGGTCAGCGAGCAGACATACTATCGCTGGCGCAAGGAATATGGCGGCCTGAAGACCGACC
>Ga0207641_10000521_pt1 | contig 43168 bp, 41 predicted proteins | sample KBSSwiS62_FD_184306 | JGI IMG/M metagenome (GOLD analysis project Ga0207641, IMG submission 184306) | Switchgrass rhizosphere microbial communities from Kellogg Biological Station, Michigan, USA - KBS Switchgrass S6-2 (SPAdes) (version 2) | ecosystem: Host-associated > Plants > Roots >... | reverse complement strand
GCTACACTTTTCTGGAAGTTTGTAGCAAAAATACAACACTATGAAACGACCACTCTTCATGATCTGGGCCGCCGTTCGATGGGTTCCCCTTATGTTCCTCATCGCGCCGGTAATGGAAGCCCCGCTCGTGGCCTACAAAACAGAGCCTGTGAAGCCCATCAAGACCTGGGTCGGCAATGCCAGCTGGTATGGCACTGATTTCAGCGGGAAAAAGACGGCTAACGGGGAGCGCTTCGACTGTGAGTCCCTAACCGCCGCCCACCCCAACCTTCCCTTCGGCTCCATCGTGCGCCTGGTCAACCCCCGCACCGGGCAGTTCGAGTTGGTCCGTATCAATGACCGTGGACCGTATCAGGAAGGGCGCGAGATTGACGTTTCCTATCGCGTGGCCCGCAAGATTGGCCTGATCAACTCGGGCGTGAGCCAAGTCCGGCTTGAGCTTCTCGAAGTACCACAGAAACAGCGCTGAACCATCCTGCTGACCCATCGCTAGGCTAGCGTTTGTAACTACAAGTCTCCAAAACCGGCCGTCAAAGTCTCAGTTTATGTTAGGGTGTGAAAGCACACGAGCCATAGGGCCCGCACCTTGACCTTTGACGCCCATCCCCGCAGTAGTTTAATCGTTGCCCTCGACTTTGATTCATTAAAGTCCGCACTGTCGTTTGCCAAACAGGTCGCCGATATCGTCGGCATGTTCAAGGTCGGTAGCCAGCTCTTCAGCAACGCCGGCCCGGAAGCTGTCCGGCAAGTCGCAGCTCTTGGCAATGGCGTCTTCCTCGATCTGAAATATCACGACATTCCCAACACGGTGGCAGGCGCGGTGCTGGCTTCGGCCGCCATGCCCGGCGTGCAATTGGTCAATGTTCACGCGCTCGGCGGAAGCGCCATGCTGAAAGCTGCGGCGCAGGCTGTGAGCGCCGGAGTGCCGATGGGCGCGGACCGGCCGCGGCTGATCGCAGTGACCGTGTTGACCAGCATGGACCAAAAGACCATGCGCGAGGTAGGGATGACGGGGACTCCGCTGACACGCGCGGTGAAGCTAGCCCAACTTGCAAAAAAGTGCAGCGTGGACGGAATAGTCGCCTCCGTTCAGGAAGCGAAAGCCATCCGCAAAGCGTGTGGCCGCGATTTTCTGATTGTGACGCCCGGCGTTCGCCCGCTGGAAGAAACCGGCGGCAAGAAAAAGGACGACCAGGCCCGCACCGCAACGCCCACACAGGCGATTCAGGCGGGCGCCGATTACATCGTGGTGGGCCGGCCGATTACCGCTGCCAGCGATCCGCGTGCCGCAGCGCAAGCGGTTGTGGACGAAATCGCCGTCGCCAAGTGACCCGCCGCGCGATTTGACCCGCTCTCTCGCTATCCCGTAGCATCGCCAGAAGCCGCTTAGGTGCGCCTCTCTCATGTCATCGGCTGAAAAACACATCATCATCGGCACCGCCGGACACATTGACCACGGCAAGTCTTCGTTGGTCGAAGCGCTCACAGGTACACACCCTGACCGCCTGGAAGAAGAAAAGCGCCGTGGAATTACCATTGACCTTGGCTTTGCCTTTCTGCTCGAAGATGGTGTGCAATTCGGCTTTGTGGACGTTCCCGGCCACGAACGCTTCGTGGCCAACATGCTGGCGGGGGCGGCAGGAATTGATCTGGTACTGCTGGTAATCGCTGCCGATGAATCCATCAAGCCGCAAACGCGCGAACACTTTGATATTTGCCGGTTGCTGGGAATTCAGCGCGGTCTAGTCGCTCTGACCAAGTCCGATCTTGTGGACCGCGACACGCTCGAACTCGCACGGCTGGAAATCGAGGACTACCTGCAAGGCTCTTTCCTGGAAAACGCTCCCGTCCTTCCCGTAAGCACAAAGAGCGGAACCGGTCTGCCCGAATTGAAGCAAGCTTTGGTTGCGCAAGCGCGTCAGTTGCCCGGAAAGGATTCGCAACGCGATTTTCGTCTGCCGATTGACCGGGCATTTTCCATCAAGGGATTTGGCACCGTCGTGACTGGCACTCTGCTCGACGGGTGTGTGTCGCCGACCGACGAAGTGGAATTGTTTCCCGCAGGTACGCGTCTGCGCGTCCGCGGCGTGCAATCGGGAGGAAGGACCACCGAACGCGCCGTCGCGGGCCAGCGCACCGCCATAAACCTCGCGGGCGTGGATCATCACGCGCTCAAGCGTGGCATGACTTTAGCAGCTCTCGGCCGTTATCGCGTCACGCGCCGCGTGGATGTGAAACTGCAACTCCTGCTGTCCGCACGAAAACTCAAAAACCGCGCAGAAGTCCATTTTCATAGCAGCTCGTTTGAAACAATGGCGGAAGTGGCGTTGTTTGGCCAGTCGGAACTCGGCGGCGGCGGCGAGACTTTCGCGCAACTTAAGTTGAAACAAAGCGTCCTGCTGCTTCCCGGCGACCGCTTCATCATTCGGCAATCTTCGCCGCTCATTACCATCGGCGGCGGCACCATTCTTGATCCGATTCCGCGGCGTCCACGCGCCAACGAGACTCCACGCGAAGTCTTTCTCGCCGCAGTGCAGCGTGGCGACAAGGCCGAAATACTTGCCCGCCTGGTCGAGCGCTCGCTATTCGGTCTGCCGCAAAAAGAGATTTCTGCGCGCACGGGATGGACTGACGCCGAGATTGCCGAAACGATTCGCGGTCAGGCAACTGCGGCGCGCGTTCGCGTCGTCGCGGCGGATAGCCCGATCCTCTATCCAGCCGCTGCGTTCGACGAACTACTCAAGAAAATTGCACAACGCGTCGAGCTGTTTCACAAGCAAAACCCGCTGCAGCCGGGTATCGCCCGCGAAGACTTGCGCGTTTCGCTCACCCGCCGCCTGCGGCCCGAAATCTTTCGCGCGGCGCTGGACCAGCTGGCCGCGCAAAAAAAGATCGAACTGCTAGGCGAGCTCGTGAAGCGCGCCGGCGCTCAGATTTCTCTTTTGCCCGACGAAGCCAAAGCCAAAGAGCAGATCGAAGCTGCGTTTGCGTCTGCTGGCCTTGCGGTTCCATCCGCCAAAGAAGTTCTGGGTCAGCTTTCCATCGAAGCCGGCCGCTCCGAGAAGCTGCTGCAACTCTTGCTACGCGACAAAGCGCTGGTCCGCGTCAGCCCGGAGCTGATTTTTCACCACCAGGCGCTGGCCCAGTTGCGCACCAAACTGGCGTCCTACAAGCAGGCGAAAGGCGAGCGAATCTCCGTGCCGGTGTTTAAAGAGCTGACCGGCATCTCGCGCAAATATGCCATCCCGCTGCTGGAGTATCTCGACCGCGAACGCGTGACACGCAGGCAGGGCGACGAGCGTGTTATACTCTGATTTCACACACTTTTCGCCCGTTGACCCGTGCCGGCAACGTGCTAGATTCGGGGATAGTAAAGGGCAGGAGGCAGTATGGAATTCCCAATGCACTGGCTGATCATTTTGGTCGTCGTGCTGATACTTTTTGGCGGCCGCAAGATTCCCGAGCTGATGCGCGGGTTGGGTGAAGGCGTGCGCGGATTCAAGGAAGGCATGTCGGGAAACGGCCCCAAAGGCACTCCGCCGGCGCAGTCGGCGTCCAGCGATAAGCCTGCCGAAGACAAGCCCCAGTCCTGAAGGATTTCAATCAACTTGAGTTCATAAAGGGCGACGAAAATGTCGCCCTTTTGTTTTTAGCGCGAATTCCTATTCGCCGAACCAGCCGAGGGCAGTCAGTTCGCGGCAGAGGCGCGCCAGCGGCAGTCCCACAACGTTAAAGTAACAACCGTCAATGCGCGGAATGAAGCGCCCGGCAAACCCCTGGATCGCATAAGCGCCGGCTTTGTCGAATGGTTCGCCCGAAGAAAGGTACTTCAGGATTTCTTCATTCGACAGCGCAGTGAAATGCACTTGGGTGATTTCGGTGAATTCGCGGCGCTCCCCGTCTGGCAAACGGACCAGGGCAACGCCGGTGATGACGGAATGTGTGCGGGCGGAAAGTTTCTCCAACATGTTTCGCGCGTCCTGGGAAGTGCGGGGCTTGCCCAGAATTGTTCCGTCTAACGCCACGACCGTGTCTGCCGCGATCACGATGGCAGGGCCGACGGCGCGGGCGGCCACCAGCTCTGCTTTGGCGGCAGCTAGGCGGCGCACCAGATCGGCAGCGGTCTCTCCGGGAAGCGGAGTTTCGTCAACCGCAGAAGAAAGAACGGTGAAAGGAATTCCGGCATCGCGAAAGATTTCCGCGCGGCGCGGCGAAGCGGAAGCGAGAATCAACTTCATGGGGACGCTGCCGGAAGAATACTACAGCCGGCTTGCCGCGGCAGCTGTTCGTTGGTCCGAAAATGAGCTAGTCCCAACTAAAGAACGACCGATTCCTGATACTCGCCAAAGACCCGGCGAAGGGCATCGGAAATCTCCCCCACGGTTGCAAAGTTTTCGACCGCGCTGAGGATCGCTGGAAGAAGATTTTCGCCGCCATCTGCCCGACGCCCAAGTTCCCTAAGCGCCGCCTGCGTTTTAGCCGCATCCCGTTTGCTCCGCAGCGCCTCTAAGCGCGCCACTTGCTCGCGTTCCATCGCTGGGTCTATGCGCAATGTCGGCATCTGGCGTTCTTCTTCTGCTTGGAACTCGTTCACGCCGACGACAATCTGCTCCTTCGTTTCCACCGCACGCTGGTACTCGAACGCCGACTTTTGAATCTCTTTCTGGACATAGCCGCTCTCGATCGCTGCCAGCATTCCTCCCAGCGCGTCGATCTTCTCCAAATAACCGATTGCGGATTTCTCAACTTGTGCAGTCAGCGCCTCAATCGCGTAGGATCCCGCCACCGGATCAATCGTGTTTGCCACGCCCGTTTCGTGCGCGATGATCTGCTGCGTCCGCAATGCAATTAGCGCCGAGTCTTCTGTCGGCAGCGCCAGCGCTTCATCCAGCGAATTCGTGTGCAGCGACTGACAGCCGCCCAGCACCGCGGCCAGCGCCTGCAATCCCACGCGCACAATATTGTTCTCCGCCTGCTGCGCCGTCAGCGACGATCCCGCCGTCTGTGCGTGAAATCTCAACATCAGTGACCGCTCGTCTTTTGCTCCGAACCGCTCTTTCATGATGCGCGCCCACAACCGCCGGGCCGCGCGGAACTTCGCAATCTCCTCCAGAAAATCGTTGTGCACGTTGAAAAAGAACGACAGCTGCGGTGCGAACTCATCCACCTTCAAGCCCGCATCCAGCGCCGCCTGCACATAAGCAATTCCGTCGGCCAGCGTGAACGCCACCTCCTGCACCGCGGTCGAGCCCGCCTCGCGTATGTGATAGCCCGAAATCGAAATCGTATTCCAGCGTGGCAGTTCGTCTTTGCACCAAGCGAACAAATCCGTCACGATGCGCATCGCCGGCCGCACCGGATAGATATACGTCCCGCGCGCGATATACTCTTTCAAAATATCGTTCTGCACCGTGCCCGAGAGCTTCGCCAGCGACGCCCTCTGCTTCCTCGCCACGGCAACGTACAAACACAACAAAATCGCCGCTGTCGCATTGATGGTCATCGATGTCGAAACTTTTTCCAGCGGTATCCCTTCGAACAGCGCCTCCATGTCCTCCAGCGAGTCGATCGCCACGCCAACTTTGCCGACTTCGCCTGCCGCCAGCGTGTGATCTGAATCCATCCCGATCTGCGTAGGCAAATCGAAGGCCACCGACAATCCCATCTGCCCTTTGCTCAGTAAATAGCGATACCTCTTGTTCGATTCCGCCGCCGTCCCAAATCCCGCGTACTGCCGCATCGTCCACAGCCGGCTGCGGTACATCGTCGGATAAATCCCGCGCGTATAGGGAAACTCCCCGGGAAATCCTGGGTGCTCCGCAGCGGCATTTCCGCGCAGGCTTTCTTCCGTGTACAGCCGCTCCACCGGCAAGCCGGACAGCGTCTTGAAAACGGATTTACGCCCGGGCGAAGTTTTCTTATTGGCCATTTTGTCGAACCGTTTCACAGGTGCCGCGCCCGCCGAAACGATGTGAGCGAAAACACCGCCATCACCGCCGCCACCAGGAACGCCGTCGCCACCAGCCAGCGCGCCCCGTCCCGCGTCCATGCACGAAACGCGCTCTGCACCCAGGCGAACGCCAATACCGCAAATACTGCACCCACCACTTCATGAAACAGCTGTTTCAGCGCGTGCCAGAATCGCCCGAAACCGCTTCCCTGCGTAGGCGCTTTGGGCGACATATTTGTTGCGGGCATATCCCCCATCTTAACGTACCCGCCTGCTACGTTTTCGGCCTCCCTCGCCTAACCCCTGTCCCAAAGGACTGTGAACACTTTGGAGACAACGCCCCCACACGGTCTTGTATCCAACTTATCAGAGTCCTACAATCGGCTCTGCGGTAGGGAGAAGCCAGCCTTGCAACTTGACGATCACCTCAAGAACCTGCTTCGCGAGCTTGGGCACGCGATCAACGACACGGTTTCCGAGTCTGACCGCATCACCGGAGCGATCGCCGGCGTCCGCGCGCACGGCTACGATATCGTGCTGAAGCTCGACGCCACCATCGGCCTCGCTCGCCGTGATGCTGCTTCAGGCCAACAGGATTCTCGCCTCACCACGCTAGACCGCCGCTTTCTGGAATCGCTGCGCATTCAGGTCGATCAGGACTCCTTCAACGAAACCGAACCTGAAAAGCGCGTGGTCGCGAAACTCGCCATGACGCCGCAAGATATTCGCTTTCTGAAATCGCTGCGCATCGCCACCGAAGACTCCGAGTGAAACTCTTGCGCCAACCCGTTCTCGTCCGCGGCGCGCTGCTCGCCGCTTTGGCGGCCTGCTCCGCTGCTTACGGGAACGCCCAAGTTCCCGCTCCCATCGCTGCCGCTGCCGCCGAAACTGCCATCGACACCGCCGTTCCCATCGTCGTCAGCGTCGTCAGGCCCCACCGAGCTTCACAGCCAAAAATTGAAGGCACTGTCGTCAACGCCACCGTCGCGCAAATCACCGTGCGCGCCAAAGGCAACGATATGGCCATCCAGACTTTCACGCTCTCCGAAGCGGCCTCCGCCAAAATGCTCGAAGTCATAGACAAGGGCGGCTATCAGTACGGCGACAAAGTCACCGTTTTCTACGACCCCGATTCGAAGAAGGCCCTCAAGGTCAAAGGTAAACCGTCCAAAGCTTCGTAGTCTCGCGGAGCCCTTATGCTTCGCCTCGCGGCAGTATCCGGCGCCTTTTATCCCGCTGAGCCTCACGCTCTCGCTGCTCTCATTCACAAGTACGCTCCGCCCGGCGACAAAATCGAAAAACATCGGGTGCGTGCTTGTCTGGTACCACACGCCGGCTACGTTTATTCAGGAGCTGTTGCCGGCGCCGTTTTCGCGCACATCACTTTTCCCAAACGAATCATCATCCTCGGCGTGCGGCATTTTCCTTATGGCGAAGACGCCGCCATGCTCTCGCTCGGCGTCTGGCGCACTCCGCTCGGCGACGCGCCCATCGATACCGCTCTCGCCGCAGAAATCGCGCGCTCCTGTCCGCTGCTTTGCGAGGATGCGCTCGCTCACGAAAGCGAACACTCGCTCGAAGTGCAAATCCCTTTCTTGCAAGTTCTTGATCCCGGTTTTACGTTCGTGCCGATTGCTCTCGGCACGCTCGATTTCGACGCACTGACCACCATCGGAAATTCTCTCGGCCAAATTCTGGCTAGGGATAAGGACGTGCTTCTGCTCACCACCACAGATCTCAATCACTACGAAAATCAATCCGCCACCGTGCGAAAGGATAATCTTGCCATCGAAAAAATCCTGGCGCTCGATCCCGCCGGCCTTTATGAAATTTGCCGGAAGGAGAAAATCTCCATGTGCGGTCTCGGCTCGACCGTAGCCATGCTCTCCGCACTGCGGCACGCCGGAGTTTCAAGTGCCGACCTCGTGCGACACACAACCTCTGCCGATTATTCCGGCGACACCAGAAAAGTCGTGGGTTACGCAGGGTTCATTTTTTCTTAAACGGATCGTCTTTCCCAAAACAGAGAGGCTCCCGTAGGAGCCTCTCTGTTTCGATCACGAACTGTCGGCACCTTCCGACGTCAGTGTGGCCGGCCGCCACCGCCTCCACTGCTTCCGCTTCTTCCTCCGCCACCCGGTGCTCCTCCCGACGGCGCAGACCCGCGCCCGGCGCCTCCAGTTGATGCACCGGAGGCCCCTGCTCCGCCGCCGGCGCGTCCGCCGCCACCCGCGCTTGAACTTTGATTGAACACGCGCTCAGTCGTCACCGAACGCGGCACGTTCGGCGGGGGGGGTGCGGTTCTCGTGGCCGGAGTGCCTTGCCGACCCGCGGTTTCTCTTCCGTTCATCCGGTCCGTGGCCGGCGGCACTCGCGCGTCATTTCCGCCGCGATTCTGCGCCGGATAAACCTTCATGCCGCGCTGCGCCTGCTCCGCATTCCCGTTGCCCGTCCCAGTGGTAGCGCCAGCAGCTTCACTCGCTCGCGCCTTGGTCGAATTCACAAAACGTCCTTCGCTCCGGTCAAATACAATCGTAGAGCGGCCGGCCGTTTCGGTGCTCGCCGCCATCGTCCGCGAAACCCGCGTCGGTGCCGCGGCCGTCGTCAACTGATTTTGTATCACCTCGCGACTCGGCTTGTTTTCCACCTTCCATCTTGCATCGCTCTGCGGCGTCACTGTCCCCGTCACGCCACGCGTGGTCACCGCGAACATTCCTTGCGAAAGATTCAGCGGCGTTTTCCCGCGTCCATCCAGAGGATGAGCCGGCACAATCGCCGTTCCACCATTCGAGGCCCGCATCCACACGCCGGTGACTGGCCTCCACCGCCCGACTCCGGGACTTCCTTGTACGCCAGCTGGACTCCACACCCAGCCCACTCCCGGCTGAAACAGCCATCCGCCGTAGTGATAGGGCAGCCACCCCCACGAATACCCGCCGAGAAAGGCCCAGCCAAAAAATGGATCGTAATACCACGAACCATAATCAAATGGCGACCATCCCAGCCCCACTCCAAATGGCCGCCAGCAGCTTCCATAACCAGCCACCGGAAACCACGCTCCATACGTGTACAAATCGCCGTACCCGGAAACGTAGCCCGAGCCATTGGTCAACGGCAGTGATGCATTGGTGGCCGACACGGCGGTCGAGATTCGCCCGGCGGCCCATTGATCAAACTCGTCGCTTTCCCCTGCTCGTGCCACTTCACCTGAATCCGCTTCTCCGGCCCGCATCGAAAATTCATCGCCCTTCGCCAGGGAGGTGTTCTTTCCGTTGGCCAGCGCCGTCAAGTGCCCGCGCAGCACGCTCACATTGCTGCCGTCATCGAAATTGTTCATGCGAAACGTGGCTTTGGACTCCGCTTCCACGCTGAAATCGCCGCCCGTCACGCTGAAATAATCGCCGCGCGCCGGATTCACCCAAAACTCCACCGAGCCTTGCCGCAGGATCAGCCGCGTCGTCAGTCCGCCGTCCTCGCTGGACAAGTCATAAAACTGCAGCACGGTGTTCTCCGCCAGGAACGCCAGCGCGCCGTTTTCAAACTCCACTTCCACGCGCCCGTTGTCTGTCGCCAGCACGTAGCCTTGCCGAATCGGCAAATTCAGCGCTGCCGTCTCCCAGCTCACTTGCGACGAATCGCTTAGCGGATCGCCCTTGACGTCTCGCGCAAACCGCACGTCGCCTTGTACCAGGCTCAGCCGCACAATGCGCGCATGGCTGGTATCCGCGTAAGCAGACCCGCTTATACAGCTAGCCATGAGAAATCCGGCAACTAGGATTGGAAATGCTCTACGAAGGCTGGCCATTGCTCACCCCCTTGGCGGGGACCCCGTCCATTAGTAAGACGCCAGCCAGAGTATCAAGGTTACCCGGTCCTCGGTTCGGCTCGGACCAGACGACGATGCCCGACGCGCTACTGCATTTCATACTGTTCCTGCGCCGGGCCCCCGTCAAGTCAAGGCCAAGTCAAAACCCGGTTAAATGCCAGTGGCTTGCCGTACACGTTCGACTGGTTTTTGCGTGTTTCGCGTAGAAATCTTGCATGCGCGGCTCCTTGACACTCGGAAAGTGACCCACTAGTTTCAATAAGAGGGGTAGTGTCCGTCCGTAGCTATCACGCCTTGCGATCCGGTTGTCGCTGCGTTCTTACGCATGCTTCGGGGTGGCAGGTTTCATGGTTTGCACTTGCAAACCATGAGCTAAGGTTCGGTCAAGGTTCAATGGGCTGCGGGGCTTGTCTGACAATCCCTGCGCGCAACATCGAAGTCCAAGTTAGGGGATAAACAATAATGCATCGCAGTCTGCAGGTCTTGCTCGGGGTGTTTCTGCTGGCAGTGCTCAGCCTTGTCAGCGTTTCCACGGCCCACGCTCAAGGCGGCGCCACCGGCGCCATCAGCGGCCTGGTCGTCGATTCTTCCGGCTCCTCTGTCGCGGACGCCGAAATCCAGATCGTCAACAGTGCCACCGAAGTCCTGGTCCGCAAAATTCCTACCGCCGCCGACGGTTCTTTCGTCGCCACCTTGCTCCCGCCCGGGACTTACTACGCTGTGGTTAACAAATCCGGCTTTTCTGAAGCCAAAGCCGAAGGCATCGAAGTCCGCGTCACCGAAACCACCAAAGTCACCATCTCGCTCAAGCCTGGCTCCGTCTCGGAAAAAGTCGAAATCACCGCCGATGTCACCAGCGTCGAAACCACCAACGCGACTACCGGCCAGTCCATCGGCTCCAATGCCGTGCGCACACTTCCACTCGCGACGCGGAACTTCCAGCAGCTCCTCACTCTCTCCGCCGGCGCGCAGAGCGAACTCAACAGTTCCACCGGCCTCGGCCGCGGCGATGTTCGCATCATCGTCAACGGCCAGCGCGAAGATAACAACAACTACCTGATCGAAGGCATCTCCGCCACCGACTATAACGTCGCGGAACTCACCAATACGCCTTTGCCCAATCCTGACGTCATCCAGGAGTTCAAGGTTCAGACCTCGCTCTACGACGCCACTCAGGGCCGCAACGGCGGCGGCAACGTCAACGCCATTCTCAAGTCCGGTACGCGCCAATTCCACGGCGACGCTTACGAGTTTTTCCGCAATGACGTTCTCAACGCCAACGAATACTTCCTCAACGCCAGCGGCCAGCCTCGCCCCGTTCTCAAGCAGAACATCTTCGGCGGCAGTCTCGGCGGGCCCGTCGGCACGGAAAAAGCCGGCTTCTTCTTCGTCAACTACCAGGGCACTCGCCAACGCAGCGGCGATGCACCCGGTACCATCATTAGCGCGCGCATCCCGGCGATTCCTCTCGACCGTTCGGAAGATTCGCTCATCTCCCACTTCTTTCCGGGCGGTTTGCCTGGCGGCGTGACTGGTCTCGATCCCGTGTCTCTCGCGCTCCTCAACTTCAAAAGCAACCAGTTTGGTGGCGCTTCCAACGGCTACCTGATTCCCAGCGTCACCGACGACGGCACCGGCTTTGGCACTTTCAGCTTTAGTTCGCCCGGTAAATTCACCGACGATCAGTTCACCGCCAACTGGGAGCGCGAATTCAACGGTGGTAGCGACAAAATTTCTTTCCGCTTCTTCTATTCCAATTCGGAAACCTTTGAGCCTTTCGGCGCGGGCGGCCTGCAAGCTTCTCTCGGCGGCAGCATCGCGGCTTCCGACCTCAACTTCCCGTACACCTTGCCGGTGCGCAGCCGTTTCCTCAACTTCACGGAAACTCACCTCTTTTCTCCCACCGTGGTCAACGAAGTCCGCATCGGCTTCAATCACATCAACAATTCCGCCATCAACAATGATCCTGTCACCGTCGCTGATTTGGGCATCGACCGCCCCACCAACAACCTCACCAGCAGCATTTATAAGTTCACGCTAGCCAGTTCCGGTTTCCAGATCGGCCCCACGCCTCAGGCCAATACCGCAAACGAACAGAACAACTACACGTTTCTCGATACCGTCTCCTGGGTCCATGGCTCTCACGTGGTGCGCTTCGGTGGCGAACTCAACTTCGTCAATCTCGATAAGCTTTTCCCGCAGGTGTTCAACGGCCAGCTGTTCTTCGTCAACACCTCCGACGGCAATACCGATTGGCAGGACCTTCTGCTCGGAGCTCCGGCCTTCAGTTTCGGCGGCGGCGGCGTCTTCAATCACAACTACCGACAGAACAATTTCGCTCTGTTTGCTCAGGATGATTGGAAAGCTACCCGCAATCTCACTTTGAATCTGGGCCTCCGGACAGAATTTCTCGGCGCCTGGACCGACGGCGCTTGCCACATCGGCAACGTTCAATCTTCGCTCACCCTGCAAGATCAGAATCCGCTCGTCTATCCCACCTGCGTGAACAGCCTTGATGTGCCCGGCCTCACCGGCACAGCCGACAACTCTACTTTCAACAATCGCTACTCCACCGGACTCGGTCCGCGCATTGGTCTTGCGTACGACGTCTTTGGCCATCACTCCACCACCATCCGAGCCGGCTACGGCATCTACTTTGTTCGCGAGGATGTCGGCGCCGTCGACCAGATGAGCTTTCAGTCGCCATTCCTTCCCATCGCTTTTGGTGGCGGCGGCCCCGGCAGCCTCGGCAGTTTCTTCCTGACGCCGCCCAACGCGTTGCCTCCGGCTGGCAACCTCGATCCAACCTTCATACCGGTGTTCTCCCATTTGCAGGGTTTCGTGGACGGCGGCGGCAACCCGACTACCGACACCACGCAAACTCCGGTTTACGATGGCTCCACCGTCGGCCTCTTCATGCTGGAAGTGCCGCGCAGCTTCAAAGTGCCCAACACCCAGCAATGGAACTTCACCGTGCAGCGTTCGCTCGGCAAGAGCTGGGTCCTCGAAGTCGGCTACGTTGGCACCCACGCCATTCACCTGCGCGAAACGCGCGATGCCATTCAATCTCTCAACGCCACGCCGGCCAATCCCGTCGTCGTCACGCTTGCCGACGGCTCCCAGTTGCCCCTTACCTCCAACACGTTCTCCAACGCCATTGCGCGCACTCCGACACCCGGCCTCAACGGCTACTCCGGTTACCAGCTCTTTGCCAACGACGCCTACTCGCACTACCACTCCTTGCAGACCACGCTCTCGCGCCGTTGGGGTCGCGGTTACTTCCAGGCTGCTTACACCTGGTCCAGATCGACCGACGCCACTTCCACCGGCAACACCGCGTTCAACTCTGCATACAACGACCAGAGTGATATCAACGCTTCCCGCGGACTTTCCGATTTCGATCGCCCGCACCGCCTTTCCGTCAGCTATGTCTACGACCTGCCCTTCTTCTCTAAGTCCACCGGCTTGAAGCGCGCCGTGCTGGGCGGATGGAGCGTCAGCGGTGTCACCGTCGTGCAGTCCGGCTTGCCTTTCTCCATTTTCGATTCCGGCGCGGCCACGGCTTTCCTGGGCGCGGGCAGCACGCCGCTTCTCGGCGCCAGCCTGGCGTCCGGCGCTGCCATCTCCGGCGGCTACACCCATGGCGACATTCACAGCCGCTTGAACGGCTTCGTCGACATCAACAATTTCACCACCGCGCCGTTGCTCTATCCGGCGCTTTGCGATCCCACACAGAGCGATCCTTCGGTTACTCCAAACTCCAACTATTGCGTCACCGGCTTCGGCGATCTCGGCCGCAACATCTACCGCGGTCCCTATCAGCAAAACTGGGACTTTTCGCTCATCAAGAATTTCCGTCTCACCGAGCGCCAGAACATCCGTTTCACCACCGACTTCTTTAACATCTGGAACCACGCCAACTTCTCCAACCCCGTTTCCGCCGACGTGGAAAATCCCGGCAGCTTCGGCTTCATCACCAGCACCAAAGGCGTGCCGCGCCTGATTCAATTCTCGTTGCGCTACTCTTTCTGACCTGGCGATTTATCTCCTCGTATACGAGCGTCTGGTTCTTCCAGGCGCTCTTTTTTTGCGCCTTTGCGTTCAGATGGGATGAGAAGGCCTTTGAATTACTAGAAAAATGAAGCACGACTTGGGGCAAAATTCCGAAAAGCAGAAAGGCGGGGAGCCTAACGGGGGCCAGGGAGTACTACCACTTTTTCGCCAACTTCAATACGCATTAAGTCTTCGCCTACTTCCAGCGGGCCGGAATACGTTTTTCGCGTGAGACCGATCAAGTCTGTGGTGCCTCCTGGCACGATGTGCGAATACACTGCGAGCCGCGGCTTTACCCGGGTGAAGATTGTCCCCGCCTGTTCTGGAGTCGTGTGGTGCGCGACTACGCTTCGTGTGCGCTCCGAGCTCGTAGAAGGGTTTTCCACGCGAAAGCCTCCAGGATCGATGACTTCGTGAATTAATACATCTGCTCGGTCAGAAAAATGAATTAGATTCTCGGAGTACCGACTATCGCCGGAGAGCACTATCGAGCGTCCGGCGAAGTCGATACGGTAGCCAAGCGCTGGCTCCACCGGGCCATGATCGACTACAAAGGCGGTTATCTTGATTCCCTCGTTTTCGTAGACAACTCCTTGTTCCAGGTCTTTAGCCACAACCACCACGCCCCTGTGAAGGCAGTTTCTCATCCACGTCCCGCCGAACGTGTATGTCGAATTGGTATGCCTCTTCAAGGTGCGACATCATTTCCTTCGTCCCTATCGGACCCCAAACACGGAGCGGGACCTTCCTCCTTCGGAGCCAACCGGTCAACCATAAGACTCTGATTCCGATCACGTGGTCGAAATGCAAGTGAGTCAGGAACAAAGCGTCGACTTCTGCAAACGGTATCTTACGCTGCTCGATGCGTTGGGTGGCTCCACCACCGCAATCAAATAACAATTTCTGTTTCCTGCTTCTATCAGGATACTTGGGCCGAAGCGATCCATCCTGGGCTATGGAGCACCCGTGCCTAAGAGGGTCACCGTCAGATCCTGTGCGAGGGCGGACCCGCAGAGTGCAACGCTCGCAAACAAAAGCAAAACGCCAAGCCACCAAAAATGAACACGGGATGTAAACGTCCTAAGCAAGGTCGTCGTTGGCATTTCGGGAGTCTATACGCTTTCTCAAGTCATCTGCGGACATTAATGAACAAAATCCGGAGCTCGCGGCAACCCACCCCGCGCTATTATTCTGAAATGTGACTGCAATGCCGGACACACCCATCAAGGCTCCGCAACGGACGAGCTTGCTGCGCTCCTTTCTTCGATGGCTTGTCGTCGGCGTGGTGCTGCTTTGGTCGCTGGCTGCGTTGCTCCTCGTGGCCGCCCGCTGGATCGACCCACCGACAACCGCAGTGCATATGCAGCGCCGCTTGCAGGCCTGGATTCACCACAAGCCGTATCGCGAACGCTACAAATTCATCCCGCTCGGCCAAATCTCCGCCGATCTCCAGCACGCTGTAGTCGCCGCAGAGGACACGCATTTCTACCAGCACCATGGATTCGATTGGCACGAGATCCAGATCGCTACAGAAGACGATTTGCAAGGCGAGCGCACCCGCGGAGCTTCCACCATTACGCAGCAACTTGTAAAAAACCTGTTCTTCGGAACGGGCCGCTCTATCCTGCGCAAGGGCGCGGAGGTCACATTAGTGCCGGTAGCCGAATTGGTCCTCGGCAAAAAACGCATTCTGGAGATATACCTCAACGTGGTCGAATGGGGCCCTGGCCTTTATGGTGCAGAGTCGGCGTGTCGTTACTACGACGAAAGCGCAGCCCGGGATATCGGCCGGCAACAGGCGGCTCGGCTCGCTGCAATCCTGCCCGCTCCCCTGAAGCGTCGACCCGAGCGCATGAATACCTACAGCGCGATTATCCTTACGCGGATGGACCAAATGGGCTGGTAAATCGTGGCCAGCATCTTATCAATGGCGCTGGCCAGTACTAATCTCGTGATCGCGGGGCCCCAGCTACTTCCGGATTGCCCGACAATCCGTCCAGAATCGAGTGCATTGCATGTTTCCCCGGGGAACGCCCGCGGATAGTCTGTGGCTACAGTGCCAGCACTCCAGGAACAATTCCTTTATCAAGCGTGAAGGCGGAACCGACGGTGCCCACAACGGCAGACTTGCGCGTCAGTCCGGCGCGTTGCCGCAGCCGATAGACCGCTTCTATGCCGGTACAATGTGCGCCCAGAAGGTTCGCGACCTTGAACTTTTTAAATTCGTCGCCTGTCCAGTCCAGTTGTTCGTCGCTGGCTGGGAATAAGTGCAAACCGCCAATGACAGCATGAACGGGACGCGTGGGGAATTTTGTACCTGCGTATGCCAGGATGTTGATGATTCCGGCGTGCCCGCAACCCGTGACCACAACCAGGCCTTGCGTCGTGTTGAGCACCAAAGATTGGTCTTCGGGAATAGTATCCTCAACCAAGCCGTTCGGCATCTGCACTTTTCCGCTCACGCTCCAATTGCGCTCCGGATATCTACGAGGTACTGGCCCGGTCAGCCATGCGCCCGGGAAGATATCAGCGCCGTCGGAATGCTCGATGAATTTTCCTCCCGTGGCTTCGTACTCTTTGCGAATGGCGATCATCCGGTTATCCTCGCCGTTGGCAGACGGTCGGCTGTAAAAGATTCCGTTGGCGACATGTACCACTGACAGGGCGGCCGGATTTTGTTTCATCATCTCGCGTCGCAACGTGAGCAAGCCGGTGACGTGATCCCAGTGGTTGTGGGTGAGAACCACCTCCCGCACGCTCGAAAGATCCACATTCAGATCGCGTGCATTCTGCAATACAGTGTCAGGATGAGCTCCGGTATCCAGCAAAATACGATGACCGTTGGCTTCAACCAGCGCGGAAAAACCCCACTCTCCCAAACCCGTCGGGCTTCCCACAAGCATAGTGGAGAGCAAAGTGATTTTAAGAGTTTCGATCTGTCCAGCAGGCGTGATCGTGCTTTGCACGCACGCCGCACCTGAGGCGGGTCGGGGGACCGTCGCTGGAAGAAAAAAAAGAACGACAGCGGTGACGATGGCTATGGAATCTAGACAGGTTTTCATGAATTTCAGCCTTCTTGGCCCGGCCAGCTTACCAGCAACTTTCGTGTAACGGGCAACTTGGAAGTGATTCTACTTGCCTGTTTCGTTGGCTTGCGGGTCAAGTCTCCATCCGCCAGCGGCTCGACGCACCATGCCTCCCGGCCAACGGCTCCCTAGATCCCGCGCCAGCAAATCGCAACCATAATTCCGGTCAGCCGTATCCGAACCTGTGACGAATCCCGCTCTCAACGATAAACTCCTAACGGCAAACGATTTAACGAAATCTTGCGGCCTTCACTCACCGCACCGGAGACAAACATGTCCAATTCCACGCGTATCCACCTGCTCGAACGCGATGCCGCTTCCCCCGACGCCCAAAAGATTTATGACGCCCTCCTCGCCGCACGCGGCGTCGTTCCCAACTTGTTCAAAGTCCTCGCCCAGCGTCCCGAAATCGCGCAAGGCGTCGCCGGTTTTCTCAGGCCGCTACTCTCCGACGGAGCTCTCCCCGGATTTTACAAAGAGCTGATCGCCGTCCGCGTTTCCCAGCATCACCACAGCGCCTACGCCGTCAAAGCGCACAGCATTTCCGCTCGTCAAAAAGGAGCGACGGAAGCGCAAATCGAAGCCGTGGCAAATTTCGAGTCCGGCCCCTTTTCCGAAAAGGAAAAACTCGGCTTCCGTCTCGCCGATCGCTTGCATCAGGGTGCAGCTTCGGTCGACGACGAATTTTTCTCCACGCTCGCTTCCTTCTCTGAACCAGAGCGCATCGAACTTTTTCTCACCGCTGCTGCCTTTGAAATGTTTCCGCGTTTTATCGACGGCTTGCGAATTCCCGTCACGCCGCTGCCCGCGGGTAAATAGCGAAAAGCAGTGCTAAACTTTTCCGCATGACTCGCATCGCAACCCGCGTTTCACAACTCAATGGCGAAGGCGCCCTCGCCGTTTTCTCCCGCGCCAAGGAACTCGAACGCCAGGGCCGCTCCATCATTCATCTCGAGTTGGGCGAACCGGATTTTCATCCCGCCGCTCCCGTAGTCGATTCGCTGCGCAACGCCGTCGCCGCCGGCCGCGATCGCTACTGTGCCACCCGCGGTATTCCCGCGCTGTGCGAAGAAATCACCCATTATCTCGCGCGTACCCGCAAGCTTTCGCTGCAGCCGGAACAAGTGCTCGTGGCGCCGGGATGCAAAATGGCGCTCTCGCTGGCCATGATGGCGCTCATCGAACCCGGTGATGAAGTTCTTTACCCCGATCCCAGCTTTCCCATTTATCCGTCGTTCACTCGCGGCCTGGGCGCCAAAGCAGTTCCCTTCGCACTGCGCGAGAAAACCAAATTCCAGCCGGACCTCGCTGAAATCGCCGCGAAAATCACGCCGAAAACGCGCCTCTTGATTTTCAATTCGCCCAACAACCCCACTGGCACCGTGTACGAGGATCGCGCGGTCGAGGGCATCGCCGAGCTCGCGCGCAAGTACGATCTGTGGGTTATCACCGACGAAATCTACGCCCGCATCGTTTTTGGCGGCGAATACAAATCCATCTGGAACCTTGCGGGAATGCCGGAGCGCACCGTTATCATTGACGGGTTCTCCAAAAGCTTCGCCATGACCGGCTGGCGCCTCGGCTACGCCGTTGCTCCCGTTCACGTGATTGACGCGATGGACCTGCTCGTCCTCAACACTTTCACCTGCGCGGCCGAATTCACGCAGGTCGCCGCCATCGAAGCTCTGCGCGATTCCACCAACGCCGTGGACGCCATGGTCGCCGAATACAAACTCCGGCGCGATCTTTTCTTGCAGTCGATCGCCAAAATTCCCGGCTTCCGTTGCCACACGCCCGAAGGTGCTTTCTACGCCTGGGTCAATATCGAAGACACCGGCCTGCCCGGTGAAGAAGTGCAGAAAATTCTACTGGAAGAAGCCGGCGTCGCCGCCATTGCCGGCGCGGCCTTTGGCGTGGAAGGGAAAAACTATCTGCGCTTCTCGCTGGTCAGCGCCCGCAACCTTCTGGAAGATGCGCTCGACCGTATCCAGCGTGTCTCTGTAAAATGGCGTGCCGTTCCCGCGTAAGCTGGGCGGCCCGTTTTACTCCGGTACTGTAGCGGCCGCCTCCGAGTTCGCGTTGTCCGACAAGAGGAACCGAAAATGAAAAGTTTGTTTCACGTCTCGGGTGTTGCCCTGCTGGCTCTGGCAATGGCAGGATCCGCCGGCGCCCAATCCAGCCCCTATCCCACCGCTGACGTGCATAAGCTTTACCAGGACCTGCTCGGCAAAATTAACGCCATCCCGCTTTACGATAACCATTCCCATCCCGGCTTCGCTGACGACACCGATGTGGACGCCATGGCCGCCCCGCCCGATGAGAGCAGCGTGCTGCGCTTGAGCGATGACAATCCCGAATTCGTCACCGCCGCGAAAGCGCTCTTCGGCTATCCCTACGATGACTTCAAGCCGGAACACGCCAAGTGGTTGGCCGACCGCAAAAACGCCGCGAAGAAATCCGGCAGCTCGGCGTACTTCGATCAGATCCTCGACAAATTGAACGTGGAGACCTGCCTGGCCAATCGCGCCTTCATGGCGCCCTACCTCGACACCAAGCGTTTCCAGTGGGTGTTCTTTGGCGACTCGTTCTTCTACCCATTCGACAATCGTGACCAGACCTCCAGCACTCCGGACATGGGCGTGTACATTCCGCTGCAGGAAAAAATGCTGGCTCGCTACAAAAAACAGATGGGTGTCGAGGCCCTGCCGGCCGACCTAACTGGCTACGAAGCCTTCGTACGCAATACCCTAGCCGACAACCAGAAACGCGGCGGCGTGGCCATCAAGTATGAAGCGGCATATTTCCGGTCTCTCTATTTCAGCGACCCGCCACGGGAGAGAGCGGAAGCCATCTACGCGAAATACCATTCCGGCGGAGTTCCATCCGCCGACGACTACCGCATCTTTCAGGATTACATTTTCCGCGTGATGGTGGATCAGGCCGGTAAGCTGAAGTTGCCTATGCACTTTCACACCGCTGTCGGCATCGGCGATTACTTCAGCCTTCGCCAAGGCCACGTGCTGAACCTCGAAAACGTGCTGCGCGACCCGCGCTACCACAACACGACGTTCGTGCTTGTACACGGTGGCTGGCCTTATGAAAAAGAAGCAGCGCTTCTAACTGCAGTGAAGAACGTCTACCTCGATACTTCATTTCAGTCCGAACTGCTTTATCCGTCGCAGTTCAAGGATGTTCTGAAGCAGCTGCTCACGCTCTTTCCGGACAAGATGATGTACGGCTCGGACGCATTTCCTTTTAGCGATGCTCTGGGCGCGGAAGAAAGCTTCTGGCTCGCCGCACACACAACGCGGACCGCGCTCGCTGGCGCGCTGGCCGAACTGGTCAGCGAGCGCGCCATCACCCAGGAAAAAGCTGTGGAGCTGGCGCGCTTGTATCTGCACGACAACGCCAAAAAACTTTATGGGAATACCGGAGGCGCAAAGTGAGCAACGCAACCGCAGGCAAGCCTGAACCGAAATACATTGCCTGGAAGGACGTAGAGCGCGAAAAGCTCAACCCGCTCATCGATCGCGAAATGATCACCGGGCAGGAAATCATGGTCGCTCGCGTGTTCATCAAAAAAGGCGGGCACGTTCCGCTGCACCACCATCACAACGAACAATTCACCTACATTCTGGAAGGCGCGTTGAAATTCGCCATCGACGGAAAGGAGATTGTTGTGCGAGCAGGCGAAGTGCTCTGCATTCCGTCCAACATGCCGCACGAAGCGTGGGGACTCGAGGATACGCTGGATCTGGATGTATTCACGCCGCCGCGCGAAGACTGGCTGAACAAAACCGACGACTATCTTCGCAAAGGCGGGCTCCAAGTACAGCCCGCACCCGGCAAAGGCGGGCGTCAAGTACAGCCCGCATCCGGCCACGGCAGCTAGCCGCTTATGGCCGGGACACCACAAGCCAATTTGCGTATCGCGTTTCAGGGCGAACCCGGTGCGTTCAGCGAAGCCGCCGCGATCCAGTTGCTCGGCGAAAACATCCTGACAGTGCCGCGACCCACGTTCGATTCTGCTTTCCACGCGATGGAAGAAGGCGTTGCCGACGCGCTGCTGGCACCAGTGGAAAATTCGCTGGCCGGTTCGGTAGTACGCGTGTACGACTTGCTGCTCGACAGCAAGCTCACCATCGTTGCCGAAACCATTTTGCCGATTGAGATGCAGTTGATCGGATGCCCCGGCGCGGCGCTGGACGGATTGCGCTCGGTCGCGTCGCATCCCATGGCGCTGGCGCAATGCGAAAAATTCTTTCTCGCGCACCCCGCGCTGCAACGCGTGCCAGCCGAAGATACAGCGGGCAGCGTGCGCGACGTACTGGCGCGCGGCGACAAAGCAGCCGCTGGGATCGCCGGCCGCCGCGCGGCGGTGCACTACGGTGGGGTCATCCTTGCGGAATCGATTCAGGACAATTCCGAAAATTTCACGCGCTTCGTGTTGCTGGTGCCGCAGGATTCGCCGAGCCAGGATCCGCTACTGAGCCCGCGTCTCGAAGCCAAAGTACACAAAGTTTCGCTGGCGCTCCGTTTGGCGCATCAGCCGGGCGCGCTGCTAGCTGCGCTAAGGCCCTTCGCCGATCACGGAATTAATCTTCTGAAAATCGAAAGCCGGCCAATTCATGGCCGCCCGTGGGAATACCAATTCTTTCTCGATGTGCAGACCAGCGAGCCGGGCAAGCTGCACGAAGCGCTGCACGAAGTGCGCGGAGCTACGAGTTTTTTCCGTTTTCTGGGAAGCTACGCGCCGGCCAGTGCCGAATCGCTTGCCTGAACCAGGGTGGTGGCCAGTCTTGGTTAGCGGGAAATTTTCACCAGCTAGAGAGCTTGTGGAACTCTCCTTTGCGAGAGGCTAGCCGCCACCAGTTGGCTGTTTAACGTTGTGCGTCACGATCTGATTCACGTCGCGTCGTTGCGGCGCTTGTTTCGGAGTCTGCTTCTTAGGCTTACGAATTTCGCGTTTTCTTGCGTTCTTGTTTCCCATAGCCAGCATCATGGCATAGTTTGACTCCGCGCGCTTGCGCATATAAGTTGCCAAGCCAACAACCCAATCATGCTTGGAGAAACGGTTGTCGAGAAACTCGGCGGCGGTGGAATGGGAGTAGTGTACAAAGCCCAGGGCGCCCAGCTCCAGTAGCTTTGTCGCGCTACAATCCTCCCTGAAGACGTAGCCAAAAACACCCAGGCTCTGGAACGGTTCCGGAGCGAAGCACGCGCTGCCTCGGAGCTGAATCATCCCAACATCCCTACATCCACGACGTCGCGCGTTTATCGGGCTACGCGGACAGAAGTGCCGGTGCTGAAGCAGGTCAGACGAAGAGCGAGTGCGTAGCGCTGCGCCGAGCCTGTTTCAGTTTTGCGAAAAAAAAACCGGCTGAATTCGCCGGCCTTTTTTTGCCACGCTGAAAAGTGGCGCTACATGAATCTGTCCAACCAACGGCAGCGGCGTAAGCCTGCCTGCAGCAAGCAGACCGCTGCTCACGCGCCCGGAGTTAGCAGTAGGCGCAATCGGGGTCGGCGATTCCGCCGGTCATGTCATCCTTCATGCGCTTCAGGCGGCGGCCCAGGCGTTCCGCCATCTGGTGACGAGCGCGCCACAAGCGGGCCTTCAGGGTGTTCTCGGTGACGCCGAGTTTCTTGGCGGCTTCACCGGTGGAGTAGCCCTGCACCTCGCGCAGAACGAACGCGGTGCGCAGAAGCGGCGAAAGCTCGTCGAGATTCTGGTTGATCATTTCGCGCAACTCCGTGCCAGCATAGACCTGCTCCGGATTCGGCGAATCGTCGGCAAAGCGCTCGCTGGCCGGCAGCTCGTCTTCGCGCGGCGAATCGTCGAGCGAAACGGCTGGACGAGACTTGGCGCTGCGGCGGCGCATCAAGGCCGCGTTGATAACGATGCGCGTCAGCCAGGTGGAAAACTGCGAACGCCCCTCAAAGCGCTTCAGGTTGCGATACGCGGAAAGGTAGCCATCCTGCAGAGCGTCTTCCGCGTCTTCGGCATTGCCGAGGACACGCAACGCGGTCTGAAACAAGGGGCGCTGGTAGCGGCGAAATAACGTTTCGACCGCCTGCGCGTCACCCCGTTGACCCGCGCGGATCAGCTTGGCTTCATTCAGCTCAGTTGCCACTACAACTTGTGTTGCCATCGTTTCCCCCATTCAACTAAGAAACTCGAACCCAAAGTTTTTTATTCCCGTAATTCCTAGTGCACCGGCGCGCTGGCTCCCTTGGGCGGCCGCTTCAAGAACATCAAGACCGGGATCACCGTGAGAAACACCATGCCCAGCATGTAAAAGTTGTCGATAAACGCGAGCATGGCAGCCTGGCGCTGCACCGTGCTGTAAATCATTCCGTAGGCTTGCAACGCTGCGCCCGGCCCGCTAGACCCGCCGGAGGTGAAGCTCACCGTGATTGCATGCAGCTTGTTCTGAAACGCCGTGCTCAGCGTGTTGGCGTGCTCCATGAGCTGAGACTGGTGAAACTGCGTGCGGCGCTGGAGCAAAGTCGTGACGGTGGCGATGCCAACGCTGGCGCCGATGTTGCGCGCCAGATTGATAATGCCCGTGCCCATGTTGGTCTTTTCCTTCGGCACAAAAGCGAAAGCCGAGACGTTGATGGGAATAAACAAAAAGGCCAGGCCGAAACTTTGCAACATACGCGCCAGGACCGCGTGCTTGTAGTCGATCTGCAGGTTCCATCCGGCCATCACGAAAAGCGCCAAGGAAGAAACCAAGCAGCCGAAGGTGATCAGATATTTTGTGCTCACACGGGACACGAGAAATCCCACTACCGGCATCATGAACATGATGACCGCGCCGCCCGGCGACAGCGCGAGTCCCGCGAGTTCAGCTGTGTAGCCCATCATTTCCTGCAGAAATTGCGGGATCAGGACCGTGCTGGCATACAGAACAAACCCGAGGAAAAACATGGCCAGCGTGGCGACCGCGAAGTTCCTGTCCTTGAGCATGCGCAAATCAACGACCGGATGCTCGTGGCGCATCTCCCAAATGATTCCAGCGATGATTCCGATGAGCATCAATACAAAGAAGACCTGAATGAAGTTGCTGGAAAGCCAGTCTTCGCGCTCGCCTTTGTCGAGAATGATCTGCATGGCGCCGAGGCCGAGGCTGATCAGGCCGATGCCGATGTAATCGACGCGGAAACCCTCCCTGACCTTGGTGCGCTTCATGTACGGCGGATCGCTGACGAGAACTGAGGTGAGCAGCAAAGAGAGAATGCCGACCGGAACGTTGATGTAAAAAATCCAGCGCCAGGAAAAATTGTCGGTGATCCAGCCGCCAAGCCAGGGGCCGATGGTCGGCGCGACGACTACGGCGACCCCGTAAACGGCAAAAGCCATACCGCGCTTTTCCAGCGAGAAAGTGTCGTTGAGAATGGCTTGCTCGCTAGGCTGCAAACCGCCGCCGCCGACTCCCTGCAAAATGCGAAAGAAAACAAGGACGCCGAGGCTCGGCGCCAGGCCGCACAGAAAGCTGCTGACGGTGAAGAGCGCGACGCAAGACATGTAAAAGCGCTTGCGGCCAATCAAGCCGGACAACCAGCCGGAAAGCGGCAGCACGATGGCGTTCGAAACCAGATACGACGTGAGAACCCAAGTGGATTCGTCGGCGCCGGCGGACAAGTTTCCGGAAATGTGCGGAAGCGCGACGTTGGCGATGGAGGTGTCGAGCACTTCCATGAACGTGGCGAGCGTAACCGTAACGGCGATCACCCAGGGGTTGATCGAGCCGTCCGGCAACCGCAATTTCGATAGAAACCTGTCTTTCACTGCGCGCCTGCTCTCCCCTCAGATTTTTCTACGCTGCCGCGAACTGCTTTCTTTCAGTCGGAAATCACGGTGGCGACGACGTTCATGCCGGGCCGCAGAACCGCTTTCTCCTGCGGAATCGGATCGAGAACGATTTTCACCGGTACGCGTTGCACAACTTTCACGTAGTTGCCGGTAGCGTTTTCCGGCGGCAACAAGCTAAGCACCGCGCCGGTTGCGCCGGCGATGGAATCGACGTGGCCACTGAACGTTTTGCCGTAGGTGTCCACTTTCACTTCGGCTTTTTGGCCGGGCTTCATCGCACGAAGTTGCGTTTCCTTAAAATTTGCGGTGACCCAAACATCGTGCAGCGGTACCACGACCATGAGGCCCTGGCCCTGCTGCACGATCTGGCCAACTTCGACTTGCTTGTGTGTAGCAACACCGTTAACCGGAGCAACGACGGTTGCATATTCGAGACTCAACTGGGCGGCGTCGACGGCCGCGCGGGCCTGTTCGACTTTGGCAATTTTCCCCTGCGCGTCGGCTTGCCGCATCAGCACTTGCTTGGTATCCGCTTTTGCGGAAACGATGCCGGCCTGCGCCTGCTGCACGCGGGCCTTCGCGGCATCGAGTTGTGCTTTGGCGATTTCAATGCCACGCTGGGCTTGCGCCAGCTTTTCCTGATCGGCTTTGAGCGCGCTTGCGGTCGCGTCGGCATTGGCCTTCGCGGCGTCAAATTGCTGCTTGGAGATTTCGCTCTTCTGCAAGAGCGGCGTGTAGCGTTCAAGATCGGCTTGCGCCAGCGCCGCGTTGGCTTTGCTCTTTTCGACGTTTGCCTGCGCCCAGGCCAGATCCGAAGTCTTCGCCTGATCGTACGAGGTTTCCGCGCTCATGAACTCCGCTTGCGCACCGGCGAGTTGCGCGTCGGCGCTGGAAGTACCACTCTGCACGTTGAGCTGTGTTCTCGGGACGTCGACGCCGGCGGACTTGGCATCGCTTTCGGCCAAGGCGAGCTGCGCTTTAGCTTGATCGAGCGCGGCCTGATAATCGCGCGGGTCCAGCTTCACCAGAATTTGTCCCGCCTTCACCTCCTGATTGTCATTGACCAATACTTCGGCGACGCGGCCGTAAACTTTGGAAGAAATTGCTGTAATGTGGCCGTCGACCTGGGCGTCATCGGTACTTTCGCGGTCGCGGTAGTAGAGAAAAAGACCGACGAGCAAAGCGATCAGCACTGCGCCACCGCCGAACAGCAGACGCCGCGTCTTCGGATTCGCCAGACCTTTTGCGGGCGGCTCGAGCTTCAGCTCTTCCGTGGTGGTCCTAACCCTTGATGCGTTCTCTAATCCAACTTCGATCTCGACACTCATCCCGGGGTCCTCTTTTCTTACTTCGCGTAAACTTTTTCCATTTGGCCGATGGACCTGGCAAAATCGGCGCGCGCCTGATTGAAGCGGTAGAGCGCGGCGATCTGGTTATCATTGGCGCGGGCCAGCGCGTCCTGCGCCTGAATCACTTCGATGTTGTTGGCGACGCCGGCCTTGAAGCGGTCGCGCGCTTGGTCGACTTCTTCCTTGGAGAGCTGTACACCGAGATTGGCGACTTCGACCTGGTTGCGCGCGGATTTCAGATTCAACAAGGCCGTCTTCACGTCGAGCGCGATCTGGTTGCGCAGATCGGCTTTCTGCTCGCCAAGCACCTTCAGTTGCAGATCCGACTTCACAATTTCCGCGTGAGTGCGGCCGCCCGTGAAGAGCGGCACGTCCACAGTGGCCTGATAGTTGTAGACGGGGATGCCGTTGTTCAGGCGCGTGCCTTGATAAGCCCAGTCGCCGTCGACGCGCAAAGTGGGAAGGCGCAGATCCTGCGAAGCTTTCTTGTCGTACTCAGCGGCTTTGGTCTGTTCCTGCAGGGCCTTCCACTCGGGACGAGCGGCGAGCGCTTCGTCAATGCTGGGATCGACTTCGGGCTGCGGCGTGTCGAAGAAGCTGAGCGAATCTGCTAGTTCGATTTCCTGACGGGGCTCGAGATTCAATAGCTTGCTGAGGCCGAACAGCGACGCGTCGCGATCGGTTTGCGCGACCAGCAACGCCTGCTTCTCATTTTGCAGCTCGACGTTGGCGCGCAGCGTGTCAATGCCGGTGCCCACGCCTTCTGTTTGCAGGTCGGCAGCTTGATCGTAAAGCGCTTGAGCCAGCTCAACGCGGGATTGTGCGGCCTCAACCGTGGCCATGGCGCGCAGCGTGCCGATGTACTGCGAGACGACGAGAAGGATGACCTGCTCGCGAGTCGCAAGACTATTGTCCTTACTGACATTCGCACCGGCTTTTGCGGAGCGGTAGCGATTCCAAAGATTCAGGTCAAAAACCGGCATGCCAAAGCTCGGTCCGGCATTGAAGATGTTGATAGGACCGATGTGCTGAGGGAATCCGGGAAAGTTGATGCCAAGTTGCGCTTCGATGTTGGAGCGGCGCACCGCGTCGTAAACTTGCAAGTCGGCTTGAGGAAGCAGGGCGGCGCGGGCGATGTTTTTATCCTGCACGGATTGCGCGGCTTGCAAGACCGCGATTTGCGCGGTGGGATTTTGTTTCAAGGCCAGGCCGACAGCACGATCGAGCGTCAGCTTGAGCGGAGATCCATCGACTTGCGCCGCAGGAGCCGGCTGCTGGGCGCTTATGCCCGAAGCGTTCATGAGCAACCCGAAAAGCAAAACGTAGAAGATGATGGGAGTCTTTTTGACGGAGCTTTCAGCGCGAGTGCCATTTTTTTCCTGGCCGACGATTTCCTTGACGATGGCCTGATTCAGACAGCCATCTGCGATCAACTGGCCCCCTTCGTGGTGCATGGTTTTCAGCAGCATCTTTCCGGCTCCGTCGATAAAACTCACCCCGCAGAGGTTCACGTAGAACTTCTCCTGAGGCGACGCGGAACGGAGATCGCGCCAACACTGCTCGAGGGTGGCGACATTCTGGCCCGCCAAACGGCCCTCTACACTGAGGACGGTTTTGGACTTCTTTTTGTCGGTGGTGACTCTTAGCATGACAAGTTTACGGGACAAATAAGATGCACAACCGCCGCCAAAGTGTGCGAATGTTTTGTTAAACCTTATATTATTGATAATAACGGAGTTATTCGCATATTAGGGTTGAGAAGGCTCCCGCATTTAGACCATATATAGGCACTAGATTGTTGGGTGGTCACAAATGACAAGACCATATGTGGGCATTTCATCAAATGAGCTAACGGACAGAGCGTGTCCCGCGGACCCTCGGGAGCGAGGGAAAATGGACCTAATGCGTTCTCTCTACTTCTTCTTTGCTCGCGTGTGGGTCACTATAGGTGCGCGCGCCTCGCAAGCGGAGGCGAAAAATCACAGAAAGGAAAATGGCCTAATCCCCGCATGACGCCCTTTCAACGCGGTAGTTTTTTCGCGGCGCTTTCTATTTCAATTCTTTTTCTGAACGTGGCAACCGGCCTGGCCCAGGAACCAGAAAAGCCCGAAGCTCCCGTAGCGAAACCGCAGGGCCCGCCAGAAGAAGGTCTGAAGGTGATTGCGGCGCAGGCTCCTTATGAACCAATTTCCGGGAAGCAGAGAATTGAGTGGGCGGCAGTGGCGACATTTGGGCCGGAGAGCTTGCTGGTGGGTACGCTGACCGCGGGTATCGGAACGACACGGGACAAGCCGGAGGAATACGGCCCACATTGGGAGGGATTTGCGAAGCGTTACGGCATGCGGTTTACCGGGATCGCGGCGAGCAATACGATCGAAGCCGGATTTGGTTACTTGTGGGGAGAAGATCCCCGCTATGTGCGCAACCAGAATTTGCCGTTTAAAAAGCGCATTGGGAATATCTTTCTACTTTCGGTTACGGCACGCAATCGCCAGGGAAAATTGATGCCGGCGTACGCGCGGTATATCGCGATTCCGGGGAATAACTTTTTGTCGAATACCTGGCGGGTGAGCAGCGCATCCACAACGAACTCGGCGCTGGCGCGCACCGGCTACGGATTTCTGTCCGAGATTGCGAGCAATGCGTGGAGCGAGTTCTGGCCGGACGTGAAACGACTGGTGTTTAAGAAATAGTTCGCAACCAAGCGGCTTAACGCTTTACCGCGATGGCCTGCAATTCGAAGTGGCCGCCGCGCAGCAGCGAAGCGGCGCCGATGAATTCGCGAGCCGGCATTTCCTTGGTGAAATAGGATTTGTAGATGGGATTGAACTTTTCGAAGAGCGACAAGTCAGTACAGGAAATCTGCACGTAGACCAAATCGTCCATAGTCATTCCGGCTTGCCCGAGAACGTCTTTTTCGCCGTCCAGTAACAACTTGATTTCGTCTTCAATTTTGTCAGGGGCTTTGCCGGTTTTTGGATCCAGGCCGATGCGGCCCGCGAGATAGAGCGTATTGCCGGTAAGCACAGCGTCGCTGAACGGCGCCTGGATGGTCTTGCCAGGAAGGTCAATGTATTTGCGGACGGCCTGCGGCGTAGGCTGCGAAGAAAGCCCCGCAACTGTAAAGATTCCGGCAACCAGCAATAGGGCCAGGACAATTCCCACTCGGCGATTCATGAAATGCTCCTTCTCTGGTCGCACTAATGCGACGCTGAAGCTTGCTATGGTGCGGAAAAGTGTAGTGTGCCAGCGGCGCGGCTGCAAGAAGGAAAGTCGCGCATGCTGGGTGAGCGGAGTGTTGCGCCGCCCTAAAGCGCGATCCAGCCGATGCGGATGAAATAGAGCGAAGTTAGGCCCACCAAGATCCACAGCAAGACGCCCTGCGCTAGCGGCCGCCAGCCAACCTCCTCGAGCGTAGCGCGCGAAATTCCAGTGCCAATCAAAAAGAGCGTAACGGTGAGACCCACGCGGCCGAGTTGGAAAAACATCTGCGAAAGGCGTGGCTCCTGGGGCCCATAAGTGTTTACTACGGCTGCCAGGCAGAACAGGAAGATGAACCATGGAATTTGAACTTTTGAGCGGCTGTGCCGGACGGCGGCGGTGGCCAGCGCGAGCGGAACGATCCAAAGAGCGCGAGCGAGTTTGACTGTGGTGGCGATGACGAGAGCCTGGTTGCCATACCGCGAAGCAGCGCCCACGACAGAACTGGTATCGTGGATGGCCAGAGCCGACCATAGGCCGAATTGCGCCGGTGAAAGCTGGAGCGAGGCGCCGATCGTGGGAAAGATGAACAAGGCGATGGAATTGAGAATGAAAACGGTGCCGAGAGCCACGGCCATTTCTTCATCGCCGGCTTGCAGAATCGGACCAATAGCGGCGATGGCGCTGCCGCCGCAGATCGCAGTGCCCGTGGAGATCAAATAGGAAGTGGCGCCGCGAACGGAAAGCAGCTTGCCTATCAGAAAACCGGCCAGCAGCGCGAAACCGATTCCCAGCGCGGTGTAAAGAAAACCACTGCGGCCTGCTTTCAGTACTTCGTGAAGATTCATGCCGAAGCCGAGGGCCACCACGGAGGCCTGTAGCAAAAATTTGGAGAAGGCGCGGCTATCGGCGGTGTAAGGATGCTGTGTGGCCAAGCCGAAGATGATGCCGGCGCACAGAGCGATGGGCGGCGAGAGGAAGCCGGTCGCGCTCAGAATCAGGAGAAGGAAGAACGCCGTTTTTGTATTCATTCCGGGAGACGCACTAGTGTACGACGACCTGGCTTAGAACGGCTGGGTGCGTGATAGAGTGCTGCGCAAAACCAGTGAGGAGGTAAGAGATGTCCGGTACTCTGGCAAGCTCCGCTGGAAACGTGCCGAGGGGTGCGGGAGGTGAAGGCGTCGGAGTCGCGAAAAAGAAACGCGGCTGCGGCTGCCTCGGTTCCATCACAGGTCTAATCGTTTTGGTGACGGCACTGCTGGTGCTGCTGAATCCGTGGTCGTTGCGCATGGGCGGCCGGTGGACACCGGCGCTGACCTGGCACGGCGTGGGAGCGTTGCATTCTTCCACCGGGGCGACTTATGGATTCTACATGGAGCTGTGGCCGTACATGTCGCGCGGGCGCGGGGGCTACTCTGGGGGCCATCAGAACATGCAAGGCACGGCGAAAATCTGCACGCCGCAAGGCGGGATGTATCCGATGACCGTCAGCGGTTATCTGAAGAATGCCTGGCTGGATGCGGATGGAAAACCGATCACTTTTTATTTGCGTTCGCTGAAGGATGCACCGACGAAACTCAACATCGATTTATACGGATCTTGGCGGGGGCAGGAACTCGTGCTGGAGGACAAAGGAAACCTGGCAATGTCCTTTTCGGCGGATGGAAACGCCAAGGGCTATTTGCATGGAGTAAACGCGCCGGCGGAAATCACCACTGGCAAATTGCTTTATGCGGGCGAAAGCGAATTTGCTTTAGTTTGTGGACAAAAGGATGGGAATAGTTTTTAGAGTCGGTTGGCGGGGCTAGTTTTGCGGGGTCGCACGGTTGTTAGAAGAGTTCTTAGGTGAAGCGACGGAAGATTTGCTGTTCGATTTGGGCGCGCGGCCGGAAATCTGATCGACCACTTGACCGGCAAGAGCCAGGCTTACGCGGCAAGCGCTGTCGTTGATGCGGCACTGCGCAAGGGTAAGCCCGCAACCACAATCGCAGGATTTGGCGTTCATTTGGCGAAGAGCTGCGGATTTCTGTTCGGCCGTCAACTTGGAAAAATCGACGCCCGGAAGTTCGGTGGCACGTTCCGCATTTTTCAGGAAGACCTGGCCGTTGTCCTCGAAGTATTCGACTCTGGCGTTCACGGGCATGCCGAGCATGGCTTTCAGTTCGCGCTCGTAAAGTGTGGGATCGTTCAAGCCGATGTGCTTCTGCACGACGCGTCCCTGCGAGTCGATCACGAAGGACGTCGGGAGTGCGGCGATGCCGCCGTATTCGCGGACAACATCGTCTGGCGCCATGGCGACACGATAATTTATGCCGGAGTGAAGAACGAAGCGGCGCACCTGGTCGGTATCGTCCTCCTGCGTGGCCAAGGCAATGATTTCAAGCTTGTCTGCGTAGCGCTTTTGCAGGTCGACCAGATCAGGAATTTCCGCGCGGCAGGGGCCGCACCAGGTGGCCCAGAAATTCAAGAGGACAACTTTTCCTTTGGCTTCGGCGAGGGAGACCGGTTTGCCTTCGAGATCGTTCAACTGAAAAGCCGGTGCAGTGTCGGGATTCTTCACGAAGCGAATAGGCTCGGCGTCGGGAGCGTCCTGTCTGGCAGCCTTGGCGTCGGCCTGGGCGGTTTGTGTTCGTCCACAGCCTGAGGCCAGCAACGGTGCCGCGAAAAGAGCGAAGGGCACGAGTTTGCGGAGAACGTTCATTTTACCTTCCAAGTTTAGCAGGAAAGATCGCGTTGGATAGGCGCGCGAAACGCTCGAGGGCACCTCTAGTTAGCGATTTTCTGCGAAGCAGCGCCCAGGATACGGCGACTCTTCTTTTCCTGGACCAGGACGACAGCGGTGAGGTTCTCGCGTTTCCATCCGGATTTCAGCTTGAGCGTGGCGTCGCCCTGAAAGGAAAACGAATCGGATCGGCCGTCGGCATTGCCGATGCGGCGTAGGGAACGCAGCACCGAGGCGTGACTGAGATTACGGCCGGCGTTTTCGCCGCGCGAAACCTGCGAAGCGAGTCCTCTTTCGATGATGGCGAGCAAAACTTCGGCCGAATCACCGGGCGAAAGTTGGCCGAGTCTGCCAACGCTCACGGCAAAGTGAGGTTCGGCGGAATTGCCAGAGCTCGGTGCGGTTAGTTTTACGGCGACCGCCGGAACACCCTGAGCATCCTGAACCGCTTTGACCGCTTGATCGGCCCGACTGCCCACCAATTGCGCTCGGCCGTTCACTACCATCTGCGGAGTGTACGAGCCTTCCTGACGAAACGCGGCGACATATCCCTGCTGACGGTCAGTCCATTCGATGGAAGAAAACGGATCGACCCAGCCCTGCTGGTTCCAGTAATCCACATGCTCTTCAATCGCGATAATCTGCACGCCCTTAAAAGGTTGGGCAGACTCCATTTTGGCGAGGATCGCATCGGCGGGCGGGCAGCTGGAGCATCCTTCGGAAGTGAAAAGTTCGACGACCACGGGCGTGAGAGATGTTGCTTCAGAAGCAGGCGGCGCGGACGGACCGCCGCTTTGCGCCAATGAATACACCGCGAACATGAGGAGAACAACCGCGAGAAATCCGAAAACGCGTTTCATGTGGAACGCTCCCAGCTACAAACTTGAGATGTTCCCTCGACGAGAAAGTGTCCGACAAAAAACGTGAAGCCACGCACCCTGCTCTAGAGCTTAACGGCCGGCGACCACTTCCCGAACTACCCCTGGCTCGCCGCGTTCGCGTGCCAGGTATTGATCGTAGATCCAACGGTAGGTCTTTTCCAGCCCCGCGCGCAGGGACGTGTCCGGCTCCCACTGGAGATGTTTCTGAATAAGCGTGTTATCGCTGTTGCGACCGTTAACCCCTTTGGGCGCAGTCAAATCGTAGTTGCGCTTCAGCTTGATGTCCGCAAAGTCTTCTGCCAGGTCAACCAACTGGTTGATGGTAACCGCCTCGCTGGAGCCGAGATTGATAGGTTCTTCGATTTGCGAGCGCATGATCATGTCGATGCCTTTGATGCAATCGTCGATAAACATGAAGCTGCGGGTCTGATTCCCGGTGCCCCAGATTTCGATTTCGTGTTTTCCGGAGATTTTTGCTTCGATGACTTTGCGGCAGATGGCCGCCGGAGCTTTCTCGCGGCCACCGTACCAGGTGCCCCAAGGCCCGTAAACGTTGTGGAAGCGAGCGACGCGAGTGTAGAGACCGAAGTCCTCGCGAAAGTGGCGGCACATGCGTTCGGAGAAGAGTTTTTCCCAGCCGTAGCCATCTTCGGCGAGCGCGGGGTAGGCGTCTTCCTCTTTCAGCGAGGGAGCTTCGAAGGTTTTCTGCTTGTCTGCGTTGTAAACGCAAGCCGAAGAGGAGTAGAAGAAACGCTTGGCGCCCGAATCCACCGCGGCTTGCAGCATGTGGGTATTGATGAGCACGGAGAGCATGCAGAGCGCTTTGTTGTTCTCGATGAAGCCCATGCCGCCCATGTTGGCGGCGAGGTTGTAGATGTCGGTGGCTCCCCGGGCGGCGGTTTCGCAATTGTCTTTGAGATTGAGGTCGAGCGAGAGATTTTCGACGGCGTCGAAGCGCTGATACCACTGATTGAGTGGCTTGACGTCAACGCCGCGAATGTGCCGGAAGCCGCGGCTACGTAGAGAGGAAATGAGCGCGCCGCCGATGAAGCCGCCGGCCCCAGTGACCAGGACGAGTTCTTTGTTGTCGGTCATTGCAACTGCCTCCCGCGGAGCGCAGAAGACGTCGCCCACGTTGGTGAATTTCGAAAAACGCCCGTTCGAGACGGTTGGCAACACAAAACGGGACAGTCCGGGGGCTGAAAAAGGCTATCACAAGTTGGGCGCTTTCCGCGCTCGGCACAGTGTTTCCTGCGCAAAGGTGCGATAGAATCACAATTCTTTAATTCCGAACCTTTGGCGACGTCCTCGGATTTCAAGCGGCAGGTTCCGGACTAGCGGCTGTGGTGACGGTTTGCAGTTGTGATTCCGACGGAGCGGGCCAATAGCGAATCTGCTCGCCTATGCCAGCATCGGGCATGAACGCGAGGGTGTTCTCCTCGAACTGAAGAACGCCGCCAATCTCGGCTTCACTTTCCTCATCGCGAGCGGACTCAGAGTATTTCGCGGTCGAGATTCGCCTGCGACACAGGACTATGTGTCGGCCGCGAGTCGCATCGTCACGCAGACGACGCGGCCCACGATCTCCGCCTCCCGCGGATAGGCGAAACGCCGCACCTCGTAATTCGAGTTCGGATGGGGAATCGCTGAAAGGTAACCGCCCGTGATCTCGCACCAGCTACACAAGAATTCGCCGCGCAACTCGAGAAAATAGATCGGCCGCTCGTATTCATCGCCCCACTTCACGTTCGCAATTCTCCTCTGGTTTTGGTCGATTTGAACAAGCGAGCCGGGACGGATAATGGGCGACATCCTCTTGTCTAGCATTCCCACGAATCCATAAGTTCCGTTGCGCAAGTCGAGTTGTTGCAAAAGACGTACAGGCACCTCGCCCCAGATCTCGACGAGCCTCGAAAAAAGATTTGTCTGATCGAGCCGGAACGCGTCCTGGGTCTGCAGCGGCATTACGATGGTTTCTTCCGCCTCCGGCGAATCGCAGATGAGTTGCGTCTTGGGGGGCGAGAACATCGCCTGATCCCTTTCGAAGTCGCTCAGATGCAAACCGTAGAACGCGAACAGGTTGGTCCAGTGCGTACGGTAGATCGCGCCGAGCGTGTAGAGTTTGCAAGGCCCAGGGGTGTAGTGTCCGTTCTCTGCATTGTTCAGCCACCCGCGTGACACGAAGAAATCGTAGTTCTTCTTTTTTTCCGCCAGCTTCCGGCTGAAGGCTTCCACCGCGCGCAGAGTCAGGCCGAGGTTCTCCCGCAGCTGTTTGAGCTTCAGCCCCGCCCTTTCCGTTGGCTTTTCGTCGTTCATACAAGCCTGGTCAGCGTTTCCGAAAGACCCTGCGACAAAGAGGAACGGAGTGTTACGTTACCATGCAGTTTTTAGCAGCATTGATTGGGTTCACTTTTGTCTCGCAGTGCGGACAACGTCGGTAATGACGGGGTTGGATGCTGTCAGCTGTAGCGCGGATGCTGTGAATCTGCGGACTAACAAAACTTTACATTTTGTGAACTTCGGATCACTGAGAGCAGAAGATTTCTTTCAGACCATCGCGGGAAGTTTCGGCCAGCGCTTCCGGCCTGAGCGTTCTTCCCGCGGCCATGCGCGCCGCCTCGCGGATCGCATCGTTCACTTTGACGAAAAGTGCGTTCGCCGCGCCCGACAGCTTCGCAGCTCTTCGCGCGTGCGGCATCGGTTGAACTTTCTTCTCGCTGACTTCGCGCAAGTCTCCCAGATAGAGGAGGTCCTTAGCTTGATCCTTGTGGTCCCGTAGCACGCTAAAGTCCAATGTTGGCGATCCACTGGAGGAGTCGGTGGAGAAGCCGAGGGTGTCCCAGTCAATCAGCCATAGGCAAAGACAACGTAGAAAAGATACTTTTGGGCGTCCGGAGCATCCTGCATCACGGCTTTCCGGAAGTCGAAAACATCGAATCGGTAGCTTCGAGGAGTACAATCACGACTGCCCACGTCGTGGCCTCGAAAATTGCCACTCGCGTGAGCCTACTTGGCTTTTGCAGTTCTAACTAGAAACGAGGCCCTGACTGTCTAAATTAACGGGGAGCCCTACGCCCGGCGCCAAAATGCAGCAAGCGAAGGCCAAAGTGTCACCCATCGCCCCGCTAAGTACTGCTTCTAGTTATAATTAGAAACGGAGGAGTGGGTGAGCGGTTGAAACCGGCGGTCTTGAAAACGTGGCGGAAGAAATCGGCTCGAATGTTTTCAATCGCTTACGAAGGTCCTAGTCGGGACAATTCGGCACAATTCGGGCGGCGTAGGCGCAGAATTGGGCAACGATTTGGGCAACTCATAAGACCCACAGTTCTTTAAAAAAAAAACAAAAGCCGATTCGCAATCGGCATCCTCCGGCCAGAGATCTTCGCGGTTTGAAGTGGGGAGCCTGTTGTTAAATCGCGGTGCTTCGCGCCTGATGCGAACGATCAAAACATACTCCAACGGGCGGCATTTTATCTTGAAGCGCCATATATGCTTCAGATGTTGGTCCAATCCTTGTTGGAACGAAATAGACTGCGGTCCAATCGGCGATCAGCGGCCACGGACTGAGAGAATATGAGCACTTTGGAATTTCAGACTGGCAATGGCTGCTCCAATATCGAACTGCTAAGGGGCTTGAAACGGCCGGAAGTCGATTTGATCTTAGCGGCGGCAAGGGTGCGTCGAATTCCCGCCAAGTCCGTGATGACTTATCAGGGTGAGCCTGCCGATCATCTCCTGCTGTTGTCTAAAGGCCGTGCGCGTTATTTCTTTGAAACGCCTAACGGAAAAAAACTCATCTTGATATGGATTACACCCGGTCATGCCTTCGGCGGAGCGGCGCTGGTACCCCGCGCTACCACTTACCTCCTCAGTACGGAAACCGTCCGCGACAGTGTCGTGCTCACTTGGGACGGCCCGACCATTCGTGGCTTCGCTCGCCGCTTCCCTCAACTTTTGGAAAATGCAGTAGTCAGTGCTATGGATTACCTGTCTTGGTATATCGCTGCTCATTCCGCTTTGTGTTCCCAGACCGCGCGGCAGAGATTGGCCAGTGTTCTTCTCGGATATACGTCCAGTATGGGCCAAAGAATATCAGGCGGCATTGAATTCGATATCACCAACGAAGAGTTGGCTAACGCAGCGAATATCACTCCCTATACCACCAGCCGCATTTTAAGCGAATGGCAGAGAACCGGCGCGATTCGCAAACAGCGAGGGAAAATTATTGTGCGCTCCACCGAGAGATTGTTTCTGCGCGTCGCTTGAACTGAACCTTTTATTCCCAGATGCGAACTCCTGCTTTTAGACGAAATACCCGGCTAAGTGCTCCGCAAAGATTCTCTAATTGCTCCAGAGCAACGACAGATCCCTGCTGGTGCTACATCCTTTTGTATCCCCGTGTTTGGGGAGTGGAGACGCAAGATGTCGAAGAGACGCGGAATCTGGGCCAGCTTGCCGCTGGCGGCGCTGGACTGGTGCAAAAAAGCTGCAGGCAGATATTGGCGGCTTGCTGGCGGAATAGTCTGCTCAATCACGGATGGTCGCCGAGCCGATGAATTTGAAGTTTCGCTACCGAAGAATCCCGTACAGGTAGATTTCTGCGGGGAACCTATCGAACTCAGGGAATTCATCAAGGTATTGAGTATTGGCGACCGCATTCGGGTGCTTTGTGATGACGGATTGCTTGTGGCAGAGAAAATCTCTGAGACGCAATGCAAGGTAATCCATTCTGAAATGATGGACAAATTGGTCCAATAGTCGGATCGCGGAACAGAGCGAAAGCTCACGAAGTGAGCTGCAGCTGCGGAACGACTGCCAAAGGTCCAGTGGAACCATCGGAATGCCAACTCCCGATCAGCGGTGTGGGCAAGTGAAGGGCAGGCAACCAAAGCAGGCGTGGGCCGTCGGAATCGCGGCAACTTCTACTATCCAGCTACGCCATGCACCAAATCACAGCAGTCGTAACCCAAGGGTGTTACACATCCGCCGCCAACTCAAAGAGTACGTTAGAATTAGTAGCGGAGGAGTGGGAGTGAGCGGTTGAAACCGGCGGTCTTGAAAACGTTCCTTGTGTCGTTCTGCGTATCTTCAGTCGGTTAGCCTCTTGCTATTCGGGTTAAGTTGGAATATTCGGGCACGTTCGGCAGCGAGTATGCAACCGCGTACGCAACTACCTTGCTTCGACCAAAGTGGGCCGTTCGGCCGCCGCCTCCAACTGAAAACCCTGCGTGGTCAGTAGTGAGGGGGCAGAGCGATGTACGGGCTCCGGGGCGAATCAGGCACGAAGCTATTGGATTTCGACGCGAACGTCGTTGAACTTTCGAAAGTCCTGATCGAAAGAAGCTACGGGCATGTTTTCGGTTGCCGCAGTCGCGGCGATCAGGCAGTCCACGAAATGGACTTTGGTTTTTCGATAGCGATCCAAAGCGTCCAGGTGAATCGCCGCGCTATCGATTTCGACACCTGGGCTGGAAATGAGTCTGCCGAGCGCCGACGCGATATCTGCACGTGAATGCTCGTAGAAAGACTCCAACACAAACACGCACTCGGCCAGAATTGCTGGCAACACCACAACCGCCACGTCGCCGCGGTCGCAGGCATCGAACAGCTTGTCAGCGGCCTTGGCATGCTTTTCATGGTCCTGCACTAAATAGCGAACGATCAGATTGGTGTCGACAAGCCTTCGTTTGCTCACCGCGTGCCCTCACGACCACGGGCTGCCGTAGCTGCGGCCTCGCGGATTTGGGCGAAGGACATCCCTTTCCCCTTCTTGCTGGCGAGCACACCTTTGAGTGACCTCGTGCCCAAATGCACGCGTATGGTGGCGTGGTCCCCTTCCATTGCATACTCTAGCCTGTCGCCAGGCTTGATTCGCAATGCCCTTCTGATCTTCCCCGGAATGGTCGTTTGTCCCTTACTGGTTACCGTGGAATGCGTCATCGTAAGGTCCCTTACTCTACTAGACGTTCCTTGCAGTTTTATTATCCCTTACTTTTCGTTGCCCAGCAAGGCTAGGCAGTTGGTTCATTGCGCGAACCTTTTGCTGAGCGGCACAGCTCCCGCAAGTGATTGTTTCAGCATAGAGTAGAAGGCGGACGAGTGGGTGAGCGGTTGAAACCGGCGGTCTTGAAAAATGAAATCGTCGTTTTGCTATCTCGCAGAAAATTCAACTAAATCCTCTTGCCAGCCGTAAGATAGCCACAAGTTGTGTTTTTTTGGACTTGCTTCATTTTTGTTCATTTTGCGCGAGTGACAGCCGAGAGTTTGAGTCCCTCGAGCACCTGAGTGTCACACGCTCAACGGCGTAAGTCACGTCTTGCTCCCCATGATTCTGCATCCCTTGATAGAATGTCGAAGTTCAATCGTTACACGTCAGGGTTTGTCCAATGATCGGACGACGGCCGGTGTCCGCAGCCCGGTGATTGGCCATAAAAAGAATTTCCTGTGTAGTTGAGTTCCTTAAGACCGAGCTGTGACGTGTAGTAGCCTCTGATGGCTTCCGCTTTAAGAAAATCGAAGAACCATGTACCAGCATGACTTACCGCTAGATTAGGACGGCTGTCACAGATGGAGGAGACCAGTTCCAACTGCATTGCGGGCGGGACCGCGAGGAACGATCTGAAGGATCTGAGCTCAGTTTCTTGCTGCAGCCACGCAAGACCTTCTTTGCAGATGCGCTCCGGCTCGAAGATTTCGAGTTCGTGTACCGGTTCTTCCCTAGTGAAGTATGCGACAGCGAGCGCCCGTTGTTCGGGCGTCAGGTTGCGTGCAGCTGCGCGGACGCGCGGACCGCTGAACACGACCAGGTCAATCCACGCCGCCACTTCGTCGTAGAGGGTCTCTGGCGCTCCCACTGTTTGTGCCGGGGCTGTTTTCAGGTTTTCTCCGAGAATCAGCTCGACCAGCCGACGAATGACCAAAAACTCTTCGGAAGAAAACGCCTGCGGAAGAAATGGTCCCGAGCGCGGACGCACGAATTCGGTTTCGGCACCGGGCGGAATGGGGAAAAAAAGCCCCTCGTGGTTCAAAGCGTGCGCCAGGTGGTCCATAGACGGCGTATAGAGGCCCGGAGGAAGTGCCGTGGCGACGGCGTGCTCTGTTTGTTGCGATTCGCCCGGCATGCCCGCAAAGCCGGACAGAATCACCGCGCTGCCGAAGTTCAGCAGCCAGTCGCGGCGGGAAAGTCCCGCGACCGTCTGGTCTTGCTCGAATTTGCGATCATCATGCTTCATAAGAATCCCGAATCACAGATTGCCTCGGCGGTATTCGTCGACAATATAGTCTCCAGCACGAGCAGAAATGGCCATGATGGTGAGTGTCGGCTCATAACACCCTTGTGTGGCGAAGACTGCGCCGTCGGTCACGAAGACGTTCGAGGCGTCGTGCAATTGGCCAAAGCTGTTCACCACGGATTTCTTGGGGTCAGCGCCCATGCGGGCCGTGCCGCACTCGTGGATGTTTTTGCCGAAAACGCTCAGTTGCTCGCCCGGCGGCTGCGGGCGATCCAGCTTCATCGCGTCGAGGATTTCCAACACATCCTGGCGCATGGCCTTGGCCATAGCGTGTTCGTTTTCTCCGTAATTGGCCACAATGCGTAGTGCCGGAATTCCCCAGGCGTCTTTCTTATCGAGATCGAGCGTGACGTAATTGTCGAAGCGAGGCAGACATTCACCCTGCACAGTAAGAGCGAAATAGTAAGGAATTTCCGACCGGATTTTCTCCCGCCAGGCCGATCCGAAACCCGCGAGCCCGAATGCGTGCGCGTAGAGTTCCTGGCTACCGTCGCCGTCGAAGCGATAGCCGCGCAGGAAAGCTTTGTTCACGTTCTTGCCGGTGTTCACGTACTTGGGAATCAGGAAGCCGCAGGGAGTGCCGCTGGGCGCGCGCTGCGAAGACTTGAATTGCGGAAGGTACCCGCCAGCGCCTTCCAGCGTGAAGTGGTCCATCAGATAGTGCCCAAGCTGCCCTGAGAAGTTGCCGAGGCCGGCCGGAAAGCGAGAGGAAGACGAATTGAGAAGGATCCGAGTGGATTCAAGCGCACCGGCGGCAAGGACGACAACCTTCGCGCGCACTTCGCGATGAGTGTGAGTTAAGCGATCGACATAGTACACACCTTTGGCCTTGCCCTTCCCGTCCATCATTACGTGGCTGACAACGGCGTCACTGACCAACTTCAGGCGGCCCGTGCGCGCGGCGGCGGGCAGCGTCACAGACGGACTGTTGAAGTAGGACGCAGTGTGGCAGCCGCGCTGACATTGGTCGCAGTAATGGCACGCCGGTCGGCCGCGATGCACGGTAGTGAGATTGGCCACGCGATCGGGCATGACTACCCAGCCGAATTTCCTGCCAATAACTTCACGAGCCAACTCCCCGCCGCAGGAAAGATTCATCGGCGGCAGGAATTTGCCGTCGGGCATCTGCTCGAGGCCTTCGCGCGAGCCGCTGACGCCGATGAAGGACTCCACAAGATCGTAGTACGGCGCGAGATCCTTGTAGCTGAGGGGCCAGTCTTCGCCGTAACCATCACGGCTGGCGGCTTTGAACTCGTAATCGCTGTAACGGTAGCTTTCGCGGCTCCAGCAGAAGGTCTTGCCGCCAACCTGGCGACCTCGAATCCACATGAACGGTTTGTCGATAGGAAACGTGTAGGGATTTTCGTGGTCATCGACGAAGAACTGGTGGCTGTACTCATCGCAGGCAAAACACAGCCGTTGAATGGGTTGGCGTTCGAGGAGTGACTGGCGGTTGCCGAATCCGCGGAACTTTACCTGATACGGACGCACATGCTCGGTGAAGTCGCGGGTCGGCATGCGGGGCGGTCCAGCCTCCAGCATCAGGACGCTCATGCCCTGCTCGGTGAGTTGCTTGGCTACCCAGCCACCACTGGCGCCGGAGCCGACAATTACCGCGTCAAAGAGTTGTTTGCTGGCAGGCATCGACGAATGCGCATGGTATCACTGCGCGGTAAGCGTCAGCTACAGTGACCCCGAAACTGCAGCATGTAACACCAAAAATGTTACGGATTGGCCGCTAACTCACGGAATGCGTTAGAACCAAAAATGGAGGAGTGGGTGAGCGGTTGAAACCGGCGGTCTTGAAAAATGAAATCGCCGACTCGCTATCTAGTAGAAAATTCAACTAAATCCCTTTGCCAGCTGCGAGATAGCGACAATTTCTGTTTTTTGACTTTGCCGTGTTTTTGTTCTCTTTGCCCCATTTATAGCGACAGTTTGGTGACAGCCGAACGGTTTAACCGGTCGCGCACTTGATTGTCACACGCCCAGATTCGCGGGGTTGTTACCAGGGCAGTAGTTCGACATAAAGCGAACGGTTATGCTCTTAAGATCCTCGTCGAGGATCGACATAACCCGGTCGACGATTGCTGCTGGCACCCCATAATGCGCCTGGGCAATTCCGCCCGTAATGCAGGCTAGCGTGTCGCTGTCGCCTCCAAGCGATATCGCGTTTCGGATTGCGTCTTCGAAGGACGTTGATTCGAGGAAGCACACGATCGCCTGAGGAACCGTCTCTTGGCATGATTCGCTAAACCGGTAGGTGGGTCTAATCTCGTCGACACTCCGGGATAGATCGTAGCCGAAGGTTGCCAACGTGTAGTGCTTGATGTCGGCCTTCGTACTTCGTGACCTCGCAAGAAAGATGGCGGCCGCAGTTGCTTGCGCGCCCTTGAGGCCCTCTGTGTGATTATGAGTCACGGCTGTATATTCAGCCGCCCGGACCAACACTTCGTCTAGCGTGTTGAACGCAAACCCAACCGAACTGATTCGCATAGCGGCGCCGTTGCCCCAGCTATTGTAGGGCTCGCTTCCGTGAGCTTGGGCCCATCGGTGAAAAAGGCCTCCATAGCCTGCGCCCGGATAACGCCGATAGTAGGCCTTCATCAGCGAAGCATAGTCCGTGCCGGTCAAGATGGATTCGGCTAGGGCCACAGTTAGGACTGTATCGTCGGTGAAGCAGCAATCCGGACCGAACAGATCGAATTGCTTGGTTTTAATATTATTCCACTCGTAAACAGATCCGATGATATCCCCTGCTATTGCACCTATCATTTTGATTTTCCTCGAGGCCTCGCAACACTAAGGCGCATTTAGAATATGCGCGCATTATCCTCGAACAGATCTTTTATCGCCATCTCCCTAAGGAGCGAGCGACCTGCTTGAAACCGGAGGCCTTGAAAAATGAAATCGCCGATTCGCTATCTGACAGAAAACTCAACTAAATCCCTTTGCCGGCGGCAAGATAGCGACAGTTTTTGTTTTTTGGACT